>JACCDO010773159.1_pt1 | contig 109087 bp, 107 predicted proteins | sample 7446101 | NCBI WGS metagenome assembly JACCDO01 (sample SAMN15323440, study PRJNA562643) | freshwater metagenome | isolation source: river surface water | place: USA:Blue River Watershed | collected 2017-08-16
ATAGTAATTTTAATATGTGTAAGTGGATTTATATATTTATCATATCAGTCACAAACTCCACCAATAACTCAACCAACAATACAAACACAAACTCCATCAACAAATGCATCAGGTTCGACAAGAAATGCCTCCGGGTCTACAACAAATGTATCAGGTTCTATAAGAAATGTTTCCGGTTCTACAACACAATCAACAACAAATGTATCGGGTTCTATAACACAAACACAACCAACAACAAATGCCTCTGGTTCTACGACACAAACACAACCAACAACAAATGCCTCTGGTTCTACGACACAAACACAACCACCAACAACAAATAGATCATTACCTGAAAATATATCATTATCTGAAAATTTATTAATAAATCAATATGGTATATTAGTCGATTCTAATAATAATAATAGTGATTTTTCTGGTAATATTTTACATGCTTTTGGATATGGATATAATTATTATGGTAAAGTTGTTGATAAATTTGGTACTGAAAATAATAATCCCAATATTAAAATTGATAGTAATGGTTATTTAACTAATCAATTTGGAGTTTTAATTGATTTATCTAATAATTATGTTGATCTATCAGGAAATATTGTTAATTCTACAACATATGGTTATAATTCTTTTGGTAATGTTGTTACTTCTTCTGGCAATATTGTTACATCTAATGCACAAATTGATAGATATGGTAATTTAGTTAATCAATATGGTATGTTAATTAATAGATATGGTATTTTTATTGATCTTTCTAATAATTTAATTAATTCTACTAAATATGGTTATAATTCTAATGGTAATATTCTCAATAGTAGTGGAGTAATAATATCAGATGCAATGTCATATAATAACGGTTATTTAATTAATAGAAATGGTTTAATTATCAATGAAGCAGGTCGTTTAATTGATTTATCTGGTAATCTATTACCTGGTAATAAATATGGTTATAATTATAACGGTAATGTTTTAACTATTAATGGTGCACCTATACCAGTGGCAAATGCAAAAATAGATAATAGAGGTAATTTAGTTAATCAAAATGGGATATTAATAAATAATTTTGGTAACTTTATTGATTTATCTGGTAATTTAGTTAATTCCACTAATTATGGCTATAATGCAAGTGGTAATATATTAAATGCATCTGGTATGATTATTCAAGTACCTGGTTCCCGTATTTATAATAATAATTTATATAGTTCAAATAACAAATTAATAAATAGTTATGGTTTATTAATAAATGCATCAGGTAATTTAATAGATTTATCTAATAATATATTAATACGTACTTATGGTTATGGTTTTAATTACAATAATAATATTGTAAATTTGTCTGGTGTTATTGTTACTGATAAAAATATAATAAATGGTTATTTAACTAATCAAAATAAATTATTAATAGATTATTCAGGTAATTTTGTTGATTTATCTGGTAATTTAGTTAATTCTATTAAATATGGCTATAATTCAAGTGGTAATATATTAAATGCATCCGGTGTGATAATACAAGTTCCAAATGCATATATATATAATGGAAATTTATACAATAATGGAAAATTAATAAATAGCTATGGTTTATTAATAAATGCATCCGGTAATTTAATAGATAATAATGGTAATATATTACTACATACTTATGGTTATGGGTATAATACAAATAATAACATAGTTGATCCATCAGGAATAATAAATACAAATGTAAGAATAATAAATGGTTATTTAACAAATTTAAATGGAGTATTAATAAAATCGCCAAATAATTATGTTGATTTATCAGGTAATTTAATTCGTACATATGGTTATGGTTATAATGTTAGCGGTGTATTTATTACTCCATCAGGTTCCCAAAATACAGATCCAAATATAAAAGTATCATCATTAGGATATTTAACTAATAATAATAATATATTAATAAATCAAAATAAATCATTAGTTGATTATACAGGTCAATTAACAAATACATATGGATATGATACATCAGGCAATAAAGTATCACCAACTGGTGTTATTCAACAACAATGGAGAGACAAAGGATGTTATGGTGGTTTATTTAAACTAGCTGTATTACCAAATTATAGAGGATCTATAAATACTACATCTATGCCAATTAATGAAATTAAAAAAAGATGTGCTGTAAAAGCATTAGAAAACAATGATACTAAAATAAATCTTATAAATACAAATGGTTATACTTGGAGTGAATTACCACTTAAAAATCTAATGATTAGTTTAGGAACAGGTAGACCATTTTTTACATATGATTGTTATACTGGTAACAATGTAAGTTTTGATGCAAATGGTAAAGTTTTATCACCTGGTATATTTAATCAAAACAATGAATATGTAGCATTATCTAGTAGTTCGGGTATAGCTGATTGTGATGCTTTACATTCAAACAATTTCTTTTTTCTAGAATAAAATTTATATATATATTAATTATATATATGAAAAAAAATAAAAAATTACATGGAGGTAGTAAAACTAGTATAATAGTTATAGTAATAATAATTTTAATATGTATAAGTGGATTTATATATTTATCATATCAATCACAACCAACAACGCCATCAACAACACAACCACTAACATTAACAACAAACGCATCAGGATCAACAACAACGCCATCAACAACACAACCACTAACATTAACAATAAATGCATCAGGTTCTACAACAAATGCCTCCGGATCAACAACAAATGCCTCAGGATCAACAATAAATGCATCAGGTTCTACAACAAATGCCTCGGGATCAACAATAAATGCATCAGGATCTACAACAAATGCCTCAGGATCAACAATAAATGCCTCCGGATCAACAATAAATGCCTCCGGATCAACAATAAATGCATCAGGATCAACAATAAATGCCTCCGGATCAACAATAAATGCATCAGGATCAACAATAAATGCCTCCGGATCAACAATAAATGCCTCCGGATCAACAATAAATGCATCAGGATCAACAATAAATGCATCAGGATCAACAATAAATGCATCAGGATCAACAATAAATGCATCAGGATCAACAATAAATGCCTCCGGATCAACAATAAATGCCTCCGGATCTACAACAAATGCCTCAGAATCTACAACAAATGCCTCAGAATCTACAACAAATAATATATTAGTAAATAGAAATGGTATATTAATAGATTCATCAGGTAATTTTATTAATCTATATGGAAAAATTATTAAATCATATGGAGTTGGATATAATGTATCTGGTAATATTGTTAATGCATCTGGTATAGTTATAAATAATTCAAATATATCTATAGATAATAATGGATATTTAATTAATAGAAATCGTATATTAATAGATTATTCTGGTAATTTTGTTGATCTTTCTGGGAATTTTGTTAACTCTACTAATTATGGTTATAATTCTAATGGTAATATTGTTAATGCTTCTGGTATTATTTTATCTTTATCAAATGCAGCAATATATGATGGTTATTTAGTTAATCAAAATGGATTATTAATAAATCAATATGGTTATTTTGTTGATCTTTCAGGCAATTTAGTTAATTCTACTGATTATGGTTATAATGTAAATGGCAACGTTGTTAATGCTTCTGGTGTTATTTTATCTAATATTATAATAAATAATAATGGAATATTAGTTGATTCTTCTGGTAATTTTATTGATATTTCTGGTAATTTAGTTAATTCAACAAGATATGGTTATAATTTAGTAGGTAATATCGTTAATGCTTCTGGTATTATTGTTAATGTTCCATTCAGAACGTATATATCTAATAATTATTTATACTATAATGGAAAAATTATAAATGAACAAGGAGTATTAATAGATTCATCGGGTAATTTTATCGATTTATCTAATAATAGAATCTATAATTATGGTTATGCATATAATACATTAGGTCAACTTATAAATACATCAACTAATTCAGTTATTAACTTGCCATTTGGACAAAGCATTAATAAATATGGTTTGGTTATTGATTCAAATAGAAGTATTATAGATTCTGATTTATTTCCATCTGAATGGATTGATAATGGGTGTTTTAAAAATTATAGCTTTTATAAATCTTTTGCAAATTTTAGAGGAGATAATATATCAATAGAAGATTGTAAAAATATAGCAAAACAAAATGGAGATAATTTAGTAGGATTAACACAAAACACTACACTTAATCCTACTAATGGTGTAATTGGAAGCTGTTACACAGGTAATCCATCTAACAGTGCTTATGCTAAATATAATTATAATAATAACTGTTATCCTGCAGGAGGTTATTTTGGTTCACCTGGTAGTAATGTAGAAGATAAGAGTTATCGTGTATATGCATTAGTACCAAAATTAAATAAAAATTGGGTTAATAAAGGGTGTTATAATGAAACAAGTGTCCAACAAAATTTTAGTCCAATGAGTTTATATACTCCATCAACATATCCAGTTGCTAAAAATTTTGTTGGTAGTAATAATCAAACATCATTTATTGGGACAGGTACTATTGATGGAGTAAACAAATGTAAGACAGTAGCAAGAGTATATGGACATGATCTTATAGCTAATCAAAATGTTGGATGGAATGCATGTTTCGTTGCTGACAAATCTATGAATAATTATAATAAATTAGGTGTTGCTAATACATGTCCTTCAGATGGATCTGGAGCTGGAGGAATTAATAATGTATACACATTAGAATAATAAAAAAAAATAAAAATATAATATATATGAAAAAAAATAAACGATTACGTGGTGGAGGTGCAGGTACTAAAATAATAATAATAGTAATAATATTATTTATACTTTCTTCAGTTAGTGCATCTATTGCAATGATTGTATATGCTCAATCAGCTCAATCTGTAAAGTCTGAACAAAGCTCTAATAATTCACCAACTAGCGAAGCTTCTGCATCAGTATCAGTGGCTAATCAATCATCAAGTAATAAAAAGTCGAGTTTAAGTAATAGCTTATTATTTACACCTTTATCAAATGCTACTACAACTAGTGAAGCTATGCCAGAAGTAGTTACAACAAGAACTACATCAGAATCACAATCAGATGTAGCAGTAACAACACAAAAAAATACTGTAAATGGTGTAACAACAACGCGAACAATAACAACAGATAATGGTGTTACAACTGTAACATAAATAATTTATTTACAACAACATATAATATTTTTTTTTATAAATGATAAAATTTTATTTTTATTAAATGATAATTTTCCATTTATAGCAGAAATTAAATTATCAATAACAATAGGCAATGTATTTTCTATAATTATATTAATTGTATTTTTATCATGTTCAGATATATCTTGATTATTAACTAATTTACGAATAACATTAATTACAAGCATTTTTTTCTGTGGACCAGTTAAATTTTTATATTTTTCAACTAATTGTATTAATTCTGTAACTATAGATATAATGTTAGTAACATCAATATTTTCTGTATGTATTGATTTAATATGATTATATAAATATTCTACACCATCTATAAGAATATTTTCTGGTCTAACTTCTATTTTATCATTATTTTCTGAAGGTGCTATAATAATATCATCATTTGTTTTAACTTCTTCGGTTTTAACTTCTTCTGTTTTAACTTCTTCGGTTTTAACTTCTTCTGTTTTAACTTCTTCGGTTTTAACTTCTTCTGTTTTAACTTCTTCGGTTTTAATTTCTTCCATTTCTATATTATATATATTAATATTATTATTTTAAATATATAATAATATATGTACGGAGGTACAAAAAATAATGTATATATTATTGAATAATTTTAAATTCAGTCATAAATATAAAATTATTAAAAAAATCTTTACCAAATGATATACAACCTTCTAAACATTCTAATAAATATTTTTTAGTTTCACTATTATATTTATCAAAATCAATTTGAATAGCATTACTATTACAATAATACGTATATACTATATCTTGATCACTAAGAAAATTAGTTAAATTAGTTAAATTAGTTACATTATAATCAAAGCTTATTCTATTTTTATCTAAAACTTTTCTTGTATAATATTTTTCTCTTTTATCTAATCTATCTAAATCATCTTGATTAACTTCTATTAATATACCATTGGTGATTGAGTTAATATTATCCATAATAGCCAAATAATTCTCATCAGAAATTTTAAATGGTTTCATCCAAAATCGTTTAAGATGGTGTACATTTACTGGTGTATGTTTTTTAAAAAAAATATTAGTTATTTCTTTATTATATTTAGTATTAATTAATGATCCATATGCAAATAAATATATTGTCATTGTGATAATATTTATAATATAAAATAATAAAATTTATAATATATCATTATAATATTATATGACAACTGTTGATAATATTAAAAAATTTCTTAAAAAAAATAAAATAATTGTAATTATTATTATTATTATTATTTTATTTATTATATACTATTTAAATTATAAAAAAGAATATTTTGATCCATCAGGATTCAATATTACAGTAAATTCTGCTAACTTTGAAACAAATACTGATATATTTCCATTAAATGGAAAAGTATATGTTCCACCAAATCATCAGACATCAAGCGTTGTATTATATGATTCTTTAATTGCTGCTATTGATCCATCAAATAATTTACAATATATTAATTTAAATCCAACAGGCGCAAGAGGTACTTATGTACCTACAGATACAACATTACAATGGACTAAAAATAATATACAATCGCAATCAATTATATCAACAATATATAGTATATATTCTATTAATACAGATAAAATGGGATTAACTATATTTATGTATCCAGATACATCATTTACTACACCATATGATTCAACTAAATTAATGATACAAAATATAACTTCACCTGTTCCAATTAATTCTATACAAATTGGATATTTTGGTATTTATGCACTTGATAATACAGGTCAATTATATTATATATTAACTACTAATATGGGAACAGGAAAACCAAATCAATTTGTAAAATATAATGTAAATACAAATTATAGTAATATAATAGTTGATTCTAATGTACAACCTACAACAAATAAATTATATGCACTTGATAATACAGGTAAATTATATTATATACCAATCAAATCTACAGGAGAACTTGAAAATACTACTCAAATAGTTACAGGAGGTGATCCAAATGGATTTACAAAAGTTGTTATATCATATATGATGATTTATGCAATTGGTAAGGATGGTAAATTATATTATAATAATTATAAACCTTCTATGGCAGATTTTATAAATAGTTCAAATGTAAATAATAATAATTTACAAGAATATGTAACAAATATAACTAATCCTATATTAGATGTATGTATAACAAATGATTATGTATTTTTTGTAGATGTAAATAATTTATATGTTATATTTACAATGAATCAATCTCGTATGATGACATTATCATCACCATCACCAATTACATTAAATATTCCAACTAATAGTTTTAAATATTTAACAATACCAAATAAAACATTTGCACGTATTTATAATAAAAATAATCATGTTGTATTATTATTCACAGATGGTTCTATTGCATATTTAAAACTTGGTGAACGTTTGCAAACTATAACACCACAATTATTAGCTGCATATAATCCACAATCATCAACAGAAACAGAACAAGAAACAAGACAAGAAACAAGACAAGAAACAAGACAAGAAACACAACAAGAAACAAGACAAGAAACAAGACAAGAAACAAGACAAGAAACAAGACAAGAAACAAGACAAGAAATAATACAAGAAACACAACAAGAAACAATAAATATTGACCCAGCAAATACTATAATGGGGGTTTCATTCTCTTTAATATCAACATTATTATCATGTTTACCAACTATAATTATTATTATATTATTATTAAGAATCAATAAGAAGTCATCGAGACAACAACAAAATTATTCTCCACAAAATTATTCTTCACAAAATTATTCTTCACAATGATATTAATAATAAATAACTAATTTAAATAATTATATAATATATTATAATCTTACTATATATGACAGTCCCATTTCATAATTATAATGATAAACTAAGAAAAGCTGCTGATATATTAGCAATTGGTATGTTTTTCTTTTTATCATGGTATTTATATAAAGAAGGTTTAATAGGCTTTAGTGTATTAATGTTTGGTTGTGCATTAATTGATTTATATTTTTCATATGATGCTATTAAATTACATGGTCTCAAAAATATATTGAATCTTTGATTTTTAGGCTAATAAATAGATTTAAATGCTTATAGTTTATTTATTTCCGTAAAAAATTAAAAATATGTTTTTAATTTTTTAGGCTAATAAATCATTTATAAATACTCATAAAATGAGTATTTATAAATGATTTATTTCCGTAAAATAATTTATCTTGGCTTTTAGATTGTCTTGAAAAAACAATATAAAGAAAGCTATTGGATATGGATTCTCCCATTCTCTTAATTTTTTATGTCTAAAACCAACAAATCCATCAGGAGGACTCCAACCTTTCCATCCATCAAATGCAAATGGTATAGCTTGAATTATTTGACGTGTTGCATATACAACCATACCAATAATTGCCATTTCTACTAATATTTCAAATCCTAATTTAAATTTACCAACTTTATTTAATGGATAGTTTTTCTTATTGAATTTAAATAAACGAGTTAATATTCTTGCAGAAATATAACCTGCCGCTGATGCTGCCGCGAATAAAAATCCAATATCTATTACTTTGATTCCTCTTATAGATACTTCATGTTTCCAATTAGATTTAAATGTACCATATGGACTTGCCATTATATATAATAACCAAATATTATAATTTGAGTTAATTTATTATCTTTATTTTATATTTTCACTTTATATTATAATTCACTAAAATGTTATATTGCGATTTATTTAAAACATGTGGATTTGGTAATTTATTATATATAATATCTAATGGTTTATCATTAAGTTATGATTATAATATTTTAGTAAATTTTATAGACTATCCTGAAATAAGAGTTGATAGACCTAATTTTAAAAAATATAAAATATTTAAATCATTAGATATTATTCAAGAAACAGATATATCACAAAATGTAATAAAAATAACAGAACAACAAGAATTTTTTTATAATAAAATATCACTTGATATAAATAAAGATTATTTAATAAAAGGTTATTTTCAATCATATAAATATTTTTATCATAATATTGATAAAATAAAATTAAAATTATTTAATAATATACCAGAATTAATTCACAATATTACAAATCATTTTAATATTTTAAAACAAAATAAAAAAACAATATTGATACATGTTAGAAGAGGTGATTATACTAAAATATACGGATTACCATTAATAGAAGAAGATCATTATGATAATGCACTAAATATATTTTTTAGTAATAATAATAGACAAGATTATAAAATATTTTTATTTACTGATGATATCGTTGGAACTTCTAATTCTGTTTATAATTGGGGATTAATTAAAAAATATGATATGACTATTATGAAAGAAAATGATCCACTTATTATATTTTTATATATGATACAATTTGATCATTATATTATTGCAAATTCAAGTTTATCTTTGATTTCATATCTTTACAGAAATAATAAAAATGCAACAATAACTCAACCACCAATATGGCATAATGGTTTATTTAATTATAAAGATATGATACCACAATATAATAATTTATATTTAATTAACAATAAATTAAAAAATGCATACATTATTAATCTAGATTATAGAGTAGATAGAAAATTAAATGCTTTAGAAGAAGTTAATAAAATATGTGATAATCCAATAATATTTAATGCAATAAAAAATGTTAAAGGGGCAATAGGTTGTTCACAAAGTCATTTAGCAGTAGTACAACATGCACAAAAATTAGATTTAGATTATGTTATAGTAATAGAAGATGATATTAAAATAATAAATCATGATTATGTATTGTATTGTGTAAATAATATTATGAATAATTTAGATTGGGATGTTATAATTTTAGGAGGTATAGTTAAAGAACAACAAGATCTAAATACATCGAATAATAATATTAATATTTTTACTTGTAAAGCAATTAATGCACAAACTACAACAGCATATATAGTTAATAAAAAATATTATGTCAAAGTAATTAAAAATTTTCAAGATGGTGTTGAGAATTTAATTAAAACACAAATTATAACATCATATGCAATAGATATATTTTGGAAATATTTACAATCTGATAATTGGTATTGTATAAAAAAGAAATATGTATATCAACAAAGTAATTTTTCAGATATAGAAAATAGACTTGTAGATTATAAATCTTTATTTAAAATAGAGCCAAGTAATATAATAGATTATTTATATGATATACCAATAATTAATATAGATAATATTAATAATATAGATAAAATTAATCCTTTATTTTATAATTATGATTATTTAATTATTAATATTGGTTGCATTATGATACCAAAAGAATTTATAAAATATAATTTTAATGAGTTATTAATATCAAAATATGATTTAATTAAATTAGATAATGATATTATTTATTTTGATACTAATATACGAAATAATAATATAATATGCGATGGTATAAGTAATATACCAAAAGCATTTTTAATTAAAAAAAATATTATAAATAATTTAATAAATAATCAAGTTAATTTAGAAAATATTATAGTTAACTCAACAAATAGTTTTAATTTAGGAACATTAAGATTACCAATATTTATATCAAAAGATAATATGCCATATTTAGATTATTACAATATTATTAATTTTATTGATAAAATTTATTGTTTGCATTTATACAAAGATTATGATAGACTAGATAATATGTTAGAAATAGCAAATATATTTAATAGATCATATAATGATTTTTTTTATCATGGTAACATAGGTATTAATTTTCCATCTATAGATCAATTAATTAAAAATAATATTACAACTATAAATTTAAAAGAAGGTGAAATAGGATGTAATTTATCACAACAGTATATTTTAGAAGACGCTCAAAAAAATAACTATAATAAAATTTTAGTATTAGAAGACGACATAATATTACCATCAAATTATTTTGAAATAACTTATAAAATGTTAAGAAATGCATCAAATATAGATATATTACAATTTGGATATTCTACAGCAGAAAAAAGTATAATTAATTATTTTACTAGTCTGTATAGTTATCAGGATTATAGTTTATTAAAATATAATGTATCTGTTGATACACAAATGAAAAGTTTAGGAGGATTTTTTTGTACTATGTTATCACAAAAAGCTATAAAAACATATTTAGATAATAATAGACCAATAAATAAAATATCAGATGTTATGATCGCATATATGATAACTAATTTTATTAATTTAAATAGTTATATAATATCAAATAATGATTTTAAAAATGGTTTAATAAAAGTATATGATCATGGTAAATCAAATACTAATTTATTAATGAAAATTATAAATAAAGATTTGATAGATTCCCATTTATTTCGATATTTAACAAAAATTAAAAAAATTCAATTTAAAAAAAATAATAATATTAAAATAAATATTGGTTATACAAAATATGCAGAAGAATGGTATAAAAAATTAATTGATTATATTATTAACTTATTTAATGCTGGTAATAATAGTTTAGAACCATATGACATATTTATATTTACTGATAATGATAATAACTATAATTTAGTTAACTTAGTAAATAATTCAGTTAACTTAGTAAATAATTCAGTTAACTTAGTAAATAATTCAGTTAACTCAATAAATAATACATTACAAATATTAATAAAAGGAGAACCATCATATCAAAACTCAACTAATTATGATATATGTATTGGAGAGTGTAAACAAATAAATACAATAAATATACCATATCCTTTTATGTTATTTTCATTAAATGAAAGACGACAATTAAAAAGAAAATATAATATTAATTTTAATGATAAAAAAATTTGTTGTTTTATGTATTCTATAGATTATGATCATAGAGTTAAAATATTTAATAAATTCAGTAAATATATGAAAGTAGATTCTTATGGAAAATCTTGTAAAAATATGGATGTACCTGAATCAAGATCTGTATATACAGATACACAAACATATAATGATATAGCTGTAGAAATATATTCAAAATATAAATTTGTATTATCAATTGAAAATACAATTAAACCTAATTATTTTACAGAAAAAATAATTAATCCAATATTAGCCAATTCTATACCAATATATTATGGTTCTGAAGATGTTTTTCAAATTATAAATAAAGAAAGAGTAATATATTTTAATGATTTTGATAATATAGATAGTTTAATAAATTATATTATTGATTTATCTAACAATGAAGAAGAATATACTAAAATAATTAACAAATCTATCTTTAATAATAAATCTAAAATAAATCTAGGTAATTATGATAGTTATTTATTTAATATTTTAAATAAATATTTAGGTTTTGAATCAAGAAATTTTAAAATAAATACAAATTTAGATTCATCGGGTAATATTCCTAATAATATGTTAGATGATAGTATTTATATTAAATTAGATAAAGATAGTTTATATTATTTGGCTGATTGTGTTTTTGAATCTGAAATAAAATCTATCATAGATATTTATAAAAAAATTAATTTAACACAAACATCAATACCAGAAAAATCGGTACAAGAAGAGCCAATAAAACATACATCTAAAACTATAACAACAATATCACAAATATCTATATTAAATACTAATACATCTAATACATCTAATACATCTAATACATCTAATACATCTAATACATCTAATACATCTAATACATCTATTATATCTAAATCTAATATATTATCAATAATAAAAGATAAACAAAATATATTATTAGAACAACAAAAAAATAAACTAAACAAACCAACAAATCATATTTTTAAACTAAACAATAATGATGTCTATAAAAAAAATAATTAATATTGTTGCATAGATGGAATGTATGCTATTTTAATAATAGTTCGCATATTCTTGAGATTAATCTCATTGAGTAAATTGTCTGCAAGAAAATAGAGTTTATGCAAATGATCAATATTTTCTTTATTAATTACACAATATGTTAGTTGTGTCTGAATTGTTTCAAATGCATCAGCAACTGATTGTGTAGCAATAAAGAGTTCTTCAAAATCCTGCAATTCAGTACATTTGATATTTTCATCAAAATTACAAACACTACACTTTTGCTCATGACCTCCATGCAGATAGATGTCATGTTGTTCTTCCATGTCTTCTATGATTTGTTGAAGACGATTGTTGATAATAAAAACGCAAGCGGTGATGTTGTGCGAGTCCATACTTGTGATGGTTGGGTGGAGTTTGGGTGTTGATAGTTATTTATATATAGATAATAACAGTATAAATAAAATTTCAATTTTTATTTTATATCTGCTTTGCTGATATAAAATAAAAATTATTTATACTATTATTGTTTGATATAATACTCATATAATATATATTTATTATCTTTATGAGCTAATAGTAGAATCATATCTAAAGTTATTTTATGTTTATTTTCAGAAAGTTCTTTAATTAAAACTAATTGTTTATTATTATCAGCTATTAAACTTTCAAAATAATTTAATTCAATATCTTTACTATCTAATTTAAAATCTTCGGGATTATTATGATATTCTGAATATTTAATTAACGTATCTAATTTAATTAGATGATAATATTTACGATAATATTTATAAAGAGTTTCTTTTGTCATATATATATTATTTTTTTGATAAATTTCAAGATTTTGTGGCATAGTCTGTAAAATAATATCTTGAGTAATATCATATTTTTGATTTATAAAATGTGTAATAATTCTTTGATTATTTGTTTGTAATCCAATTGTAAATATTTTATTACTTAAACTAAGATTATCGAGAAGTTTTTTACCAAAATGAGATAATACTTTGTCTGTAAATTCTTTAATAGTTACAAGTTTAATATAATCATTGTCTGATAATTTATTTTCACAAATGTATTCAATAAAACTGATAATATAAAATTGATTATTATAGAGATCACGATTAAATAGTAGTAGAATATCATCCATGGTAATTTTTTTAAATGTATTAATTTTTAGTTCATATATTGTACGAAAAATACCAACTTTTTTTTGAGCATCTACTTCAATATTATATTCTTTTAATATATCATTAACATTCATAACATCTAGTATTTTATTATTACTATTTAGTTTATTAACTATTAATTCAACTATATCTAAATCAGTTGCTTCATAATGATCACGATATTCTAGTAAAAACAGATAAACCATTGCATCATTATAATAATCTTTATTTTTTAACATAAATATCACAAATTCTTTAAGAGGACTACTTAAATAATTATAACTTCTTGTTTGCCAATTTTTTTTAATATATACTTCAGTTAATTGTATAAATTTATCAATATGTTTTTGATTATCACCAATATGCATATTTATAAAACGTTCGACAACATAATCTTCTGTTCGGTATAATTTTTCAATAAATTTTTGGTTTTGCCATGGTTCACGCTTACTTTTCTTTTCAAAATAAATACATTCTAGTTCATTATAGAATGTACAATAACTACTAATATTTTCACGAAAATTTTCAGTTATTACAAAACCATTTTGTATATTCTTACGAATCCAATGAAGATTACTCTGATTGTCTGTTCCATGTGAATTAAGACTATTAATTAAATATATAACAAGAGTTTCATCTTCTATAAATTCACCCATATTAAATTTATTAAATATTTTTGTAATAATATCTACTTGCATAGTACCATTAATATTTAAAGCAATAATAGAAATAACATATGTCCACCAATCTTGATCAAATGGTTTATTCTTTGCATATGTATCATAAAACCCCCCTTCTTTATCAAAAGAAGCAGGTGTTTTAAGTTCTTTTAATATTTCTTTGGTGTTAGTATATTTTGTTTTATCTTTTTTATGACTATCGGCATAAGTAGTAATAAGGTCTTTAATGTAGTGAGACATTATAACTTGATGATTAATTAACTTGTTTATTAGTTAATTATATAGTTATTTAGTTATTTATTCAATTTTTTAGAATTACTAGATTACTATATGCAGTGGTTCGCTAATAAGTTATTTATAAATAACTATATGCAATGTCTCAGTGTATTCTTCTGCATGTATTTTATGTAACATTTTTGGATCTACACATGTATAATCATTTATATAAGTTCTGGAACTATTTTTACAATAATATCGATTAAACAAAAATGATTTTTTAAATAAATGCTCATGTAATTTACCATCATTAATTATAAACATTATTTTTGATACATTCTTATCGTTTTTAAATGCACATCTACTATTTTTTGTCATTTTTAACATAAATATATCAACATAATCTGATGAATATAAATTATATCTATAATATGGATATGTATCATCATTATGACTAGTTGGTTTTATTGTATCATAATTAGTATCAATGTAATTTTCTATTAGTTCATTTAGATAATTTACATTAAATTGATCATATAAAATTACTAATTCATCATATATTATTTTATTATGATAAATATGATAAACTAAATAATTGATTCTCTCGAAAAATGCACAAAGCATATTATTATAATCAAAGAAAAAAAGAAAAATATAGACTAATAAAATAATATACTAATAAAATAATATACTAATAAATAAATATATTTTATTTAATATAAAATAATAAATAAATTATTTAAAGATATAAATATATATATATATCGTAGAGAGACTGTTATATAAATTATATAACAGTCCCCGTGGTGTATCGGATAGCACGGAAGCCTTCTAAGCTTTAAGGCCGAGTTCAACTCTCGGCGGGGATGCCATTTCTTTTATTTTTTGAGCTATATGATAGGCTGTTATATAAATTATATAACAGCCGGTGTAGTGTAACAGTAGCACATCAGACTTATATCCTGGTAGCCGCGGGGCAGCACCGCGCATCGGCACTTTTTCTCATATTTATTAATATTTTTTTAGTTAACTTAATTATTTATATACTTAATTTTTTTTAGTTAACTTAATTATATATGTCATATTTACTTTTATATTTAAAATATAAAAGTAAATATTTACAATTAAAAAAACAATTAGGTGGTACTAAACAAAATATAGATATATCTAAAATAATAATAACAACACCAATAAAGCAAGCATTATTACTTCCAGAAATTATTGCTTGTCGAAATGAAGATGAAAGTGAAGAAGCATACAGAGCAAGAATAAATAGTTTTAGATTAGAAGATAATGGTAGTACAGCTCCTTTAAAATTTAATTTAAAACTTGAATCTATAAATAGTTTTATAGAAATGATGAATAAACATGAAGAAAGTGATGAAAATAAAAAACCAACAATAAACTTATGCACTTTTATTAATTGTTATTCTAAAAATCCAGAAGATCCTAAAGACGAAACATGTAATGCTTTAGGATTAAATGATGAAGGAGAAGAAAATGATATTGAACCAATCAAAGTTAAACAAGTTGGGGAAACTTATACTATTATAGATGGTAGACATCGTGTTGTAGCAAACATTGTTAAAAATAAAAAACAAATAAATGCAGAAATTGTATCAGATGATGATGAACCATGTACAAAAAGAAGACAATAATTAACTCGACTATTTAAATTAACTAAGTCATACATTTTTAAAGTCATTTTTTGATTGTTCATAATTTAACTTGGCTATTTTCATTTCATAAATAGATAAATTAGGAGATGAAACCATTAGCTTAGTAAATAATTCAGTATTGTCTTTAAAAAAATCTTTTGCGTTAGTTCTATATACAGGAGACAAACAATATTGTGAATAAACAAGACTAATAAAATGATCTATTTCTTCTATATAAATTCTTATTTTTTCATTTCTATTATCATCTATATATCTTTTTGACATTGTCGTTATACCTGCTACTACAAAATTAGATACTAACATAATTATATCAGATGTACTTTGAAATATCTTATCATTATCCATCCATAATTTAAAACCAGAAAAGATACTTAAACATGATGAACTTACAACAGATACCATACTTAAATTTGATGATATTTTATAATTACGATCTAAAATATATTGATACATATGTGACATTTCATGAAATGTATCAAACCATTTTTGTAATGTTTCATTCGCAGCATCATCCCAATCATTTATTACTTTATCTGGATCTACATGATCTATTTTCGGCATAGTATTTATAACTCTACCTTTTAATTTATGATTATCTACTTCTAATACTGGTTCTACATAATTATTCATATCTAATGCAGGTACAGCTGTTAATGCATCTACTTGTACTTTATGTTTTTTATTATTTTCTACACTTTGATATACTACTGCTGGTCTATTTTCTTTATGATTTTGTTGATTTAATGGTTTAGGTGGTTTAACAGATATCTCAACATCAACATCATCGGCATCATCAGGATAAGTATCAATATAATCATCTTCTTGATCATCATTTTGATCAAAATCTTTTTTTGCATCTGTTTTAACTTCTGTTTCTGTATCTAATATAAGTGAAGGTTCACTTATTCGTGAATTTTTTTTATCTAATGTATCATGTAATCTATCCACATATTTTTGTAATTCATTTATTTCTGCTTTGTGAATTTCATTTGTTTTTTTAAGACTATCATTAATATTAGTTGATTTTTGTATTTCTTTTTCTAATTTAGTTCTTATAGTATCAAATTCACTTTGCTGATTACATAAAAAAGATCTTAATTGTTCTATTTCACCTTTAAGCTCTTCTACAATGTATTTTTTTGAATTTTCATGATGTTCTTCTGTCATTATATATAATTAAGTTAACTAATAATTAAGTTAAATTAACTAATAATCAAGTTAAGTTAAATTAACTATCAAATAAGTTATAATAAAAAATAATAGAAAAAGGGAGTTTTACCTGCTGCAGGTATCGATCCTGCACGGACATAAGTCCAAACGATCTTAAGTCGTTCACCTTTACCTCTCGGTCAAACAGGCTTCCACCACACTCTCCCCTGATATATATATGTTTATATTTCTTTAAATAGTTTTATGATATAAATAAATTAATAAAAATTGATTCGTTTGAAATATCTAAATATATTTTAAGATTCATCGCTTTTTATTAGATTTTCTAAAAAAATTGAAAATTAAATATATCTAATATATAAATTTAATACACTATAATATCATCACTCATACACTTCCTCCTATAACGCACACATGTCGCGAGTCAAAACTTCCCAGGATATTTATATTACTGATAACTCCAATTTGGTTAATACAGAGATTCTTTTTAATAATCATTGTGTCTTTGTAAACAACTGTCTTAAACTAATGTATGGAAAGCTTCCATCGTATGCCTATTACGATGATATAAATGATACATATCATTTTTATGAGAATCTTGCTAATGAAGAAAAATATATCATTTACAACTATCTAGTACACAATAAATTTATCAATCCTTACGTTATTACTGCGCAGTATTTTTGCATTAATTTTCGTAAAATCATTGATGACATGATTAATGAATAATTACTGTTTTATTTTTTTATAATATATATATATAATATGTCACGATTAGCTAGATTAACAGGTTATAGAGATTATTATGATCAGGTAGATAATTCTATAGATAATGATAAAATATATAAACATAGTACTATAAGAGATAAATGTAATAAGGAACAAGCATCAATATTAAACAAAATACCATCTGATGCAACACAAGATATTATTTTAAACAACATATCAAAGCCAGATGTACGATTTTCAAAAAACTTATATTTTTTAGATTGTATGTCTGGTAAATTATTAAAATATTTTATAAGAATTGAATTAAAAAATTATAAAAATGCAGTAGATAAAATGTATTCTGAAAAATATGGATTTGGATCTAGTTTAAAAAAAAGAGTTAAAAAAGATACTGAAGAAATTAAACAAGAAAAATTAAAATTAAAACTACAATATTTACATATTGTAAAAAAAAATAATGATATTTATGAATTAAATACATCACATATTATTAATATAACAAATGAATTAATAAATATGTTAAATGAAGTACGAGAAGCAGTTAATAGTAAAAATAAATTATTATATAAATTTTCCGTAAGTGAAATAAAAACTATTATTAATGAAATTGTTAATAAACGAGTGAATAATATAGATATTAAAATACCAAGTGAAGATAATCCGGATGTACTTAAAGTATCAGACAAAATAAAAAGTGATATTACAAGATATAATCGCTCTGAATGTATTCGTGGTATTATACTTGGTAGTGCTATAATAGTTGGAGGAACAATATTTGCTAAATTATCAGGCGCTGCACTTGTAGTCAGTGGTGGATTATCTATTTTGGGTGTAGCAGTTGGAGGACTTACAGTAGTTTTAGGAGTAATAGTAATTAAATGTTCATGTGAACCTGAAAAATATAATTTTAATGTTATAATAGATTCTTTAATAGAAATATATAAAAAATTTATTGAAGATATTAAAAATTATAATATAAAAAAATCTGATATAACTAATTTATGTACATATAATAATTCATCTTCTAAATATAAATTATGTAATATTCATAAGGGTACTAAATTTATATTAAAGTCATTTCTTGAATATATGGATAAAATATTTGAAATGGATTTTACTAATGATGAAATACAACAAGAAGAATCAACATCATTACCATCAGTATCATCATCAAAACCACCACCGCCATCACAACCACCACCGCCACGGCCATCACAACCACCACCGCCACGGCCATCACAACCACCACCACCACCGCCATCACAATAACAACCATCACAATATAGATCACGATATAGATCATCTTCGAATGATCTTGATACAGGTTATATATATGTTGAGTAATAAACTATTTTAATTAATCACTACATGTAATAAAGTCATATCAACATCAGGTACTTGATTAGTTATTTCTACAACTAATTTAAATCGAACATACTCAATATTATAAATTTTACTATATAGAGATAGATTTTTTCTATTCCATAGACTTTTTAGATAACTTACTTTATTTTTAGGTAATATACGAGACATAAAAGTACCATTATAGATATAAACATCTTTTTGATTATTCATAATATTATTAATTATAAATCGATCAGATGGACTATAATCATGTTTATCTAGTACAAATTCTGGAAAACCAACAAATTTTATAACTAACTCAAATGATGTATTTTTAATAATTTGAATTATATTATTAATATTAAATAACATTGGAACAAGTTGACTAATTTTAATTCTAGACTTAGTAAATTGATTGAATTCATCTAGATTTTGTGTTTCATAACAAAAAATATTACCATGATAACAATTATCTAAATTTATTTTTTTAGCAACTGGTTCATTTAAATTATCATCATCTGAATCATATACTCGAGCCATTATATATTTAATTAAGTTAGTTATTAGTTAATTTAGTTAGTTATTAGTTAATTTAGTTAGTTATTAGTTAACTTAGTTAGTTATTAGTTAAAAAAATCAGTTTTTATTAATAATACAAAACCAATTACCGCGTTCGTAGCCAGATTGTTTAATATTAATATCAGCATAAGCATCTTTAATTTCTTGTTCTAGTTCTCCTTGTTTATATAAATGATAATATCTATAATAAATTTCTCCTGATCGCTTCTTAAAAGATACCATTTCATCTTGTGTTTCAAATTTACGAGCTGATACTTCTGGTTGTTCAAAAGCCCAAACATAAATCATGATATCTCCATTAAGTTTAGTAATACGAATTAATTCTTGAATAGCTTTTACTCGATCTTGTCTTTCAGATAAATGGTGAACTACTGCAATACAAATAGTATTATCAAATATATCAGTATCAAAAGGAATATTTAAAATATTACCATGAATTACTTCAAGATTTCTTGATTGACAAATTTTAACAAACTCTGTTGAAATATCCATACCTTTAAATTTTAATTCTGATCGATATAACATATTTTTACCATTACCACAACCTATGTCCGCATTGATAGTATTAAATTTAATATTATCAATAAAATTTTGTACACATGGCCATGCTTTATATCTAGTCTTGCTAAAATCATCAGCAATGTTATTATAGACTTGGGAGATATCCATACTTGAATAGTTATAGTTAACTTGATTGTTTAGTTAATTTAGTTATTAGTTAGTTAATTTAGTTATATATTATTTTTTTCATCTTTTTATTATATATATGTTATCAATAAAATGCTTAATACTTATAATAATAATATTTTTAATAATATTAGGTATATCTATTATCAATTATTCATATTTCATCAATAAAAATAAAAAATACTATAATGCAACAAATAATTATATAGATAAATCGTCAGTAGGAGGTAGAGGTGTATTTGCAGGTAAATCATATAAACAAACTGAGATTATAGAAATTTGTCCAACAATAGTAGATAATGCTATTTTATTAGATAGAACTAAATTAAAAGACTATGTATTCAAATTAGATGATTATAATAATATAATTTGTTTAGGATATGGATCATTATTTTCACATAGTGATAATCCAAATGCATCATATAAAATTAAATATATAGATAACGAACCATATATGTTATTTTTTGCAACAAAACAAATAGATAAAAATTCAGAAATATTTATATCATATAGTAAAAAATGGTGGGATGAAAGAGAAAATAGAATTAATAAAATAAATAATTAAGTAAATAATAAATAATAAATAATAAAATAATAAAATAAAAAGTAATAATATGGATAATTCTGATTATAGTAAATATAAAAAATATAAACATAAATATTGTTTATTAAAAAAGATATTGTTGATTAAAAATCAAATAACTATTACTCTCGGTAATATGCATTTATTTATAGAAGAAAGCTATCATAATAAACAAATATTATTACATTATGCATTATTATATAAACACGATGATATAATTACTTTATTGAGTAAATAATAAATTATTTACTTTTTGATTCATTAATAAAAAATTGATTCGCAAAAAGCAAATAATAAATTATTTGCGTTTTTAGCTCATTAATTTTTATTTTCTGTCTAAAGACAGAAAATAAAAATTGAAATTTATAACATCCTAACAGTGCTATTAGATTTTATTTTTATCATATCTTTCTCCTCTCTCGGCTCGCATCTACCAACGATGTCTCATTGCAAAGTGCAAGGCTGCCGCTACTCTCACTGCCACACTACCGAAGGGCACCAATGCGGATATTGTCACCGATACGGCCACGGCAAAGTCGAATGCGGACACCCCCACCTGATTCGCGCGCTCTACCAGCCCCAGAATCAAATTCGTTTGGGCACGCCGATTCACGCCCAGGTCCCCGGCATCTCTCAACCGCAAGTCATCTTCGCTCCGCAGCAGGTCGTTTACGCTCCCGGACCACATGTCATGTTTGCGCCCCCACCGATTCACGCCCAGTTGCCTCTGCCGAACAATATGGCCGAATTGTTGATGTTCTGCGCTCTCACGGGCACTCGTCTTCCCTAATTTTTTTATGCCACAAACACTCGCAAAAATAAAAAAAACACACATATTTTTTTTATTTAACTCCGAATAACTAAATTAACTCAAAATAACTAAATTAACTCTTAATCAATTTCTAAGTTGTAGATCTTCATGATGTATGTTAAAGCATAGAATGGTGGCATGTTGTTGTGTGAACCTGAACCACCTCTTGCTTCAAGTTGATGTACATGAGTACCATTTTCATTACCAAGTACAGTTGCACCAACACCTCCGGCAATAACTTCAGTACCTGTACCAATGTTACCAGCAATATGTGTTACTGAATCTAATGCTGAGCCAGTATAAATACTATCACTTATGCCGTGATTGTGTGATGGCATTTCACCAACGGTTAAAGTATGATCTTCTTCACCACCAGTATCGCCATGGTTTCTAACACTAATGCCGGAAGCATTTGTTGCATTACCAGTTGGGTTGGTGGCGATAATAAATCTGCCTCTTAAATCTGGTGTATTGTTTGTACCATCGCAAAGAGCCCAGCCTTGTGGAAGATCAGTTGCTCTGTGGAAAGCAATGATAGTACCTGGTGGTACTAATTTGTCGTTAGCACTTTTAATAAGGCTGTAGATAGTTGGAACTAAAGTTTCAAGTAATTTATTTGCTGACATTTTTATATATTATAATTATATAATTTTATATAATTATAATTTTTAATTAACTAAAATAATTAACCAATAATATTATTATTAACAATAGCGTAAAAAATCTAAATATTTTTAAGGCTATTAACCAATAATAATATTATTATTAACAATAGCGTAAATATAATGATGTTTATAAACAGCTTCTCTTACAACATCAAAAGGTATATTTAATTTAAAATTACTATTATTTCCAGTATAATAAATCCATGTTTGATTATATAATAAATCTGGTGGATTTTCATCACCAGCATATTGAGTCATTTCACAATATGCGAATTGTGTTGCAAAAATATATTTAGAATAAGTATCAGGTAATGGATTTGGTGTAATAGTTAAATCACCTCCATTACTTTGATTACCCCATGCAAGAACATTACCACTATAATCAACTAAACTAAAAGATATTTCATTTGAATATATAAACTTAACATTAGTAATAATATTATCACTGGCATCTTTAATATAACCTCTTGTAGAAGCATCGCCAACTACATAAGTACCACCACTTGTAGTTAAACCCCAAACAAAAACAGATTTATCTGATGAATAAGCTGCAAATGCTCTATCATTTGAATAAATTTTTGTTACATTAATAATAATATTATCACTATTGTCTTTTATATAAGTTCTTCCACCACCAGAAAAAGGATTTCCCCAACTAAATATAGATCCAGATGCATTTAATGCTGCAAATGCTCCTTCATTATTATATATTTTTGTTATACCTGATAATATATTATCACTAGCATCTTTAACATAACCTGATGTTGCTTTAGTATTATCGTTATAATCATAAGTACCTCCATATGATTCACTACCCCAAATAAATACTTGGCCATTATCTAAAAGACCAGCAAATGCAGCAAAAGTACTATATACTTTAGTAAAACCACTAATAATATTACCACTATTATCTTTTATATAACCTCTAGTAGTATAATCATTATATACTTGTGTACCTGCATATGATGAAGCACCCCAAATAAAAATATTACCACTTGCATTAAGAGCAGCAAATGCTCTATATGATGCATAAATTTTAGTTACACCTGTAATAATATTATCACTATTATCTTTTATATATCCACGCGTTGATTCGTCATTATATGTGCTTGCACCACCAGCCGTACTTGATCCCCATACAAAAACAGTTTCATTTGATAATAAGGCAGCAAAAGCATCATTATTACTAAATATTTTGGTAACTCCTGTTACAATATTACCACTGTTATCTTTTAAATAATCATTGTCAGTATAATCACCCCATGTAAAAACTGTATTATCTGATAATAATGCAGCAAATGCATTACCAGCTGAATATATTTTAGTTGGATTTAAGACATAATTATCAGATGGATCTTTTATGTAAGTATTTGTACCTGTACCCCAATAATATATTTTACCATCTGTCATTGCACCAGCATAAGTATATGTATTTGAATAAACTTTTTCAAAATTAGTTATTTTATTGCCAGAAGAATCAGTTACATAACCAATAACTGGAGTACTATCTGTATCAGGATCATATTGTCCATAAATTGCACCACTATATGGCATTGTTCCCCAAACATATACTGCACCATCATCGGCTAATGCATTAAAAGAAAATTGATTACTATAAACTTTTCGAATGGTTGTATTTAATGGTATATTACTATTATTACCACCATATCCATAACCTGGCGATTCAGTTGGAGAATTACCCCATACTTGGATATTATATAAACCATCATTTATTTTATCTAATACTATTTCACCATTTGTATCTATATAATTACCATGAGTATCTGTATCAAGAGCTTCATAGTTATTGTAATACATATTAAAACTTAAATTAAATAATAAATATGTCCAAAAATTAATATTAGAAGTAAAATATATATTTTGGATATCTTCTCCAGTAGATTCTAATATCCAATCACCTCCATATATCATGTTTCCAGTCATATTCATTGATGCACCTACTTTTAAGTTTTGATTATTACAATTTGCTATCAATGATTCAAAATATGTTTTTAATTTATCATATTGATATAAATTACAAGCTAAATAATCAACATGAGATGGTGATAAAGTATTTATTAAATTAATCATAAATAAATAATTTGTTGACTTAGGTATCTGAGTATTAGTTATAATATCATTGTCTGTAAATAAAGGTTTATTATTTATAAATTGGTATACATAACTACTTGGACCCTTATCATGAAATATTAAACAAATACGTGATATTTGTGTTATATTATTTTGTGATAAATAATCAGTAATTTGTTGTGATGTTGTCGTGGGATCGTATAAATAATAAGCACAATTAGATTTAAGTGCATCTATTAAAATATTGTTTTGCTTAATAGATTGATCTATTAGAATTAAGTTCTCTATCATAATGTTATAATAATATATTATATATTATTATAAACTATGGAAATATTTATAATATAGTACAAGCTTGGTCTTTTTTAGTTTGTGGATCAACTTTATTAGTATCTTCTTTTAATTTTGCAACATCTTTTTTTTCTTGTTGTTTTTCTTGTTGTTTTTCTTGTTGTTGTTTTTCTTGTTCTTCTTGGTCTTGTTCTTGTTCTTGTTCTTGTTCTTGTTTTCCTGAACAAGAAATCTTTGGACATGGTGGACAGGCTGGACAAGCAGAAACCGGTGATGATCTTGTAATTGGATTAGTAGTTGTAGTAACAGATGTCATAACTGGGGTACTAACTGAGCTAGAAGCTTGGGTAGAATCTTGAGTATTAACACTATTTTGTAATTCATTTAAAATTCTTGATATATATACTAATGTTTGTTTAAATTCTCTCTTTGTATTTTGACATTCTATTATTTTATTTACTAAATTATTTACTGTAAATCTATTATTGCTTATTTGACTAATATTTTGTGATGCATTTAAAATACATTGTTTAATATTATTTTCATTCATATTATAACCAACTGCATTTGAAATTAAATTATTATATTTATTAATTAATGTAGCATTCTCTGTTGTATCTGGTGTAATTACTATAGAAGAATACGATGAATAAAATGGATTTATATTATTTTTACCATATTTAATATCAGATGCCGAAATTATTAAATTAAGTGTTTCTAAATTAGGGCGCGTTAATGTATTTGCCAATATATTTGCAATTTCTTCTCTTAATCTTATATTTTCTATTGATGTTTGTATACAATTGTCATCAATATTTTTAGTTATTATATTATTAGTACTTAAGTTACAATCATTAAATTTTAATAATAGTTTATTTAAAACACTAATAACTATTGATTTTTGAGATGGTGTTAATTCATTAGAAGATAATTGATTAGAAGATAATTGATTATTATCAGAACCATCTAAGTGTTCAGATTTTCTATTTAAATTTGTCCAAATAGCAATAATTGCTAAAACAATAAGAATAATTGCTATAACTTTATTACGATGCATTAATATATATTATATATATATTTTATTTAACTAAATATTTAATTTTTAGTAAATTTAAATATATATAAATATAAAAAAATATATAATTTATAATAAAATATATATAAATGTCAATAAATATAGGATTTTTTAAGCATAATGAATATGTTATAACAATTAAAATTAATGATGATATTAAACAATATAATTCTAATGATATATTTGATCATTATTATGCCTCTTATATTACTAATAATTTTAGTGTAATAAAAATAGAACATATGTTTACTAAAAAATTAATAAATAAAATTACAAATATATCAATAAATAATGATTTTGCAACATATCATTCATTTTATGAAGTAAATAAAACTTATTATGAATCAAAGATATATTATTTATCATATGATAGAGCATATTATAAAGATTTTGTACATAAATTTCAATGGAATATATACAATAATTTAAATAATCATAATTATTTTGGTATTTTTAAAGATTGGTTTGATAATGGTCAATTACAATCACAATATTGGCACATAAATGGAATAAAAGAAGGTGTTTATAAAGAATATGATATAAATGGTAATATGATAAAAAATATATATTATGAAAATACTGATAATGATACTAATTATAATAAACTAGATCAACTAAATAAAGAAAATTGTAATTACAAATTACTATCTGGTAATCTATTATCTGTACCCCTCATTTAGTTAATCGTCATAATGATCACTATTATATTTATCACCGAATAATTGTTTTAATGCTTCATAATTAATTCTAGATGATTTCTTTTTTTTCTCAACATATTTTTTATTATATTTATCGATAATATCTTGATATTTTGTTGGAATATCTGGAATAGGTACAACAATTTCTTGAACTATAAGTTTCATCCAAGTATTAACATGGTCAATATATTCTAATTGTATATGATGAGACCATTCATCCTTACGAAGATATTTACGATATACATTTATTTGTTTTTGTATATCTAAAAAGGTATCGGGTGTTCTATTTTCATCAGCAAACTCATAGTTCATACGAGTCATAATAAACTTTTTATTTTTAAAATCACATCTATATCGAAAAAAATTTCGCGCATATTTGAGCTTGCAATACCAAAATAATCGTAAAAAATCTTTGTTTAATGCAGCATCCTCTGATGATAGTTGATGGCTTAATGAGAAAAGCAGATCAGATTCCATAGCTATATGGTGGGTTAATTTATTAACTTATTTATCACTTAACTTACTTATATAGTTTATATTTTCAATTTTTTAACTAATAATCTAATAAAAATTGAAAACTAAATTTATTATCTAATTATCTAACTAATAAAATTAACCAAAAATAACTTGATCATGAACATTATTGTTGATAACAATAGTGCTTACAGTGATGTTCAATTCTATAATTTTAATGATAATATTACAGAAGATAAAATAAAAGAATTTATTGATTTGCTATATACTAACTCAATCAAAGACTATGATAAATTAATAGAAGTATTAGAATCTAATGAATTTAATGATATATTATATAATTTAATAAATCATACTTATGATATCAATATTACTTATTCGAAAATTAATTTTGACATTATAGAGTTACTACGAGGATTTAATAAAATTGATATTTTGCAAAATAATAAATTTTGTGTTATTGATATTTTGTGTGAATTATTTTTAGAAAATAATAATAATATTAATAAATATATTGATTATTTTTGGTCATGGGTTGAAACAAGTAGTACTCCATATGCTTTAATTGATTATAGAACACATAATAAATCACTTGATAAAATTATTTTACAATGTAAAAATAAAGATATTCGTAAAGAATATTTTAATAAATATTTAGATATATGGGATAGATATTACCCAGATCAAGAACTACCCGAATCTCCTCAACCAACTGAAACAACTGATGGAGAAAATGTATTTTATCTTCTTGCACAAAATTTTATGGATCAAGAACTTATTAGAGTTTTTTCACGAGCATCATATGATCCTAAATTATATGAATGGCGCAAATACGATTATAATTTTGATCATGAATTTATGGCAGTACCATTAGTATCTTATCTTCTACAAGAATTTAGTTATCTTCGAAAAGAAAAAGATCTTGAAAAATTGGCAAATACTCTAAATGTATTGATTAATTATGGTAAATTTAATTTTGACCAACAAGTTATAGATGCTGGATATACTGTGAGTGATTATCTTAATCATTATGGTTATGTATATAAATCATCTCCTGTTATTCATATGTTTATTAATAATTTTGATCTTATTCCACAAAGTAATAAACAATTTTGTGATTATTATAATTATAATGAAAATAAACCATATGATATGATTTGGAAAAAATATGAATATACTAAAGATCCGTCACTAATTAAAGATATATTATTTGATATTAAAGAAGAATATATTAAAACTGGTATTGATTCTGATAAATTTCTATCTGATAGTGGTATTGCTGATTTACTTGATTAACTTAAATTGGTTATATTTTATTTTTTTTAATAAAAAAAGATGAAACTTAATTACTTATTATAATATAACATATATAACATATAAATCATATATAACATATATTTACTATGATTACCCATATTATCGAAGAATATAATGATAATCCGAGTGTGTTTTATTATCAACCAAATTTTTTAACTAAAGAAGAAGAAACTGCTATTTATAAATACTTAGAAGATACTACTGATTTTTTACCTAATCCGAAATATACAGATGGAATGTCTAGACTACAAAAATGGTATCAACAGGATAAAAAATATTTTTGTCCTATTTGGAAAGAGCGTTATCCGCATTGGAATTCACATGATTATGATGAAACGATTGTTAATATAATTGCTAAAATACAAGGGTTTGCTGATAATATAAAAAATATAAATCATAGCATTAAAATTCCACAAATTAATAGCTGTTTAATTAATAAATATCCAAATGGTGATAATTTTATTGCTCCTCACCGCGATTCAAATATTTCTTTTGGTGAAGATCCAACTATTATTGGATTGTCTATTGGACAAAAACGACCTATTAATTTTAATAGAATTAACACACACAACTCAGTTAACTCTAACACAATCAATATTAAAGATTTTTCTTTTGATTTGGAAAGTGGTTCTATTTTTGTAATGGCTGGATCAAGTCAGAAATTCTATCATCATTCTATTAATAAAGTTGATTGTGATAATGTTCGATATTCTTTAACTTTTCGAGAATATATATTATAAATAACTTAATTAATAGCATTCATAAAATAAGATGGTAGTGTATATAATATTTTTAATTTTTCATTAGATTTATTAGTTACATTAACACAATATTTATAAATACAAAATTTATAATCAACTAACTCAATATTAATTTTTTTATTATTTAAATATTCTGCTAATACTATTTCAGGTAATACTTTCTTCTTTTTTTTTAATATATTAATAAAATATTTATGAATGTTTGAATATTTATCCATACTAGAACTATTACTAAATGCAATTTGATCAGTTATTTTAATAAAAGATTTTAAAACATATTTATAAAGAGGAGCTGTTAACTGAGGAAAATAAATAGTATTATCATCTAATTTTAATTTTGGTATAGTACTTGTTATTAATAAATCTGGTCTAATTCTAATAACTAAATCATATTTAAATTTATGTTCTTTCTCATAATCTAATTTATATTTATTACATAGATAGATTTTTTTAAACATAAGATAAGTATTATGATAATATTTTTCCTGGATATTATATTTATTATCACTATCTTCCCATTTAATATATTTTGGATTTAATATTCTTGTTATATCTGATTTAATTTTATCTGATACATCATTTGAAAAAGAACAAAATACATCAGCATTATAAAAATCAATAATAAATGTTTTTTGTGTCATTAAACATTGATAGCTATTATCGCGTATTTGTCCTGATATTAATATTGCAACTTTCTTTTTTTTATAATAATTTTCTAATTTTTTAGGATGTACATTTATTTTAGTGCTATAATAAGTAAATTGTTTATACAAAATATACGTTATAATTATTACTAAAGCGATACATATATATTTTATATATTTATTCATATATATTTTATAAAAATAATATTAAATCAAGAAAATAACTTAAAATATTATTTAACTAAATAATATTTTAATACTTTATGAATAAACTTGATCTAATATTAGATAATATAGATTATATTATAGGTAAAAAATATTTAGAAAATATAATTCAAGATAGAGATATAAAAATATATTGGGGTACTACAGTTAGTTCATTACCAAATATAAATTATTTAATACCATTAGTAAAATTAGGTCACTTCATAAAACATAATTGTAATGTTAAAATATTATTAGCTGATATACATGCATATTTAAATCTTAAAACAACTAATTTTGAAGTATTATCACACAAAACTGATATTCATGAAAAAATATTAAAAAAAGTATTAGAATATTTAAATATAGATCTAGAAAAAGTAAGATTTGTACAAGGTACTTCTTATCAATTATCATCTGATTATACACTCGATGTATATAGATTTAATTCTGTTTGTAAAGTATCTGAAGTAAAAACATCAGCTCAAGATGCAGTTACTAAAGATGAAGATCCATATATGACATCTTTATTATATCCTATATTACAAGCATTAGATATAGAACATTTAGATTGTGATGTATTTTTTGGAGATGTTAATCAAAAAGGTATTTGTTACATTACTAATAAAATTTTAGATAGATTAGGTTATAAACAAAAAACTTTCTTTCTCGACGAAATATATTTAAATTTACAAAAAATAGAAAAAATAACTTTTTTAGATGATAATGATGATATTAAAAATAAAATAGATAAAATAAATGATATAAATGTTTTATTTGATATGATTGACATTATAATTTTAAGTATTTGTGAATTTAAAGATATTACTTTTGATATATTAGATTATGAGTTTGATAATATTGATGATATAAAAGAAGAATATAATAATAAAAATATATTAGAGCGAGATATTAAAGATAGTGTTATTAATTTTATATATGATATAACAAAAATAATAAGACTAGTTTTTGATGATGAATTTTCGCAACAGAAATTAGAAGATGCGCAATATATAACTAAGTTAACTAATAACTAAGTTGACTTAAAAAAAGAGTTAAGTTAATTAAATAGATCAAAATCAGTTTCATAAAAATATGTTTGTTTATTATTCTTTACAAATGTTTTAATATAAATATCATGATTATTAATCTTTTCTTTTATTTCAATAAATTTATTTATATTAGGTGTTTCTATTGTTAATGCAAATAATCTTTTATTTAATAAGTTAACTTGACTATTTTCTAAGTTAACTTGACTATTTTCTAAGTTAACTTGCCTATTTTCTAAGTTAACTTGCTTATAAGTTTTATATCTATAAATTTTTCTATATTTTAATTCTAAATTAGTTCTATAAAACATAACTTTAGGATTATCTAAAAATAAAGAACTTCTATATCCAATATTTAGCATATTATACATATTAATATTTAGAGAACACATATATAATTTTAATTTTCTATAGGCAACTGTAAATAACATATCATCATGTTTCCATAATTCATTTCTACTTAATAATATTTCTTTTGTTATATCTATAATGCTATTTATTACTTTCTTTTTTAATGACCATGAATATACTCCAAATATTTTATTATTATTCATAACTTGTATAACAGTATTCTTTTTAATGTGAAACTTATTACATTTGTTACTTTTATTATTACTATTTAATAATGATAATAACTTATTTTGTGTTTCAGCTAAAAATAAATTAGTATTATTATCAGATACACCTACACCATCGCATTCATATAAATTATAGGTTAAAAGATAATAACTTGTTAATAAATTATTATATAATCCATCATCATCTAAAATAATAATAAAATCATCATCATTAAAATTATCTAAATTATAACTTTCTAATCCGAGTACTTTTGTAGCCGGACCATAATCTTGACACCAATTTAATTTAACATTATTATATTTTTTTTCAAATCTTTTTATTTTGTGATCATATATTTGTTTATTATAATTAAAATTTCGTTTATATTTTTTACAGATATTTATAATTATTAAATCTGGTTTAATTTGTTGTTTATTTAATCCATCTATAACTTTATCAAACTCTTTTGTTATAAATCTTGGTGGTATAACTGTAAGAGATATTATTATATTTCTTGTTTTTTTAATATCTAAATTAGAATAATTTAATAACTTATTATTATCATTAATTAATTTAATATTATTTGAATAAAATATATTCTTTTGTTTAAATAATATTAAATTTAATATTATAGTTATTAATAGAGTTATTATTATAAATTTTTTATGTTTTATCATTATATTTATACAATTTAAAAAATAATATTAGTATTATCACACCAAATCAAAATCAGATTCATATATTTGTGTTATTTTATTATTTGTTACAAAAGTTTTAATATAAATATTATTATTATTAATTTTTTCTTTTATTTCAATAAATTTATTTTTTTTAGGTGTTTCAATTGTCACTGCAAATAATCTTTTATTTAAAATATTAATCTTATAATTAACTTTATTATTTGCTAAGTTAACTTTATTATTTGCTAAGTTAACTCGATTATTTGCTAAGTTAACTCGATTATTTGCTAAGTTATTATTATCTTTATATAATTTATTGTATTTTAATTCTAATTTAGTTCTATATAAAAATACAAATGGATCGTTTAATGTTAACGAATTTTGAAAACTAATATCAAAATTTAATAGATTATACATACTTAAATTTAGTCTACACATATATAATTTTAATTTTCTATAAACAACAGTAAATAACATATCATCGTGTTTCCATAGTTCTTTATTATTTAATAATATTTCTTTTGAATTATTTATAAAATTATTTAAATGTTTCTTTTTTATTGACCATGAATATACTCCAAATAATTTGTTATTATTATTCATAACTTGTATTATTGTATTTTTATTTAATAAATATTTTTTATTTAAAAATAATATTTTATCTTGTAGTTCAGATAAAAATAAATTTATACCAACATCAAATGAACCAGCTCCATCACATTCATATAGATTATAAGCTAATAAATAATAACTTGTTAAAAATTTATTATATAATCCATCATCGTCTAATACTATAATAAAATCATCATCATTAAAATTATTTAATTTACAAGATTCTAAACCAATTAATTTTGTTGCTGGTCCATAATCTGTACACCAATTTAATTTAACATTATTATATTTTTGTTCAAATAATTTTAATTTACTATCATATAGTTCTTTATCATAATTAAAGTTTCTTTTATATTTTTTACAAATATTTATAATTATTAAATCTGGTTTTATTTTTTGATTATTTAATCCATCTATAACTTTATCAAAATCGGTTGTTATAAATCTTGGTGGTATAACTGTTAGAGATATTATTATATTTCTTTTTTTTTTAATATTAAGATTATTAAAATTATTAGAATTAATTAATTTATTATTATTAATTAATTTATTATTGTTAACTACTTTAATATTGTTAGATGTATAAACTTTATTATTTATCAAATATATATATATTACTATAATTAATAGTATAATTATTATTATAAATCTATTGTTATTTTTTATTATATTATGCATTATAACTATATATTATAAAAATAATATTATAAATAAAATACAATATAATATTTAAGTAAATAGCAATAATTAATATATTATTATGGAACGAGCTAAAAAAAATCTTATTTACTTTAATAATATTATTGATTTTTTTGAAAATAAACTAAGCGATCGTGTTATACTTAATGTATATGAACCAATTTTTAAACTTATTCCAGACGAAGTTATAACTGATTGGAAAACTATTATTAACAATCCAGAAATTTTTATTAAAAAAGATTTTACTCTAACAACTGAAAAACTAAATACTTTTATTGATAAAAAACTTGAACAACTTAATTTTCTTGTATACAAAAAAATCGATGAAGAATTTTTTATGTATTCAGAAGAATATCATGATAAACTTAATTATCTTATTGCATTAGAAAATGATGACAATATTGATAATATTGATAAAACTAAATATTTTGATCTAGCTGAAAAACTTGTATTTCGAGTATATAAAAATGAAGAAGATCATACTCTAACACCAGTATATTGTTCACAAGAAAATTCATTTCAAAATAATTTTAGTGAACTATTTAGTTTTGAATATGTACAACAACCAGAACAAACTGAAGAAAAAGAATCAGAAGAAAAAGAACAACTAACATTTTATAAAGATACAAAGAATGATAAATATTGGATTTTACTTTCATATAGAGAAATGCATCCAGAAGAAAATCAAGAAGATATGGATATTAATAATATGATGAAAAATCTTTATGGTGGTATGGGTGGTATGCCTGATCTATCAAAACTAAGTAAACTAGCACAACAAGGTAGTAAATCATGTGATGATGATTGTGACGACGATTGTGATGACAATAGTGATAGTGATGAAAATATCCCACAAAATCCACTTAATTGTATGCAGCAATAATTAAAATTTAAATTCAGAGTCAACATCCATGGCCCATTTAAATTTATCCATTAAAGTTTTTGAAAATACTTTATCAAGAGATAAATCAAAATGTTTAAAGAATGCAATAGTTATACGTTGATCTATATAATTGACTTTACTAGTACCTAAACTAATATTTTTTAATTCTGTTTTTAATGTTTTCTTAGATTTTATCTTTAATAATTTAGCTTTTAATTTCTCAATACGTTCATTTTTATTCGCGCCGTTTGATTTTTTAGCTTTCCTTAATTTTGATTTAATTTTTTTTAATTTTTCGTCTATTTTACCTATTTGATCTTTATAGCTAGATTTACCAGCATTTTTTTGATGATTACACAATATTGCTACTTTAGCATTAGCTTTATTATATTCATCTAATAATATAGTTTTATCAGCATTCTGAGGATATTTATTTCTAATCTTCTTTAATTCTTTTTGTAAAAGATAAGATGCATTATATGTTCTAAATACTTTAGCTGTTAGATTTTTTAAAAATGTTTGTAAATATTTATTAATATCATTTGAAATTATTTTATCAAATATTTGATCATCTTTTTTCTTATCTTTTGTAAATTCTAGCATATTTTTATAAATATTTGAGTCTACTTGTAATTTATTGTAATATCTAATAGAATCTTTACCTAAAAAATCTAATACTATTTTATTGTCTTCTTTTAATTCAATATGTTCTACTCTTAATGAACTTACGCCAACTGTATCTGCCTCATCTTCTCCTTTTTCATTACCTACACGTAAAGCAAAGTTATCAATAAAATAAAATGCTGTTGCTATTTGTCTAGTTTTAAGATCTTCACTAACTAAATTTAACTCATTTTCTTCTCTAATAGTTTTTATTTTTCTTTTAAGTTTTCTAGCTAATTCAAATTTATCTATATCACTATTTGATTTAAAATCAGAATGAGCACCTAGCCATAAGTATTTATTTTTGCCAGTAATAGTATCACTCCACGATGCTAACCATTCAGCCTTTCTATTATGAACTATAGTACCCCATTTATGACCTTTTAAATGTTCTGGTATTTCTGGTATCTTTGCATCTTTACTAATATTTATAGTAATATCTTCTGGATATATTCTTGATTTTAATTTACCTATATTTGGATTATCACCTCTACCTAAAAATAATCCAGGGGGTTCCATTCTATAATTTCCAACTGGTTGTATTTTACCATCTACTAATGCGGTTTTATATTTCTTTTCTTTTTCTGGATCAATTTCAGGTTTAATATTTAATTTACGTATATTTTTTAAGTTATCATATATCTCTCTATATTCAGTAAAATCACACAAATCTAATTGTTGAATTATACTATCTTTACCTAATAGTTTTTTCCAACTATTAAAAAAATTACGATTAAATGTTTTATTTTCTATATATTCAGTCCCAAAATATTTAACATATATCATAGCAGCTTCTTCTGCTAATGGATTTAATTCAACTAACTTATCATTATATTTTAATGGTTTTGTATGTGGTACATATTCTGGTGGAAATAACAAACCATTATGTTCAAGTGTTTCCCATTTATTTACATTTCTATTTCGACTAAGTTTTCTTGGTTTTTTATTTTTGCTATTATTTTTACTGTTATTTCTCGTTAATTTTATTAATGTTTTATTCATTAAAATTATTATATACAATAATTTTAGTAAATTAATTTAACTAAACTTAATAAAATTAACTTAATAAAATAAAGTTAACTATTATTTTTTTTTATTTCACTATATATTTTCCAAAAAACATCGCTTTGATATTCGCTTAATTCCATGCGTTTCATAGTATCATCATTATAAATAATATCAAATTTATCTAATTTTTTATCATTTTTAATTGTTATTGTTTTATTTACTATATTTTCTATCATAGAATATTTTAAATTTATAAGTGGTTTAAGTTGATTATATGTTTCACAATTTTCTTTGAATATTTTTTCTTGTTTTTCTGATAATGTTATAGTTTGTTTGTTTCCATTAGTATAAGTAATAATATGTGTATATATTTTTTTATTTTTATTTTTTTGCGGTTTTATAATGTCTGTTACATTATGAATATCTAAATATTTTATTTTTGATACGTTTAATCCCATTACTATTATATATAGATAATTAATTATTAAATAAAAATCATCAACGATAATACTCATTAATTTTTATTTTAATCTAAAATAATTAAAATAAAAATTGATATAAGTACATTCTATACCATTATAGCTAATATTAATAATTATTATAAATATACCTAAAAATAAAGATGACTATGGAATATAAACCATTAACATTAGAAGATAGAATTATTGTTTCTGATATAAATATAGGTAATATATTATCTATTGATACTAATTATCTATCTTATATTGGACTGGGTACTGACTTTGTTATTGCTGGTCAAACTATTAATGATGTTATATCTGATAAAAAATTATATTATGTGGACTTCTGGATATTTAAAGAAAAAGGTTTTACACAATTATTAAAATATTTAGAGATTTTTAAACCAAAATATTATAATATCTATCCATCATATATTGAAATTGATTTTATTAATTATGATTATACATTTCGTCTAATTAATGTTATTGGTAGCAATATTATTGATTTAATTAATATGTTTGACATTGATATTGATCAATGTTATTATGATGGTAAAGAAATTTATAGCTTTCCAACACGTGAAAAAGCTCTTAAAACTAAGTTATTAACTGTACCAACATTTAAATCTGTTATACATATGCCACATAATTTTCGTTATTATAATGATGATTGTGATAGTGATGATGATACTTATAATTCTGTATATATGAAAGATAAACTTTTTTGTTATGCTGATATTGCTGATTTAATAAATGATGGATATCATTTTTCATACAAATTTTGTAATTATTATAATATTGTATACTTAGAAACAAATCAAGAAGAACAACAAAATAATAATCAAGAAGAACAAGAAAATCAAGAAGATAATTGTTATTGTTATAAATATAAAAAATATGTTTTATCGACAAAAGAAAAAGAAAAACTTAATACTTATATTAAACGAGAAAAAACTAATAAACATGTTATATCTTTAACAGAACTAAATCAAGTTGAAAAAATTCTACCACTAATTTACAAAAACATTGTAAAAAATATGGTAGAATTATATATTAAACAACATAAATTATCATTTAATACTATTATTACTCATTTACATAATTCTTTTAAAACAAAACATGTATATCGTAATTTTGTAATATCTAACGATTCATACAAACAAATTGTTGATAAATTTTATGAAAATAATTCTGCCAAATATAATAATATTAATCCTCATAAAATAAATATTAAAACTGATGATATTCCAATTGAAGAATTAACAAATATTTTAGATATATATGATAAAAATGTACACATGTTATCAAAAGATAATAAAAATGATAATACATCAGACTATAAAATTAAATATAATGAATTTATTAAAAATACATATGTAAAATTAATAAATTATTATTTAAATAAAGTACATAGTTGTAACACTGGTAAAATTACAGAAGGTAGTTCATTATTATATAATATCGAATTATGTAAAATACTAATTAAATATCAAAATATTTTAAATAACCAATCTCTTGAATTTGATAAATTTAAAATTACTTTAAAACATAAATATTTAAGTATTGCAGCTTATGATGGTTGTATTTATAGTTGGCTAACCTTTGCTAATTTTTGCCCCGAACTAGTAACAAAAGATTGTTATCCATTTATAAATATTAAATCATGTAATAATAAAAAAAGTTTAGATGAATTTGAAAAATGTTCAGATGTTAATATTAAAAATTTATACAATAAATATTATGATCTAATCTGTAATGATAAAAATGAAAATATTGAGTATACTTTTGAAAATTGTCATAATCTTTTTGAAAATAAAACATTAACATATGAAAATTATTATAATATATACACAAGATTATCAGTTGATTGTCTTCGATATGATGAATTATCTGATTATAATAATAATGATAATTATTCTGATTTTGAACCTCAGTGATTGTTATATTTGTAATAAATAAATTAGTTAATTATTTCTTTTTTTATTTAAATAATCAATAATAGCTTTATTTGTTACTAATGCATTTTCACGTGTCATAATAGCGTATCCAAATGTTTTATTCATAAAATCTTTATATTGATATGGAAAGATTTCTGGATGAAAATTATAAAATTGTTGAAATTGAACAAGATATTTTCCATATAATGATTCATTACTAGTATGACAATTTTGATAAATTATTTTTCCATCACTCTCTAAATGAAAATATATTTTTTTTTGAGTTGTTTTATCTAAATTATATATTTGTAGTTTTTCATCATTTAATGAATGAATTAAATTTTTTATTGATTCTAACTCATAATCTTTCTTCTCGAAATTTTCAATTGGATTTTCCAATTGAAAACAAACTACTTGATTAATAGCAGAATTCATTGTAGCCATGACCTTACTATATAGTAATATGATATATTTGTTTATTATTAGTATTAAATAAGTATCTATTATATTATATGTTTTTCAATTTTTATTTTATATGGCATTGCCATATAAAATAAAAATTAATAAGGCTTAAATTCAATAATAAATCTACTTAAAGATATACTAACCTATATATATTGTGAGATAGTAAGTTTTCTTAGCTCAGTTGGTTAGAGCGCATGACTGTTAATCATGAGGTCACAGGTTCGATCCCTGTAGAGAACGTTGTACTACCACTTTTATATCACGAATCAAAAGGTTTATGATATAAGTTAATATTATAAATCTATTATTCTTACTAATATATTACTATATTCTTCTCGTTCGGACGGATTCACTTTACATAAAGAATCAATTAATAATTCGATTTGAGATAATTTACTTATAAAATCTGGTTTAACATTTGTTCTTAAAAATTGTTTAACATTATCATTATTTATTAAAATATTATATGCAGCTAGTTTCCAGTGATTTCTAGATGGCTGTTGCTCTATTATTGTGTTTAAATAACTATTACCAGTTGAATATTCTATACCAGTAAATAAAAAACATACTATAGATATAAATGGATAATAATACCATTTATTAAAATTATTTAGTTTTGGATTTAAACTCATTAATCCTGATTTATTATTAATTAAATGATTATGTATAGTTTCTGGTGTATTCATATTTGTACGACGACCAAAATTTTCTGTTCCATTATTTAATGATAAAATCGACATACTTGAACCAAAATCAATTAGCTTTATATTTACATTACTACTAGAATCTACAGTATATACTATATTTTCACATTTTATATCATTGTGCATATTATCTTTTTCCGATAATTGATATAAAATTGTAAATAATTGATAGATAATTCTTTTATTATTTTCTAAATTGTAATTTGGATTTGTTATATAATTGCTTAAAATATCACCACCATATTCATAAACAAGACAATCTTTTAATGGACCATTTGTTATATCAAAATATAATGAAGCAATATTAGGATTTTCAATTATTTGATTATCTTCATCTAAATGAAAAGATATCATTTTTGATTTTTCATAATTTTTTTTAGCTTCTGATGAAAATGAATCCGCAAAAAATGATTTTATAGCAACTTTTTTACCAAGTAAGTTATTATTTCTTGCACAATCTACTATAATACCTAAATCAACAGAACCAGAACCTCCTGATCCTAATGATTTATTAATTATAATAGATACTTCTGGATATATTATAACTTGTTTTTGTTGTATTGTACCTACAGATGAAATAGTATAAGAGCCTCCTAATATTTTTTGTTGTTTTTTTATATTAATATATTTTGTTTTATATTTTAAATATTTTTTTTCAAAATCCATTATATATATACTAATATTATTTTTATTTTTTTATTTTTTATAAATTACTCATTAAAAAATCTTTATTATTATTTATTATTCTATTAATAACTACATCAGCAGAATTATAATCTATAGCTCCTTTGTAATTTAATGTTATAATATTATTTTTGTAATTATTATCTAAATCAGGATGAATATAAATAATTTTAAAGATATTATTAGGATATTTAGATTTTATTATGTCTAAAAATTCTTCTAAATGAGTATATTCATCTTTATCATTATAAAATATTAGTCTACTACTTGTATTTTCATAATATCGTAAAAATAATATTTTATTATTTGTATCTAACATATTTTTCCATCTTGTAATTCGTCTAGTATATTTAGCACTAAAGTCGTTAAAATTATTTTGTAAATCATTAACAGTTTTTAAATCATGTGGAAATCGTAAATAATATTTAGTATTTGTTATAAAAAATGCATGTTTTAATGTTTCTAATCTTTCAAAATATTTTATATTACACAAATCTTCATAATCATTTAATATCAAATCATTTATAGATTTCATTGATGATCCTATGTAATCAAATAATTCTGTTTCTCTACTCGTTAATGAATCTATAAATTTTTTAAAATAACAATTTGCCCCTAATGATGTTAATCTATATGTCATTAATCTATTTATAACTGGTGTTATTTCTGCTTTACGTATTTGAGTTTTAATTTCTTGATTATTAACTTGTTTATTTGCTAAGTTAACTTGTTTATTTGCTAAGTTAACTTGATTATTTGCTAAGTTAACTTGATTATTTGCTAAGTTAACTTGATTTGAGTTAACTTGATTTGAGTTAACTGGATTATTTACTAAGTTATTAGTAGATTTTGCTTTATTATTATTTAATAAATGTTTTTTAACAGTGTGCATTATTATAATATAACACTATTATATATTATGCAATTAATTCCATATATAACAATAAATGGTATGTTATATGCATTTAGTTTAATGCAATTCTGGCTATCAATAACTTATAATAGCCTTTATATCGATTACCCCTTCTTTTTAATAAGAGATATTATGTTAGTAAATATAATTGATTATAGATTAGAAAATAATCAATACATAGATGAAGATAAAAGATATCAACCAGTAGAACATTATAAAGGAGAATTTATTATAAATGGTCTACAAGTATCTTTTGTTGAAGTTTTAACTTTTAGGTTTATAGCTTATTTTATGAATCTATCTAATAGACTATTAATATCAGATTTGTTACTATATATACCATTGTCTTTTTGTTATGAATTAGTTTTTGATTTATGTCATTATATTACACATAGATATGCTCATGTAAATCCAACTTTATATAAATATGTTCATAAAAAACATCATATGTATAAATATCCTAATTCTATGATCGCTTATTATCAACATCCTTTAGACGTATTATTAACTAACTCGATTCCTATAATTATTAGCATGATAACATTACAATTTATATTACCACAGTTAACTCTTACACAATTATGTCTATTCTTCACATATAAATCATATGTTGAAATAGCCGGACATTCTGGAAAAATAACAAAAAAAGCATCATGTTTCCCTCAATTTATGATATTACCTAAATTATTAAAAATAGAATTATATACTAGTGATCATGACTTACATCATACCCAAAATAATTGTAATTATTCTAAAAGATTTTCTTTGTGGGATAAATTATTTGGAACTTTTACTAATAGCAGAAAATTAGAGTTTGATTAAATCTTGATTAATATTTGTACAGACCAGCATTCGTATATTTATGAAATGATATGGAATATCTTGGTTGTGTAATAGTTGATTCTTTTTTTAGATCATGTAAATAATCTTCTTGAAAACTACCCCCCATATGCATCATTTCATATTCTTTTGCATCTATATTATGTATTAAATTACGTGATTTCTTATCAAATATTCTAAATGTTCTAGTAGCACCATATGATATTATTAATACACCGTTGTCTGGATGATTTTTGCTATCACTATGTATTGATATAAATGAGTTACCATCTTTATAATAATTTATTAATATACCATTGTAATCAGAATTAAATTCTGTATTTATTTTATCTAATAATACTGATAAAGATGGTGTTAATGGTTTAGCTGTAGATACTTTTAGTTGACCATAATTATAATCTCCTTTAACTATATCAGAAAAAAATCCAACTTGTCTATCTAAATTATCATGAACTTTATCTTTTATTTCTTGTATACAACTATTAATTAATGCTTTATTGTGTATTTTATATAGTTTAAAATATGATCTATGTGTGTTTATTGGTTGATCGATTAATTCTATTGTATCTGACATATATAATTAAGTTAATTAAAAATAATTAAGTTAATTAAGTTAATTATAAATATAAATTATTTTCTTTTTGCTCATTAATTTTTATTAGATTCTCTTTAGAGAATCTAATAAAAATTGAATCTTATATTATCTAATTAACTCTATATTATACTATAATATTATCCCACTATACCTATCCTTTTCTTTTCAAAAGATGTCATCCCGCTACTTCTTTAATATATCTCCATATGATACATGGCTTGATGCTACTAATGCGCACATAAATTATGTAACTAGTTCACACATGTCAAATAATTCACACATGTCAACTAGTTCACACAATAATGATCAAGAATATAATAATTTTAATATAATTAAGTTACACTGTGGACATTTTATTTCAACTAAAATGTTGCAAGAAACAATGGTGCCACACTTTATTACAGAATGTGATGATAGTATTTGTTGCATTCTAGAAGAAGACTCATTGTGTGATTACTGTTCTTCACAATGTGAATTTATCTGTACTAAATGTAATACTTCTATTTCTCCAGAAACATTTATATATCGTGTTCAATTTATTGGATTAGTTAATTGGCTCGATGTTGAATATGTTGATAAAATTAGTAATTTTGATATTAAAAAAATAAATAAAAAGAGAAAATATACAGATCTCGAGGATCAAGAAGAAAATAACTAAATAGTTAACTTAACTAAATAGTTAACTTAATTAAATATTTTTTTATTTTTGTTCAACATTATTAATATATGTTTTATGTTCACGAATAGTACCATCACTAAAATATAATGTATATGTACCATGTTTTTGATCATTTAGATATTCATATTCTTCACATAAATGACCATTATGATAATATGTTTTAAATACTTTATCTTTATTATCTGGAAAATATTTTACATAAATATTTAAATGTAATCTTGAAAGTGCAGCTTCTAGTGATTTATATGCAACACAATATTTGTGATATTCACTATGATTATCATCTATACAAAAATATTTATTTATTTCAAATTCACCTAATTGATTAACATTTTGTTTTTCTTGTAAATCATAAATATTATTTACTGTAAATCTTTCAACTTCATAAGCAGCAGTATTTTCTTTAATATTTTCATTTGCTAAACAATAATAAGCATTTTCATCACTTGTAATTTGAATAAGATATCTATTTTGAGATACAAAATAAAATGTATTTGACATATTAATATTTAATAGTACTTTATTATTAAGTAAGTTAACTAAAAAAATAATTAAAAATATTAATAATGAAAAATATAAAAAATAATTATTATCATAAATCAAATTATGATTTATATATTTCACAAAGTAGTATAGCAAATTCTGGATTAGGTGTATTTACAAAATCTTTTATTCCAAAAGATACTTTAATTGATGGTTATTTTGGTGAATATTCGGAAAGTTTACCAGGTGGTGAATATTTTTTTAGAATAGACGAAAATGGTGGAATAAATGCTATAGATGAACCTAGATGTTATATGGCGATGTTAAATGATGCATCATATAGACCAACATCAAAAAGAAAATTAAGAATTTTTATAGAACATAATTATCAAAATAATTGTTATTTTAATGTAGATATTACAAATAAAAAAGTATTTGTTTATAGTTTATTTGATATAGAACCTAATAGTGAGTTATTTATATCTTATGGTAACGATTATTGGAAATAAATAATTAAGTTAACTAAAAAAATAATTAAGTTAACTAAAAAAATAATTAAGTTAAATAAGTGGTTCTCTAATAGTATGAAAAACTTTGTTTCTTAAAGATTCCCAATCTTTATCAAAAATAGGTTCATGGATATATACTTTAACAGTAGCATTATACCATCTACTTATTTTTACTTTGTCGCCTCTGTTACCGCCAACTCTTTTATTAAATTTTAATGATACGGGTAATACACCGATATTATTTTCAGCGCATAACTTAAATGATCCTGGTTTAAATGATTTAGGTATAGCTTCTCTTGTTGTTTCTCCTTCTGGAAATAATAATATAGTATTGTTTTGCTTTTTTATTAAATTCTTTATTTTACTTTTTATTTTTAATCCACTTTTTAAATTACCTCTAATATATGGAATAAAGTTAAAGAATTTATATATAATCTTTTTATGTGGGCCTAATAAATTAGATATTACATTTTGATCATTTTTATCTCCAAACATATTATGTTTTACTATTGTATAGATTTTTTTATCACTTATTATATTATCATTAATGACTTGAGTTATAATAGCTTGATCTAATGCAGAATGGTGATTACTCATTATTACTAAATTTAAATTATTAAAGTCTTTTAAATTCTTTCTTCCATATACTTCTATTTCTGTATTAAAATGATTTAATGCAAAGTTTATTATTTTATTTGCAGTAAGTCCACTTATTATATATAATATCAATAATAATACTGTGAGTATTATTATTATCATTAATAGTGCCATTAATATAAATTGTATATACATATTTTTTTTTTAAGATTAACTCTTTTCTAACTATTTTTTCTAAATTAACTTTATATATATGATAAAATATATAAAACAAAATACTTATATAGGAATAGTTATACTTGTGATAATTGGTGCAATAAATTGGGGGTTTGTTGGTTTATTTAATCTTAATATTATACAAAGATATATGTCATTTTTTGGTAAGACTGGTACAAAAATAGAAAAAATAATCTATATATTAATAGCTTTATGTGGTATTTATTTATTAGTACAAAGAGAAACTTATCTGCCATTTTTAGGTGAAGCAGCAATACCAGATCCCCAAAAAATAGGACCTCCAGAAATAAAAGGAGAAAAGATTACTAAAGTATTATCAGGATTACCTCCAAATACTAAAGTATTATACTGGGGTACTCTTCCGTCTGACATAAAAAGTAATAATTTTGAAAAAGCATATAATCATTATGAAAATCAAGGCGTTGCTGTTACAGATAATAAAGGTGTAGTTGAATTAGTATTAGCTAAACCTGTTTCTTATACAGTACCAATTAAAGGATTACTTAGACCACATATTCACTATCGCTTTTGGAAACAAAATGGATTAGCTAGTGCTGTAAAAACTACTTATATATAAAATATTTATTTTTATTATCTTTTATCTAGTTAACTAATATATATATATATGTCTTATCAACAAAAATATTTAAAATATAAAGCCAAATATTTAGAACTTAAAAATCAAATTGGTGGTGAAACTATAGAACAAATAAAATCTGTAGCAAAAGAAAGATTAAGTGCCCTTGCTAAAGCACATTTATCTAATATAAAAACAACTAAGGATACAGATAGATATTTAATAAATTTTGCACCATTTATTATTGCAACAAAACTAAGATTAGACGAATTAGCACAATCAAACACTGATTTAACTGATTTACAAACTACATTTAATAATACATTTGATATTAATAATGGTATCGGTGTTGTTACTCTTAAAAAACCACAAACCCTGGCAACAAAAACAGTAGCAGCACCAGAAAGAGCAACAGTAGTAGCACCAGAAAGAGCATCAGTAGCAGCACCAGAAAGAGCATCAGTAGCAGCACCAGTAGCAGCACCAGTAGCAGCAGTATCAGTTATATCATCTGAAAATAATGATATAATAAGCAAGATTTCACAATCTGATAGAGAATTATATGTTGTAGAAAATACAAGTGGATTAACTAATTTATTTATTCTTGTAAATCCATTGGAAGGTATTAATGTTCTATTAATAAACCGTCTTATTAAATTATTAAACTTTTACAAAATATCTAACAACTTTTGTAACAATAATGAATTTTTAATACATGGAAATATTAAATTAAAAAATATATATGATATGAATGATCAAACTTTTAAAATATCTAATTTTGACAAAGCAATATTATCAAAAGGATTTTTTAAAAAAGTTATAAATCGTGATGAGAAGGATTTAAAATATAATACTCTAGCATTTTATGGTTCAGGATATCATATATATTCACCATTATATGATATATTTTGTATAATTATTTCAATATTTGATGTATTAACTTGCAATGATAGTAATAAGTCTATAAACTTGTGTATTTCACGCGATAATACAAATACTTTTGGTGATAAACTTAATGGTATGCAACTAAAAGATACTTATGAATCATATATTAATAATTTAGGTAACGATAATATTAAAGAAAAATTTAATAGACTAAAAATTTTTGCCTATCATATATATAATTATAATCTTTATGTATCTCAATTACCAGCAGGTGAAGATATAGAAAAAAAAGAATTTAATGACTTTCACGAATTAGTATGTAAAACTAAAACTGAAAGACCAATTTGTCAATATGCTAAAAATGTAAAATATCCAACTGAAGGATTAAAAGGTTGTAAACAAATGAAATACTTAGAAGATATAGTTAAAAGCTATTTACCTCAACAATTATTTCCTGAATTATATTAATTTATTTATTTTTATTATCTTTTATCTTTTATTATCTAATTAATATATATATGGATTATCAACAAAAATATTTAAAATATAAAAATAAGTATTTAGAACTTAAAAAACAACTAGGTGGTGTAACTCCACAAGAAATTAATAATGCAACTCAAGAACAAGCAAAAATATTTTTAGATACTATTTTTATACCACTAATCAGTAATAAAACTTATCCTACATTAGAAAATGCTATAAATACTTTAATAAGTAAATTAGCATCTGATGATCAAGAAAAATATAAATCAATAGTAAATAATTTAAGCAGTATGTCACCCAAACGTACAGATCCTGCTAAAAAAGATGCGGCTAAACGAGCCGCTGATAATGAAGGAGCAGCTTTTGTTGCAGCTAAAGCAGCTGAAAGAGCTGCTGCTGCTGAAGAAAAAGCTAAAGCTGAAAGAGATGCTGCTGAAGAAAGAGCTGCTGCTGAAGAAAGAGCTGCTGCTGAAGAAAGAGCTGCTGCTGAAGAAAGAGCTGCTGCTGAAGAAAGAGCTAGAGCTGAAAAAGCTGCTGCTGAAGAAAGAGCTAGAGCTGAAAAAGCTGCTGCTGAAGAAAGAGCTAGAGCTGAAAAAGCTGCTGCTGAAGCTATAGCTACAACACTTGCAAGAGGTAAACAAACTACATCTACTGCTTCACCGGCCGATATTAGAAAAATAGTAAATGATATAACTACTGATAATAAAAAAATCCGTAGATGTAACAATACACAAACAATATCATGTCAAATTACAGATAAAGATAAAAATCGTATAGCAAGTTTCATGGCACATTCTATGCCAAAATGTGATATAGCTGATATTAAATTAAATGATATTAAAGCTGGTAGAATATTAGGTTTAGGTTCATTTGGTTATACTTTTTTAACAGTAAGAGATAATAATCCCCATAAAGTAATTAAAATTAATATATATAGTATATCAGATCCCACAATAATAGAAAAAGAAAAAGATATACATATGGAAATAACAAAGGCTCAAAGAAAACAAAAAAGTAATTATTTTGTTGAATTATATGGTTATTTTTATCATGATGGTAAATCATATACTTATACTTATTTAGATAATAATGATATAGAACAAAAATCATGTAATATGACTGATATATCTGCTAAAGAAATATATACTGTTATGGAAGCTGGTAAAAAAGATTTGTTTAATACTATTGCTAATAAAAATTTATTATCATCAGATATAATAAATAATTTAATTAAATTATTACATTTTTATAAAATATCTAATCAATTTTGTCTTTCTGGTAATATATTTAAACATTCTGATATTAAAACAGAAAATATTATGATGATGGATGATGATAAAACTTTTAAAATTATTGATTTTGGTTTATCAGAAATATCTTCAGAATTTTTTAGTACAAGACCAAAAGGTACAGTTGAGTATTTAAATTTAGCATTCTTTTCGTCATATTATGATGAAAATTATAAATTATTACCAAATTATGTATTTTTATCGCCATTATATGATATATTTTCCATAATTATATGTATATTTGAATATACAATAAGTCCTACCATTGTAGATACAGCTGTACGTACTGGTGGAGGATATGCAATATTAAAACAACAGATTGATATAAGTATTAAACAATTAAAATTAAAATTAGATAATAATATTATTAACAAACTAGATAGATTAAATTTATTTGCAACTCATATTCATAAATATCATAATAAAAAAATTGATATGTATTATACTAATTCTAATGAATTATTCAATGACTTTCATACATTATTATTAAATTTTTATGGCAATGATAGATTTAATCCAGTACCATGTAAAGACGTTAAATATCCAACTGACCAATCTCTATCAGAAGCTTGTAAACAAATGAAATACTTAGAAGATATAGTTAATAGCTATTTAACTGAAGAATTATTTCCCGAATTATATCAATAGTATAGTAACTTATTAAATTATATTTTCTTTTATCTTTTATCTTTTATTATCTAATTAATATATATATGTCATATCAACAAAAATACTTAAAATATAAAAGTAAATATTTAGAACTTAAAAAACAACTAGGTGGTGATCCTCCTCCTATATGGACAAACATATTTGATCTAATTAGTGATGCGCATATTAATTATTGCAAAAATAATCAAAATAAATCTCAAACAATATGTGACTATAATATGGATAAAATTAAAATATTTTCACAAGATATTGCAACAAAATTACCAAATCTAATTGCAATGCAAATAAATGCTGGAAAAGTTACATTTACAGATAATAATATTAATATTGATATAAATGAAGGCAAGGCAACAATACGCTATAATATAGGTAATAATATAGATAATAATATAGATAATAATACTGCGCAATATATTCCTATTATTAACCCTATTATAAAAAGTATTACATATGAAAAAGATGGAAACACACCAAGATGTAATTCTCCTAAAGATGATGTCGCTTGTGGTATTACAGATGAAGATAAAGAACGTATATCAAGCTTTTTAGCACACGTAATACCACAATGTGAAAAAGCTGATATTAAGTTAGAAGATATTAAAGCAGGTAAAATATTAGGTAAAGGAGCATTTGGTTATTCATATCGTACTAAAAGAAATAATAAACCTCATAAAGTTATTAAAATTAATATATATTCAGAAACAAAACAACATATATTAGAAGCAGAAAAAACTATACATATGCAATTAACAAAAGCACAACAAAAAGAACAAACTAAATTTTTTGTTGATTTAATTGGTTATTTTTTTCATGAGAATAATAAATATACTTATATTTATTTAGATAATGATGGTAAAGAAACAAAAGTATGTGATATAACAGATAAACCTGGTAAAGAATTATATACTATTATGGAAGCTGGTCAAGGTGATTTATTTGATATTGGTTATCAAGAAAATCCACCAGACATAAACAAAATAATTGAAGAAGTTATTAAAATATTAAATTTTTATAAAATATCAAATAAATTTTGTAATAAAAATGAATTTTTAAAACATCGTGATATTAAATTAGAAAATCTTATATTAATGAATGATAACACAATAAAAATTATTGATTTTGGTTTATCTAAAATATCTAATTACTTCTTTATTAAAGATAATGCAGGTACACCCGAATATCTATATATGGCATTTGGTAATAGCATTTTCCATACTTCACCATTATATGATATTTTTTGTGTAATATATGCGTTATTTATCTATATAAATCAAAGTTATATTTACAATGAAGGAGAAGAAAATAGAGGTTATAATGTTGCTTATGATAAAATTAATGAGGGAATTAAGTATAATAAATCTTTTGATAAAAATATGCAAAATAAATTAAAACAATTAAATTTATTGGCTTATCATATATATTTATATCATAGCAAAAAATTTAGTAGAAATAAAATTTATGAAAATGTAAGTAACGCAATATTTAATGACTTTCATACATTATTAAAAGATATAAAACCACCATGTAAAGATGTTAAATATCCAACTACAGGATCAGATGGTTGTAGACAAATGAAATACTTAGAAGCTATAGTTAATAGCTATTTAACTTCTGACTTATTTCCTGAATTATTTCCTAAATTAACTAGATTAATTTAATTAATCTAGTTAATTTAGTTAAATAGTTAATTTAGTTATAAATAGTTAATTTAGTTATAAATAGTTAATTTAGTTAAATATTTTTATCAATGCTACTACAACACCTATAAATATAACAAGACTATAAATAGTAAATGCTGTTTGACTGCAAAATATACTTTTACTATTATTATCATGTAATATAACAATATTTGCTGGTATTATTTCTTGATTATTTATTCTATTATTTTTTGTAACATCATATGTTTGATACAGATCATTAGAATTGTTAAACGTGTTATACATTCTTATTATTATTTATTATCTCTTATTATTTAGTTAACTCTTATTATCTAGTTAACTTAATTATTTATCTCTTATTATCTAGTTAACTCTTATTTTTATTTAGTTAACTTAATTATATATGTCTTACTATCTAAAATATTTAAAATATAAAAATAAATATATTAACCTAAAATCACAATTAGGCGGCAATTGGATAGATACTAATTATCCACCAGAATATTCTACAGGTTCTAAAAATATTAAAGCTATGATATTACCACATGCTGGTTCTAGATTTGTTAAACCTATTATGGATTATATTTTTGATCAAATAGATAATAGTTTATTTGATAATATAGTTATAATATCTACAAATCATAAAAATAAAGTTAATTATGATTTAGATAATTTTGATAATATAAATATTAGCGAACATTCTTTTTTATCACTTAAACCATATTTAACTAAATTAACTAGTCTAACTAAATTAACTAGTCTAACTAAATTAACTAGTCTAACTAAATTAACTAAAATATTTGTTATTGGTACTTATTCTGAATATTTTTCAGAAGTAATATTAAAATCAATAAATCCAAATACTTTAATAATTGCTAATACTGATCTATTACATTGTGGAGAAAATTATAATAGTACATGTCCAACAAATATACAAGATTATAATTTAGAAATAATAAACAGTTTAATTAATTTAGATAATTTAGATAATTTAGATAATCTAGATAATCTAGATAAAAAAACAGATATGTGTGGATATAATGCGATCAAAACATTTTTATACATAATAAATAAACTAAAATATACTTATTCTGAATATGTTTACAATTCAAGTGATAAAATTATTAGTGATCCAAATAACTCAGTTGGTTATGTAGGTATAATTTATAATAATCAAGATAATATTAATGATACTATACGCAATAATTTAAAAAATAATAAAATACTATCTAGAATGCCTGAAGATTTTACCAGATATATTTTTGATCAAGATAATCAACATAATCAAATAAGACGCCAAACTGATTTAATAAATAAATTTAAAAATAATAGAAATTATCTGATAATAAAAGACATCGAGGGTATATTTATAACAATAAATAAAAACAATAAATTACGTGGTTGTATAGGTACTTTTAAACTAAAAGGTGATATTATAGATACTATATTACACCAAACTTATTTAACTCTATTTAATGATCATCGGTTTAGTCCTGTTACAAAAGATGAGTTAGATGTTCTTACTTATCACATTACTTATCTTAAAAAACCATTTGAAATATCTATAGATCAATTATATGATCAATTTATAATTGGCTTACATGGTATAACTTTATACTTTGGTTATAATAGTGCTACTTATCTTGCCATTGTTATGATAGAACATTTTAACCTTAAACCAGGAGACAAATTAACTGAATCAAGTTTTAATACTATTAAACAGTCTTTACAAGATAAAGCTAGATCTAGTAGCGATAATATTACCAAAATAGAGCTATATGAGTGCATAGATTCATAACAATGAATCTTTATGAATATATAGATTCATAAAAAAAGATGAAATTTCTAACAGTCTAACATCCCCATAGAATTTTATCTATATCACCGCCGCCCGTTTTTTCGCCCTTGACTCGTTTCACGATGTCCAAGAGCGTAACGCGCGTGCACCCCGTTGCTCCCAGCGCCCCCAGCGCCCACAGCGACACCAGCGACAACAGCGACTATGAGGATGACCAGCCGGAAGTCGACGAGTACGGCAACTACGTCACACCTCCCCCCAAAGCGGATCTTCCCGAGAGCGACTTGCCACCACCTCCTAAAGCTTTGCCATCGCGGGCAATCTATTCGGGAATGGACAACACAAGCTCACATTGGGGCCGTCGACATAACAAAAAGTGTAGGGACGGACTATTGGAAACAGCCCTTGACGAGGGTATTCCTCCCGACACCGAGGCATTCGAAGAGCTCGCGCGTTGTAGCGTAACTGGCGCCGGGTTCAAATCCGACGCTCGCAAAGCTGCCCAAAACGCAAAAGAGTTTGCCGAACGCGCCGCAGCCGCACGCGAGCGCATTGCCGCAAAACGAGCCGCCTCCTCTTCTTCTTCCGCCACACCCGCCGCATCAGTACGGCATCCGCAGTAGTTTTTTTACACACAAAAAAATTAAAGCCGAACAAAACACACACATTTTTTTATTTAAGCATACATCATATAATTATATTTATAATAAATGTTTGATAATATACATAATAAAAAAAAAGTAGTTGTATTAGGTGATGGATTTTTTGCTCGAGGTTTTCTTCATCATATTAACTATAATAAATTCTTTGTAACTCAAGTATACAAAGATCCTTTTATTAATCCACAAGATATTATGTATTCTTTACAACGAGGAATAAAATATACTAAGTCATTACATTTTAGAGATTTTTTTACCAGAGGACCAGATGTTAAAATCCAAGAAGAAGTTAAAGATATACATAATATTTCCTATAACTATGATTATTTAGTAGTCGGATTAGGTGCTGCTAAATCTCTACATACATGGAAAGAACAAATTAATAATCTAGTTGATGTTAAAAATAAATCTATCGGTATTGTTGGTATGGGTCCATCAGGTATTGAACTCGGTTTTATTCTATCTAAAAACAATAAAGTTGATATGTTTGATATGTTTACCAAAGATAAAGTTCTTACTTTTATGTCTCAAAAACATAAAGATATTATATTAGATAAATTAAATGATAACAGAATTAGTGCTACATATGGTAAAGCATATAATAAATCAGATTATAATCATGATATGATTTTATTCTGTGGTGGTACACGACAATATCTTCCTGAAACTATTACTGTAAATAAATATCTGCAATATAATAATTTTGATAAAGTTAATTTAGCAAATAATTTAGCAAGTAATATATATATCGGTGGTGATTGTGTAAACACTGGTTATCCAAAAACAGCACAAGTAGCATATCAGCAAGGCGCCTATGTTGCTAAAAGACTAAATGGAGATATACCAAGTGATCAAGAATTTATTTATAAATCAAATGGATCATCTATTAATATTGGTGATAATAAAGTTCTTATTGAAGGACATAATATTATTAGAAATGGTACTTATCCTGATTTTATAATTAAATTGTATTCATTATTTTGTATATAAAAATAATTCTTATTAATCATTGTCATGATTCGTATTCATTATTTTGTATATAAAAAAATTATGAGTTAATTAAGTTAATTATCCAAAGCGTAAAAACTTATTATTCTTAATAAGTTTTTAGGCTATTAATAATTATAAATTCTATAAAAATTTATAAAGAAATTTTTTCAGAATAAGATGATTATCCAAAGCGTTCACGCATTTCAGAATATGTCATAGGACGTCCAAGATCTTTTTCAGCAGCCTTAAACACAGTAGACATAACTGTATTTAATTCTTCTTGAGTTGTTGCTTTATTCAAATATTTTACACCAACATTATTAAGTTGTTGTGAAAATTGAAGATTTTGACTAAGATTTTTTTCGTCAGTTTTCTTGTAAATACGCTTAGAGTGAGAAATATCTTTTTGCGTTAAGACATAATCATTATCTTGTGCTGCAAAAACCATATTTTCAGTATGTGGGATATAATATTTGAAATAACAAACTTTGTTATCTAGATAGATAACAAAATCATATGATTTGCCAAGTGTTTCATAAGTAGGACTATCATTGCTAATATTAAAATGATCGATATTGTAATCTAGATCTGAAAGAGCATAAAGTTGTCCACGGAACATAAGTCCTCGACGGTAATCAAAGTGAATCTTGGTAAGAAAGATATTGGTAGCCATTACTAGTATGTGTTTGAGTATATTGGTATGTTAGTATATTAGTATATTAGTATATTAGTATATTAATAATATAGTAATATGTTATATATTTCAATTTTTATTAGATTATCTTTAGATAATCTAATAAAAATTAATGAGGCTTAAATTATCTTTAGATAATTTAAACGAATCAATTTTTATTGTTATGCTTTAGGACAACAATAAAAATTAATAAGTTTTAACTGAAATTAAAATATATTTAAAATTTGTTTATTTTGTATAATATATAGTATATGCAAGATTATTATCAAAAATACTTAAAATATAAAAACAAGTATTTAGAAATGAAAGGTGGTTCTCGTCACAATAACAATAATAAATTATATGGTGGAATGGGAGTAGACTATGATGCTGTTATTGCTGTTGTTGAATTATTTAATAAAGCATTTAATTCATATATAGTTTATAGATTTAGATTTTCTAATGCAAAACCAATTATAACTGAATTAAATCAAGGAGGCAATCTAGTTGCATTAAGTAATTTAGTATTAGATAAAAAGAACGATCCACAAGTAAAAGAAACATTTAATAGATTTTATAAGAAAGATTTAAAAGATGTTACTGATAATAATACTATTTTATTTACTTTAAGACAAGACACAACAAAGGTTATTAGAAGTATGCTTTTACTTGACAAAGATGCAAAGAATCAAATTAGTGAATTAAAAACTTTATTACAATCTAAACAACAAAATATAACTAATCCAGCTGATTTTACTGAATTAATGGCTAAATGTGAACTTATTGAAAAAATGGCTGATCCAGTTAATAATGCAGAATACACCCCTGCTGTAAATCCACAAGATCTTGATATACTTCGTGATAAAACAAATAGAATTATTCAAATTATTGCTAATGCTAAAACTAATGGTAAAATTTATTTATCTTGCCAACAAAATGATGATATAGATAAATTATTTAGAGAATGCTTTAGTGATATTTATGAATATTTATCATTTTTAAAATAATTTATTATTTTCTATTTTTTATTATATTTACTAGTAATTTAGAATTATTATTAACTTGACTATTATTAACTTGACTATTATCTTTATTATTTACTAACTCTATTTTATTCAAGTCTATTTTATTAGAGTCTAGTTTATTAGAGTCTAGTTTATTAGAATTATAACTATAAATACTTATTGTTTTAATATCTCGTATATTTTTTTCAGTTTTATGTTGATAATTATTTGATACAAGTGTTGTCATATAATCCGCACTTTTGTAATTAATTTTTAAAAAATAATGCGGATCCTTTGGTATATTTACTAATATATTATTAAATTTTACTTTTTGAGGAGGAAAAAAATAATCTTTATTCCATGATTTTTGAAAAAAATTCATTTTGTTATCATATTCATAATCTGTGTATACAAATAAATCAATAAATGGCCAGCAATAATTTTTATTTGGTTTTAATAAAAATTTATTCAATATACAATCTAGTTTATTAACTTTATTATCAAAACATATTTTTAATAATGTACCTTTATTTAAAAAATTAACTAGAGTATCATATTTGGCAGTTATTTCAGGTAATTTAGTTATTATAGTATTATCAACTATAATATCTATATCATCATCCCATGGTATAAAATCATTATGTCTTACTTGTCCTAACAAAGTACCTGATATTAAAAAATAATTTATATTAAATTCATTTAACATATCTATACATATTTTTAATAACTCTAGAGCAGTACTTTTATGAATACCAAATCCTAAATTAGGATTAAAATATTTATCTATTATTTCTTTATCTTTATTACTCATATATAAATAAGTTAACTAAATAAATTAAGTTAACTAAATAAGTTCAGTTATTATATATGACAACTAATGCAGGGTTAGCTGATTTTTTTAAAGAACAAATCAGAAAAGGAGCGGATGTTAAATTCTTACAGTACGAAGAAAATATGAAAAGTTATTGTGATACACAAATCAATTTAACAAAAATAATTCATGATAGATTTTATAGCAATCAAGAATATAATAGTCAAGATGCCCATTGTTTAATGATAAACATAGAAGAATGTATCGATAGATATAGATCTACGAGAGAAGAATTGAAAAAAATTAATATAACTAATTTTGTTCATTTAAAAGCTACTTATTGGAAGGATAAAGCTAATTTTCAAGATGATTTAACTTTTGTTATGCAATTTTTAAAACAATATAATCTTGATATCTATTTAGACAAAATAACTATTAATGATTTTTCTGAATGCAATGATAAAAAAATAGAAATACAAGATGGTCCACTTGCTTGTTATTGTTCTCATCTCAGAGCAATGATATATGGATTTCTTAATTTTAATGATTATACTATCATAGTAGAAGATGATCTATTAATTGCTGATACAGCACTATTAGAAAAATATATTAAATGTATTCCAGATGATTGGGATATTATATATATGAATTCTGCTCCAAAACACAAAATTTATAATGAACCATATTATAGATTTACTGAAGAGTTTCATTCCTGTCACTTTTATATTATTAAAAACAAAAGAATGCCTGAAATATTTGAACATATGTATCCGGTTTTTGAACAAGTAGATGTATTAATAGCAAAATTAATACATAAATTAAATATTTATAATATTGCTGATGTATGTTATCAAAAAAATTATTCTACTGATACACAAAATAATTTAAATGTAATATTTAATTCAACTAATTATGATTATATTAGAGGTCATATTAATATTATTAGAACTAATCTAACATATTTTTGTAATAAATTTTTACCAAACAATGATAAAAATAATGATATATTAGTATCACAATTAATGTATGAAAATCTATTTTTATTTATATTAAATAATAAATCATCTATGGATACTAAATATATCGATAATATTAATAAAGAAAATTATATAAGTGATAATTTAGATGATATAACTTCTACACCAGAATATGAAGCATTATTTAATTCAATATATATATTTTTAATATACACTAAAAAAGGTATTAATATCAAAGAAACAGCAGCTAGTTTATTAAATGCTATGTTATTTATTATCAAAAAATTTACTCTACATATGACTATTGATCATGATACACAAGAAGAACTTAAAGCATTATCATTTGGATCAACTTCGCAAACATATATCTTAGAAAAAAATAATATAGTTATCAAACAATACAATGATAAATTAAGATGGTTATCAGAAGATCATGATAATAGCCAAGATATTTTTAACAAAGAAATAGAAATTTTACAAAAATTAAATAAAATAGATATTAATCAAGTTAATTTAGATAAAAAGTTAATAAGATTAAAATATGAAGGTGTATCTTTACATACTGATTTTAATTTACCCGAAGATTGGAAAGAACAAATAAAAAATATATTTGATAATCTTACTAACAATAATATTTATTATCCTGAATTTAAATTAGAAAATATTTTAGTGTTAGATAATAAAATTAGTTTTATAGATTATGGTTTAGCAAGTAATAAAGTTAACTTAGCAAGTAATCAAGTTAATTTAGCAAATAATCAAGTTAATTATAATAAATTTATTGATCTATTAGATAAATTAAATGACAAGTTTAAAAATATAACTGATAGAGAAAAGAGATATGAACTATATCATATATTTATGCAAAATGTAAATAATTAACTAAGTTAAATCATTATAATAAGTTATTTTTTTCAAATCTTTATAATGTCCGTCTATAAAATTATATTTTATTTGTTTATCATTTAAAATATCTATATGCTCACATATTTTTCCATCTGATTTCATGATGTAATTCATAAATATATCATAGTATAAATTATATTCACAACATACTGGTGTACATAATTCTAAATATATATTTCTATCTAATGCTTTATAATTATTATTATCGTCTATTTTAACACATAATCCATTTACTAATTTCATACAATATTGAGAATATTTATATGTTTTATTTGATTCTAATAATTTAGATATATGTTCTGATCTTATAAAAGGTCTTGCAGCTTCATGTACAATAATATTATTAATATTTTTATTTAAATTATTAATTGAATTATTTATATATTCCAATCCAACTTTAATAGATTCTAATCTATCATTTATATTGTTAATTATTATCTTAATATTATTTGATTTATAATGTGTATTAATTATATTGTCTATATCTTGATATAATTTACTATTTGTAACTATTATTATTTCTTGAACATGCTCTTTTATAACATCTATTGAATAAGTTATAACTGGTTTATTGTTTAATAAATATAATTGTTTTGAAACTTGTGATTCTTGACTAAATCTGCTACTTGTACCAGCAGCTAATAATAAACAAATATTAATCATATATAATTTAATTAACTAAATATAATTAAATTAAATAATAAAAAAAATTATTGTGGTTGTGTTTCAATTACTTGAGATTGATTTTCTATTACATTAGTCTTATTTTTGCATTTGTGCATTAGCTTACGTCCTCCCCAAATACCTAATACAGGTACAAGAAAACCAAGATCAAGTGCAATTGTTACAGGAATACAAAATACACAACAAGAACCACATAGAGATAGTGCACTATTTTGACCAGATGCCCATAAATCTCCACAACCACGTTCAGTATCATCGATAGCAAACTTGGTACAAACAAATGGATAGATCCCATAAGCATCGCATTCGTCATTTTGAGCCATTCTAAGTGAAAGTAGTGCGAAAGTATATTTTGATATAGTTTATTATATAATAATGTATAGAGTGTTATAAGTTTCAATTTTTTAATCATTCTTTGAATGATTAAAAAATTAATGAGTTTTAAATTAACTTATAATATATATGATCCTACCTACTACAGAAAAATATATTATTTTTCTACATCCGCGATTTTTTAATAAATCTCTTTTTTCTAATGTATATACAAATATAAAAAATAATTTAGAAAATAAAGGTATTGTAGTTTTTAATATAAAAACAGCTGTTAGTGAAATTAAAAAACATTTTAATTATAATAAAAATGATTTGTCATTTGATGATACTCCGTTTCCAAATACAAATATATTATATATACACTTATTTAATGGTCAATATTATAATGATAGTATTTATATAAAAAAGAAAGTAGAAAATGAAAGAGAAATGTTAATATTATTAGCTGGAAAATTAGGAGTTAAAACTATAAATTATAAAACAGAAATAATCAAAACTATAATATCAAAAGCAAATGCGAGTCTAAACGTTAAGGGTTTAAAAAATGGTATACACTATAACAAAGAAGTATCACGAAAAGAAGGTATACAAGGCAAAGAAGTATATCTAAATAGAGGTGCCCCTGCTTATCTAAACTCAGAAAGTATAGATAAAATAGAAGAACATATACAAAATACTTTAGGTAATATGAAATCAAATGTATTTAATTATAATTTTTATAAATATAATCCCAAATTAGAATCATTTGTTTATAAGAGATTTGAATTTAAAATGTTAAAATTAGAATATACCATAGATACAGAAGATATATCTGATATTAGTTTTATTGTTAAATCTTGTTTTGTTGATTATGGTATAAATATATCATTTGAAAAAACTGTAACTTACAACGAAACAATTAAATATACACTAGAGTTTTTTAATGATGCTGAGCTTAAAAAAGCCTATTTTAATGCAAATCAAGCTGTTAAAGATAATTTTTACTCAATAAGAGAACAATACGATTTAAGTGTTGATAAAGATTTAGCTGTCCAATATATTATTGAATATGTTACTAAATTAGCTAAAAAATGTTACTATAAAAATAAAACTGGTTATGGAGTTATAAATAATTTTGGTAGTAGATTAAGTGAATTTATTAAAGATAATCCATATGGTACATTTGAAGGAATATGTCATCAATTTAGAAGTAGTATACAAATTAAAAACTGGTTATATAAAGCTTTATCAGATGATTCTTTAGAAATATTAGATGATGATTATAATACTAATAATAATGCTATTCATAGAGGTAATACTTATAAAAATACACAACAACAAATAAGTGAAATACATGGTTATACTGTATCACCAAGAAGTAATTCTAATAATATAACTCATGTAAGTAATAATATAACTCAGAATAATATAAATACATGTGGAGTATCATCACCAGTTAAAAGATCTAGATTAAAAAATATAACACCAACTAATTCTCAAAATAATTCACCAGCTAATACTCCCCCAGGATCTCCTACATTAAAAAGATCACAAGAAACTACTATAAATAAAGATACTAGTGATGAACTAATTGGTAAATATAAAACTATTAATAGTAGTATAATAACTATTCAACAAAGTATTGATAATAAAAAAGTAGAAATAGAAAATATTAATAAAGAACTAGAATATCTTAATAATCAATTACAATCAATTAATAATATATTAAATAAAATAGAAAATGATCAAACTAAAAAAAATATTAAACAAAAAATAGTAAAAAATAAAAAAACTAAAAGACCAAGTATTGATTTAACTGATATATTTTTAGATCAAGAAAATAATATTACAGTTGCTAAATTTAAACATAAAGAATTATTAACTATAATAGAAAAAAAACAAGAACAATTAAATCAAGATAATAATAAATTATTAGAATTAATGTCAAGTTTTGATGAAGCTATATTAAATAAAAAAATAATAGAACAAAAATTAATAAATGCCGGTATATCATTAGATGATGTAAATTTATATATTAATAAACAAGATAAACAAGATAATCAAGATATGTATTCTGAAACAAACGTCTGAATAAAGTTAGTTAAGTAATATACTGTTTATAAATATATATTAATATCATGATTGCAATGACATCGGCTGAAGCACTTAAAATTCTTGGTTTCGATAAATTTTCACAAGACATTGAATATATGTGTAAACAAACTTATAACTTTTGGTACGATTCATATTATGCTTCACAATTAGAAAAATACCCTAGTTGGAAAACATTATATGATATATACATGAAATTAGCACAAGGAGAAGAAACATATGATTATATTAGAGGATTTGTTGCTATTAGAGATAATAAAATTGTTGGATACTGTAGTATGAATTATAATGATTTTATTACTCCTGATTCTGATAAATTAACACTATGGCTTAGCGATGTATTTGTTTGGCCAGAATATAGATCACTTGGTATCGCGCATTGTCTAATAGATAAAGTTAAACAAACGGCTCGTGAACTAGATTCAGATATTTATTTAGCATGTGAAGATAAACTAGTTAATTTTTATAAAAAACAAGGATGGAAAATATATATCCCAAATAAAACAAATTTGTCAGAATATTGGAATATTATGACTTTTTATTAAAAAATATTTATTCAGATTGCAGTTGAGAAATAATTTCATAAATACTATCTGTAGTTTTATTAAGCGCATCAATTTGTGAACGAATCTTCTTTAACTCTGAATAAAGAGTTTCAATAACTTTTTTCTTATTTAAATTATTAATCTTAGTATTTAATTCATGACTAATTGGAGTATAACCAGTTTGAGGATTGTAACTAAAATATTGTGTTTGTGATAGTGACCCAAACGGATTACCTAGATTAGACGTGTTTTGCTTTAGTGATTCGCCAAATAAAGACTGTGTTGTTGTAGGGACAGTACCAAATGGTTGTTGTGGGCCTCCACAACAACCACCAATTGTTGGTTTAATAACTGGTAATCCAAATGCAGTAGTTTGTGAAGATTGTGAAACTTGTGGAGTTGATGAACCAAATGCAAAAGCTAGTGGTTTTATAGTTTGTGAAGTTTGTGACACTTGTGGAGCTTGTGAAGTAAATCCAAATTGTAATGATTGAGGAGCATTCATAAAACTAAATGATGATTGAATTGGTTGAGTTGATTGAGTCTGTATAACAGATAATAATCCACCAGAACGTGTATCAGTAACTTGTTCACGATTATCTTCACCATCTGTATTCATGTCTTGATTATTAGAGTTCATCTTAATTTGATATCTTAAAGTTATATTGTAATAATTAGATAAATATATCATAAATAAATATATATTTTTTCAATTTTTATTTAATTAATTTTAGATATTCTAACAAAAATTAACGATAATAAATTGGATTATCAAGAGAATTACTATTATTATTATATTTTGGAATATCATATAATGATGTTTCTGCTAGATGATTATATTCATAAGTAATACATTCTATAGAATTTCCATATCTATTTACTAAAAAATTAAATAATTCATCATTATTATTTTTAGTAGCTATTTCAAAAAAATGTGTTTTCTCAGCATCAAATTTAGTAATATTATATTTATCGCATAATATTTCTAAAGTGCTAATATTATTTTGCGTACAACAAATATAAGCAGCTGTTGCTATTAACCATTGTCTCGGTGTTTGATTATATTCTGGATCAAATGTTACATTATTTTTTTTCCAAAAATATTCATCATCTATGATACGAAATAATATATCTATTTCATTATTTTTACATATACTACAAAAAAAGTTATATGGCGAATAATATCTTACATTATTATTACGTATACTTATTATAAAATTAAAATCAATTAATTGTTTACCAATATAATCTATTTTTAAACTAAATGCTTTATATACTAATTCATACATATCTTCTTGTGTTTTTATAGTTTGTTGAAATAATATTCTGGCATCATAAATATTATTTAGTTGTAGTAATTCTATTATTTGTATGTCACTCATTTTTAACTTATTATTAAGTTAAATTAACTAGTTATTAAGTTAATTAAGTTAATTAAGTTAAAAAAGATGAAAAATATATACATAAATAACTCAAATACTTAATATTTATTACTATTACACTATAATCATAAGTATTAATTATGCAAGACATTTATTCTCAACCATCTAAACCTCCTTATGCGTTAGATTGGGCTTTTCAACAAATGAAAACTGTTGATATATATAATCTAGAAAATTTGCAATCAGCAGTAAATAATTTTAAAGTAAATTTTGTAATTAAAAATAATATTCTAATTAAAGTTGGTATTAATGATAAATATGTTACTGATATGAAATCATATATATGTAAAAATAGAGGATATAATATATCTAATTTAAATAGCTTTACTACATATGACATACTTTTAATTTTTAAAAAATTAGGAATAAATATTCCTGACACAAATTATAAAATACATTATAAACAAATATGTGGTAAAAATACTACAAATATTAATATTAATACAATGAAATATAGAAAAATATCAATTATTAATAATGATATGTTTATTGATTGTTTAGATCATTTATATGTATCAGTAATTAATATAGGACTATTTGATAAGTCAAAAATTTATGTTGTAGATGATATCCAAATTTTTGATTTAATAATAACGGAATTACATATAAATATTAATTCAGGATTATCAGAACAAACATGTATTAATATTGATAATGTTGATAAAACATCTTCCGAAAAGTCTATTTTATTTTCAAAATATAATTTTGGAAATTACTTTTTATGTCAAGAATCATCATTTTTTAATTATGGTGGCCAAAATAATTTATTGGGTAATGATGATAAAATTCAACCATCTTTAAAAAAAATAAAATCTATTGAAATGCCAATTACTATAAATGAAAAAGATAAAGGTATAATAATTGCTGATGTATATTATCCTAAAATATATACATATAGTATTGTATTTAAAAAAATTATAAATTTAGCAAATAATGATTGTATTTCTATTTATCAAAACCAAAAATGTTTATGTACTACTATGCTATTATTTGATAAATTAAAAAGAGATGAATATTTTAAATTTACTAATCCTTGTTTATGTTTTGTTGAAAAGAATTTAAAAAAAATGCCTAGAGTAACTATAGATAAAAAAGATATATATAATACATTACATTTTACTAATAAAAGTTCAATATTATTATATAAGTATACTTTCTAAATATATTTTATAAAGTTTTTTCTTTATTATATTCTTTTAAAGTATTAATATAAGATATAATCTTATCTTGATTTGTTTCTATTTTATTATTAGCTAGATTAACTAGAATATTCTCTATTTCACTTTGTTTATCATCAATTTTTCCACCATATTTCTCATATAGAGTAATAAATTGTTGTGCAATAACACATGGTGCGTAATAATCTTCACGAATCATTTTAATTAGAGTCATATTCGGATCTTTATGAAAAATATTCTTATAAATACCAGCAATCATATCATGATCGCAATATTTAAATTCGATTATTTTATTTACTCGACGATCACGAAATAATGCAAGATCTTCTATATTAGTACTCTTAAAAATCTTTGATGGATCATTAATACAAATATAAATATTAAGTCCTTCTTTTGATCCTGTACCATCTAATACAGTAAGTAATTCATGATAAGATACTGGTTTGTGTTTATTAGATGATGATTTATTATTTCTCTTATTTCTACGACGAAATATATTATCATCATCATCGTCATCATCATCATCATTATTATTATCTCGAGAATTACTATCTTTAGATTCTTTATCACTTTCTTTATCTTTATCTTTATTATCATCGTTTCCTAAACTACTATAATAATGATCAAAATCATCAATTAATAGATCACCTTCATTACAGTCCATTGAATCAATTAAATATTTAAGATCTCCTTGTTTAATTTCATTAAGATTTAGAGAATAAATATTTCTTTTATTTTGATTCGCATACGCCATAACAAGAGTAGTCTTACCTGTTCCAGGTGGTCCCATCAATACAGTTACGTATTTGTATCGCTGACCATGATTCTTATAGAAATCTTTATTCTTAAAAAAGAAATCAAGAGAATTTATAAATTCATCTTTGATATTACTACGAAGAATAACTGAGTCGACTGAATTGGGTGAAAATACATCTTTTCCCATATCCCATTGATTTCCATCACTTGTAAATAATTTTTGTTTCCATTCAATACGATTAGAATTATAAATTCTAACAGCATGATCACAAAATCGTTCAATGATATCTGATTCTTGATTTTCATCAATTGTTTCTAAATAATAAGTAATATTATCACGTTTTTGTGTTTCTAAATCTCCATTGATCTCAATCTGATGTTTATCACGAGTACAAATAATTTCATGATTATCATAGAGAATTACAAAGTCACTATTAATCACAGGTGTAATACTAAAATTAATCTTATCATCTAAATTTTTACTATTATATGTACGTAATGAGTTATCAATCGAATTATGATAATAAATCTCTTTTGTTGTATTTTGAATAATATTTTTTGATTTTTTTTTACAATAGTCACTAGAAATAAACCATTGAATTATTTCTAACAGTTCTCCATTTCGTTTATATTCACTAGTAATCAGACTAATGTTTCGACTAATTGTGTATTTAATCTTTTTCTTAAAGATAAGCTTGTAGATAAAGTTACAAATAAATATAATCGGATAAAACAAGTATCCAATTATATATGTATGAAATGTTTTATTAATAAACTTTAAAATATAACCAAGTGTACTTGACATATATGTTGTTAGTCCTGTAAAAATAGATATCGCAAAAATCTGTAGAAACATAATCATAGTTTGTGATAAGAAACTACTATCTGTAAGTGTTTCATATACTGAAATATTCTTATGTTGTAGATTATTAAAGTGGTTCATGATATGATTTGTCATCATCATGTTATTCATACTACTAGTAGGATTGTACTGATTGTTAGCCATGGTAGCCATGCGACCGTAAAAGATAGATATATATATTATATATAAAGTACATATGATTAGGTAATAGCTATATATTTCAACTTTTATTATATATATTAAAAAGTTGAAATATATATTTGTCTAGGTCTCTGTGATATATTATATTATATCACAAATTACACCCCACACACTCTGTGATTTATCATGGCTTCCATCATGTACCCCGTTGACTACTCTGGTACCCCCAACCTTGGCAACCTCTTAATGCGCAAGATCGCTAAGAGCGATGCCCAGAACGTCTACTGCATTCCTGCAGTAAAAGTCGCTAGTGGCGAAGTCGTTATGCCTTTCCGCCATGTCGAGTTCGCTGCCGTTTATTACAAGGATCGCAATCCGGAGCTGTTCAAGCGCTTTGACATCCTGACCAAGTTCTCGCGCATTCGCAACCACCGTCTGATGGAAAAGATTAATGTCGAGATTGCCAAGCACGAAGGAAAGAAACAGTTCGTTATCACCGATGAGATGCGCGAACTCGACAATCAGTTTAATGATCTGTGTAAGCAAGCTTATCTTATTGGCGTTAACCCAGACAAGTATAACAACACCGACACTGACGCCGATGATATCGAACAGTCGACCAACGCATGGTGTCTTAACCAGAACACAGAGCGCGGCAAGGCTTCTGACAACATTGTCATTATCACCGATCTCGACAAGGTTGACTGGTTTGTTCTGATCCAACGTCAGAACGGTCCTGGTCGTGCTCAAGCTGCTTGGGCTGGTGGCTTTGTCGAGCCGAACGAAACTTTTGCTGAAGCTGCTCTCCGCGAAGGCGAAGAAGAGATGGACATGTCTTTCCAGAAGCTACAGGTCAGCAAGAAGCAAGTTACTTTTACGCGCGAAGTTACGCAACTGCCAGTAATCATCTCAGACGACTGGGATGTGCGTGCAAAGTTTGTTGCCGGCATGGAAAACGGCGCTTGTGTCACTCACTATACTTTTACTCTCTAAGTAGTATATTTTTTTATAGAAAAACAAAGAGTTATCTTAAAAATTATAATAATTGTTATAATTTTTAATCTAACATAATCTTTTAAACTTAATTTAATTTAAAAGATTGAGTTATCTCAAGAAATTATAATATTTTTATAATTTTTTATCATAACATAATCTATTAGAATTATTATAATTCTAATAGATTGAGTTATCTCGACAGTTTCTTAATAAATTTTCTAATAATTTTATCACAAAAACACTATAAAAACTGCTTACTAATATAGTTCTATCGTCAAAAAACATGTATTATTTTTAATTTTTCAGCCGATTTTTTTTAGTATTGATTTTTTGAGATTTTGAAAAAAAATTTTAACTCACCAAAAAAATCTCAAAATTTGACTACCCTCAACACACACAGAAAACATCAAAAAATGTTGTGTTTTTATGTATACTCATATACTTTTTAACATCAAACTTTGCAGGATCGGCCAAAAATGACCTATCTGAGCAGTGTTTTTTAGTATACTTATATACTTTTTAACATCAGAATGAATATATTTTTTATCAAACATTGAGTTATCTCAATAGTTTCATCAATAAAAAAATAATTTAATTTTTAAACATTGAGTTATCTCAATAAATTATAATATTTTTATATATTTTTATCATAACATAATCTATTAGAATTATAATAATTCTAATAGATTGAGTTATCTCGACAGTTTCTTAGTAAAATTTATCATATTTTTATCACAAAAACACTATAAAAACTGCTTACTAATATAGTTCTATCGTCAGAAAACATGTATTATTTTTAATTTTTCAGCTGATTTTTTTTAGTATTGATTTTTTGCGATTTTGAAAAAAAATTTTAACTCACCAAAAAAATCTCAAAATTTGACTACCCTCAACACACACAGAAAACATCAAAAAATGTTGTATTTTTATGTATACTCATATACTTTTTAACATCAATCTTTGCAGGATCGGCCAAAAATGACCTATCTGTGCAGTGTTTTTTAGTATACCTATATACTTTTTAACATCAGATTATATTTACTATAATTATTATTAAAATATGTGTTGTATTTATTATTATCTATATATACTTTTTAACATCGATGTTCTATACACTGTCTTAAATATTATACATATATACTTTATTACATAGATAAAACGAATATGTTGTTTATTTTTTTATACATATTAACTTAATAACATCGTGATCATATATAAATAATAATATATATATTTAATATATATAATGAATATCTGTAATTTATGTAATTATTCTAGTGATAATAAAGTAAATTATTTACGTCACTGTAAAACAAAGAGTCATTTGATAAAAGAAGAAAAAATATATTATTGTTATGAATGTGTTAAACAATATAAGTCTGTTAATGCTTATAAGAATCATAAACGTAATTATCATGATAATATAATCAATAATAAACCTACTAATAATAAAAATATTAATAAAAATAAAAATATAATTAATGATGTAGATAATAATAAACTCAATAATAAAATTAATAATAAACTTAATATTGAAATTAATAATAAATTAGATGATATTAATAACAATATTAATAATAATATTAATAATAAACTTAAAGATATTGAAGATAAGATAGATAATTCTAAGAAAGAAGTAGTGACTGTAGTTAATAAAGCTATAAATAAAGCATCATCTCTTATTAAATATCTTATGGAAAATCATAGATCAGTACCTCCATTAAAGAAAATAACTAAGAATCAATGTATTCCTATTCTAAGATTAGACTATAAATGTCCAGAGAAAGATAATGATTATTCTTTACAAGAGATATTTATTAGAGATCATCATAGAAATTTATTTATTCCTAATATTGCCAAATCTATTCTTAAAATGATTAATTATCAAAATAAAGATATTCAACCAATATATAATACAGATAGTACTAGATATAATTATGTTATAAAAATTACTGCTGACATATGGAATGAAGATAAATCAGGTATTAAATTTACAGATTATATTATTAAACCTTTATTGAGATATATTAGAGAATTAATTGAAGACTATATTGATAATTATTTAGAGAAGGTAAATATGTATAGAAATACTTTATATGAAAATGAACAATTAATGGATGAAAAAGAAAAAGCTTATACTTTTGATATTGCTCTAACTAATGATTACTTAATTAAACCTATATTAAAAGAATTATCGCCATATCTTAGATTTCTACAATTAGAATTAGATGAAATAGAAAAATTAGAAGAATTAGAAAAAATACAAGAAGACTTACAGGAAATAATTAATAATAATAGTGATAATATTAGTTATGATAGTGATAATAGTTGTGTAAGTGATGGTGATTATATTAAAAGAATCAATAAAAGAATATAAACTCTAAATAAATAATTAACTAAAACATTATAATTTTTTATCATAACATAATGTTTTAAAGTTAATTTAACTTTAAAATATTGAGTTATCTCAACAGTTTCTTAATATATATTTTTTATTTTTTCACTACGAAAACACTATAAAAACTGCTTACTAATATAGTTCTATCGTCAGAAAACATATATTATTTTTTATTTTTCAGCCATTTTTTTCGAAGTATGATTTTTTGAGATTTTGAAAAAAAATTTTAACTCACCAAAAAAATCTCAAAATTTGAAGACCCTCAACACACACAGAAATATTTTAAAAATTTGAAGAAACAGTAATATCCTTATTACTTTTTATAATTTTACTATAATTTTAACATTTTATAAAACATTAGTATCATGATATACTTTTATAAACTTTATAAGTAATTTAAATACTCTTACGCGCGCGCACATAACATAAAACCGTTAGATCCTTGTTACTTAATTAAACTTTGAAAACTAAAAATAGTTAAAAAATAAATAAAATTTGAAAAAATAGGCATATCCTTGTTTACTTTTATAAACTCTAGAATATTAATATTTTATAATTTAAACTTTATAAAAGTACACTATGATATAACTATTTTATGTTAACAATAATTATTTTATAAAACATTATTCTACCTATACACTTTTTATAATTTATATAAATTAATATTTTATAAAACGTTAATATCATATATTACTTTTATAAAGTTTAAAAATATATATAAAAATAATAATATATTATAATAATATGGAAAACTTATACAATTGCAATTTATGTAAATATTCTACAAACAATAAATATTATTTTAATACACATTGTAAAACTAAAGAACATTTATTAAAAGAAGAAATATACAAACAATGCATACTATGTAATAAAACATTCAAAAGTAAACAAATATATATACAACATAAAAGAACACAACATGAAAATAATAAATTAAAAAAAATAACAAATATATCTGAAATAGTAGATATATCAAATAATAATTTATTTGACAAATCAAATTTAATAACAATAAATAATAATTTGCAAAAAATAAATAAAAATATTATTGAATCCAATAAAGAAATAATAGAAGTAAAAACAACAGTTAATAGAGCAATAAATAAAGCATCATCTCTTATCAAATATCTTATGGAAAAACATCCTACAGTACCTCCATTAAAAAAAATAACAACTAAGAAATGTATTGATATATTACGTATTGATTTTGACTGTCCATATACACAAACAAATAAATATGAACTTGAAAAAGAAATAATATATGAACATTCAAAAGGTAGACTAATTAATGTTTTATATAAATCAATATTAAATTTAGTAAATTATAATAATCCTGATAAACAACCAATATATAACACAGATTATACAAGAAATAATTACATAATTAAGACAAATAAGTTATGGGATGATGATCTTGCAGGAGTTAGATTTACAGATTATATAATTAAACCAGTTCTAAATATAATAGGAGAAATGATAAAAGATTATAGAATAAATGAATTAGAAACTGTAAATATGAGAAAAAATAGTTTACATGAAAATGAAAAACATCTAGAACAATTAGGCAATACTTTAACTTTAGAATGTGATATATATAATGATAAATTAATTAATTCATTGCTTAAAAAACTTTCTCCATATTTAAGATATTTTGAAAAAGAAATAGAAGAATTAGAAAAATTTGATGAAATAAAAAAAATCCAGAATGAATTAGAAGAAATTATTAATTTTGATAAAAATAATTTAGATAATGATGATTATATTTCTATTAAAAAGAAATCAAAGAAAAAAAATAATATTATTAGTGATAATACTAGTTATGATAGTGATAGTGATTATATTAAAAGAATCAATAAAAGAATTATATAATTATATTAACCTCCTTTAGTTTTTTTAACTTGTAAAATATTATTACAACTTTTTATATTTTTTATTTCTCCATTATCATTCCATTCTTTATAGTCACCTTTATAGCCATCAATAAAATAATTTCTTTTAGGTTCTATATGACTAATCTTTTTATTACCATACATATTATTATAAAATGCTCTTTCACGTGATTTAAATATATATACTTTATCTACATCAGATTCATTCGATTTAAATGTATAATAAGAATTAGGTCCATCATATTTTAAGAATTTATCATACGATTTATTTTTTCGATAATAAGACATATTATATTTAAATCTATCATGATCATTATTTTGATAAGTAATTAACTCTATGTTTATAATTTTAAACTCATTACATGTATATGTAGCATATTGTCTATCAACTATATTATCAGATATAGCTTTAATTTGATCTAATGGAATAATATGAATAATACTATTTAGAAAATCAAAATAGTAGATATCTTCTTCGTTATAGTGATTACTATAATGTACATCATTTATATTATTATCATTACTATTATCATTATTATCATTATTATCATTATTATCGTGACTAGTATTCATTGTATATAATACTTATATATATCATCTATTTAATATGTTTTCATAAAAAATTGAAATTTTGAAATGATTAGACATCCCAATAGAAAAATATCTATATTAAATTCTCTTGCCCCCCGTCTTGCATCTTGGATTTATCCAGAATGTGCGACCGCCGCGAGATCCCCGCCTACAGCGACAGCGAGAGCGACAGTGAGTGTGATGAGTATGTCCCCAAGTACGACGACTTCGGCAACCTGCTTAACCCCCGCGAGGAGGAAGAGGAGGAAGCCGAGTTTACGGCCGATTACTTTCGCCAGAAGGCGTGCACAGAAGTAAAAGGTACGTACGGCGCTGGCTACCGGTCTAACAAGGCCCTCAACAAGGAGGCCAACCGGGCAGTTAAGCAATACGAGTGTGATGCTTTTAAGACCGTCGAAGAAGGACCCACGTCAGATGGGTCGGATTTGATCCGTTCAATTGGATGCGTGCGCAGTGGTATCCGCGAGCAGCGTACCAGCAAGTCCAAGATCCTTACCGACCAGCAGATCCACGCCGAGATGAAGGCAAAGGCCAAGGCCGCCGAAGCAGCCGAGCGCGCTTCCGAAGCCGCAAGCCGGCGCGCCAAGCTTGCTGCACCCTCAGCAGCATGACTTTTCTTTATCTCCAGTCGTCAGAAACATACAAAACCAAACTTTATTTATACAAAAACAAAAATATAAACCTCAATAATAAAAAAATGAACTTAATATATTTTAATATATTAATATTAAAATATAACTACATACTAAAATATATCTACTCATTACATCTCAAATGCAATCATCTACTATCATTACTGATGAATTTCTCAACGAGTACCCTATCATGATTACTATACCAGAAGATAATAAAACATACTATTGCAAAGAAGAACTAGTTAATCAATCTACCCCACCCTATTCAAAACTAGTTTCTTCTGAAAACAGTGTTGCTATTGTATTATCACCTGGTTATGGTTCAGAATGGTCAGCTGGTTATTCTAAATCAGCTGCTCAACTTGTTTTTGATAGTCGATTAATTAAATACGTTGCTTCTGAAGAGTTTGCAACTAGATTTTACAATAAATATTATGATCTTTCTGAAGAAGATAAAGATTTTTATAATAATCTCATGAAAGAATGGTTTCCATCAATAGCATCCCCATATATTGGTGGATTTGTTAATTTAGTTGTAGAATTCATACCAAAGAATAGTGTTTTCAGAATTGTTAGTTATGATGGTGCAGAATCTATTGAATACTATAATCCCAATAAGTATCTAACTGCATAGTTTTTTTTTATTATTTTTAAAGTGCATTAATAAAAAAATTGATTCGTTTAAATTATCTAAAGATAATTTAAGCCTCATTAATTTTTATTAGTATTGCTAAAGCAATACTAATAAAAATTGAAATAATAATCTGTCTGATTACCTATTTATATATCGTATTCTATTACCACTACCCTCTCACATACTAAGTATGGCTGCCGCTGCTATGTCCGCGCCCACTCTTACGATTGTCACGAGCTACAAGAAGCACTTTCTCGGGACCATTCTTTTCGAGAACTTCTTTCTTAAAGACGAAGTTGTCAAGTTCTACCAAGACAAAACCAAGACCGCTTTTACACCAGACATGTGCGAGACTCTGATTGTCTACTACAAGAACGGCAACATTCAGTTTGTGAACCCCAAGGACCGGGCGCAAGTTGCGTACATGCGCACAAAGAGTTTCACTTACGACCAGCAAGACTTTTGCATGTCACCAGACGGATCGACGCTCTACTCGACTGATCAACTGGTGATCGTCGTGACGACACATTTTGGCACAAGCGAGTTCAAAACTAAAGCTTACGATACAATGAAGATGCACATTTCGCCGATTCAACGTGTTCCGATGTACTCAAAGCTTGCATTTAGCACATCTGGCAAAAACGTTGCCCTTGCTTTTGCAGGCGGTGATTGTACGAAGACAGGCAACTCTTTCATTTCACTACATGACTCGCTGTCAGGCTCTGTCCTTGGCACTGTTGAGTTAGCAGCAAAAGAGATTGTGTCACTGTGCTTTTCCCACGATGATGCACAGATTTGCGTCATTACAAAGATGCACAAAGAGATTCCAAACTTGTGGATCATTGATACATTGACCATGACGATCAAGACAAGCATCTTTTTGAAGGAACTCAAGAACTTGTGCATTTACACCCACAAAGTCAGCTGGAGCCCAGACAAGTCAACTATTGTGATCCCGACTTACAAAACTCTGACGAACGAGCTTGGCGATGGCACTGGGTCGTTGATTGGCTTCATTAACTTAGACAGCAACTGTCAAGTACAAGCTTTTTACATGGCAGGGTTTGACTTTACTGTAGCACAAGTTTACTGGAACTCTACAAGCGACAAACTGTGCTTTAACATTACCGATCACGCTAACAACATGGTCGGTGTTTACGATGTTAAGTCGTACCAGTGCACTCTAAAGACATACGAAGACGATCTCACACACTATATTTCGTCAGTGTACTTTCTTCCAGATGGCCGCTTGATTGTTAACCGCGCCATTGAAGAGACGCCCGGCAATTGGAAAGACAAGTCATACAAGCCGTCTTACAAGGCCGAGTCTCCACCCGATAACGAGGTCCCCTACACAGAGATTGTTGTGTTCTAGACATTTTTTTTATTAAAGATAGTTTTGGTTTATTAATTTTAGTTAAAGCTCATTAATTTTTTGCGTTTCTTGCTCATTAATTTTTTTAATCATTCCTTGAATGATTAAAAAAATTGAATCTTTTATTTATATATATACTTTAATATAAATAATAGTTATCTTATAACCTATAATGGGGATCTTATACTCAAAGAACCGTATTAATCCTGATGTGATAATAAATGGAGATACATGTAGTGTATGTCTAGATTTTATTAAAAAAGATGATGAGAATAATATTACATTAGAATGTAATCATATCTATCATAAACTATGTATCGACGAATGGTTAATTTCTAAGGATAGTTGTCCAAATTGCAGACAACCAACTACTTATAAACCAACAGAAGAAAACAAAAAAGAAATTATTGCTAAAAATAATAAACACAATGTATTTTATAATGTATTTTATAATGTATTTTATAATTTACTAAACTGTTGTACAAATATTCAAGTACAATCATATTTTGTTGTTTTCATTGTATTAGTAAATATTGTTAACATTGCATTAATTGGTGTTACAACTGGCACAATTGAAAAAAATTATATTAACCCAGATAATATTAGTAATAATACAGACATTAACGAGTGTATTAAAAATGAACAGCAAAAAAATTATATTAATAGTCTTCCCATATACATCATTGAATCTGTCTATACATTTTCACTATTTATTTCAGTTATATTATTAGATATTAAGAATAAATATCTATTTTTAGTAAGTATAATTGGAAGTTTTATGATTTCATATGGTTTATATTTGTATTACTACATTTTATTAAATAAATATTTAGATGATATGATGTTAGTTACTTATTGTATTGAAATTCATATAAAATCAATTAAAATAGCACTTATTGTATTGTTAGTATTAATCGGTGTATTTGTATCATTTCATAATATTGTATTAACATTTGAATATTTTCATCGTAGAAATCAACAGAGAAATCAACAGAGAAATCAACAGAGAAATAATAATGTTTAACAATAGTTTATTAGTTACCAATTTATTTTTTAGTTAATTTATTTATAAAGCCATACATTAAGTAATATACAGCATAAATTATTATATTGATGTAATAATAAAGTTATTAGAGGAGTATTATCTAATAGAAAACAATAACTTAAAATAAAAGTAAATATTATTTGTGCTAAAGATATTCTAAAATTATGTAAATTAAATTGTCTAGCTTGAAAATAATTAATTATATGACCAATTGAAAAAGCCAAACAAGTTATTATATTTATATAAAGTGTATTTGCAATAAAATATGATAATAATTCTGGTAGATAAATTCTAAAACATATTTCTTCTATACATACAGCAACAACAGATGTATGTAATAACTCTAGAGTTTTTTGTTTATTTGTAAATAATTGTTTAAATACTCTATATAAATTATAATGATTTTTAGAACACAAAAAGGCATAAGATGTAAATATGTATATATTAAAATGAAATAGTAATATATTATTTATAGTTAACATGTAAATTATTATTTAGTTAACTTGTTATTTAGTTAACTTGTTATAATAAAAATTGATTCATATTATTTAGATAATTCTCATTAATTTTTATTAGATTCCCTAAAGAGAACATAATAAAAATTGATTTGTAAACTAACTGCTATATTAAATATTAATATTTATGATTATAAACTAAAAATCAATTATATTATTAATAATGGCGATTCTTGATAACGAATGGACTCACATTGGTGTTCTTATTGATCGTTCTGGATCTATGATTCAACTTAAACCTGAAGTTATTTCTAAAGAACTTACTCAATTTATTAAAGATCAATCTAATAGTGGACGAGTAACAGTTACAGCAGCTCGTTTTGATGATCAATACGAAGTATTTATTAAAAATGAGTTAGCTCAAAATATTAATTTTACAGCACAAGATATTCAACCTCGACACAATACAGCTCTATATCAATCATTTTGTAAAATAATCGATGACATTGGAAAAGAACTATCTGAAATGACAGATGTACGTCCTGGTAAAGTAGTAATTGTTGTTCTAACAGATGGAGAAGAAAATGCATCAACTGGTATTTATTCAGGTGATGCAGGCCGAAAACTTCTTTTTGAAAAGATTACTCATCAAAAAGATATATATAATTGGTTATTCTTTTTTCTTGGAACAAACATTGATGCACTTTCTACAGGAGCAAAGATTGGTATTCCACAATCAACATGTATTACTTTTGCAAATGATCAAAATAATTGTAGCGAAGTAATTCGTTGTGCATCAACACAAGTACAAAATTATCGCCAACTATCAGCTGAAGTAGCACGCAATAGTCGTGAAGTAGAAAAACATGTATCATTTACACAAGCTCAACGTACAGCATGTCTATCACAAATCCCCGATTATGATAACTAAAATTATGATAATTAAGATTATAATTACTTTTTTTATGATAAAAATTGAATAATATTATTATTTGATATATTTTATATTATTAATAATATATTATACTTATGATCCGATAACATTAAGCGCAATGGCTGCTGAAATTATCTACGAGCGTATTTCTGCTGACAAAATGAAACCCTATAAATTTTATATGCAAGTTATTGATACATCATCTTTAACTAGTGATTTTAATACTCAGTGCATATATTTAGGTCAATTATTATCTACTCGTGAAAGACCTTCGTTTGATGCTCCACCAGTTTTAGATCTTAATTTTGCTAAAGGTATCGTTACTTACTGTATTATTCTTGATTGGTGTATGGATATGAATACACATGAAAAAAAATATATTGAACTTGATGAATGTTATTGTTGTAATAATAGAATTTGTACATGCAATGAGATTAAAGTTACATACACTCGATCCGGACAAGATTTCATAACACCTAAACTAGATCGTATCAAAACTATTTCACAACTAGAACAAGGACATTCTTATTCTATTCTTAAATGTCCATTAACTGACGAATTAAGTAAAGAATTAAATACAAATACATTTTTATGGACACTCTTAAAAAAAAGTAAATTTTGTGGTAAATTTATTGGAAAAAACAATACAGAATTAATTTTTGATAACACCAATTCTTTTCCCAATATGACTAAACATTTTATAAATACAAATAGTATTAAAGTCGATGATGATCAACAGAGTATTTTATTCGTTGATTTTGGTGTATTATAATTTTTTATAAATAATATTGATTTATTATTTTATTTTTTTTATATCAACGCATCTATTATTATTCCATTTACATTTTTTTCCTGATATATAAGTTTCACATGTCTTCTGTGTTCTTTTGCTACACATTGGATGAAAGACACAATCATTACCATCTTTAGTTTTTTCACAAGCGCCATATTGTTCACTTTTGTTTAATTCTCTACAAAAAAAATCTTTTCCTCCTACACTTGTATAACTTTTTTCACAAAGTGGATCACCGCCTAATTGTTCTTTTAATAATAAATATTTTGTTTTATATTTTAAATACTTTTGTTTATAGTCCATATATAATTAAACTTATTATTTTATTTATTTTATTTTTTATAAATGAAATGCTTTTTTAATATCTTTACCAGCTTTCTTTGCTCCTTTATCTATTGATTTACCAACATCTTTAGCCGTATTTTCTACTTTATGTTCTATTTTTTTAGCATCATGTACTACAGTATTGGCAACATCAACTGAAACTTTTTCGACTGTTTTTTCAACTATCTTTGCATCATGTTGAATTTGTTTAGCATCAATAGTAACACTTGCATCTACTTCAACTCCAACAAGAGCTGCAACATCACCGCTTATACCTATAGTTGCTTTACCATGATCAAAAGTAGCTGTAGCAGATCCACCAGCAGCAAAATGATCACCTGCAGTTACACCTGCCCCAATAGTTCCAGATGCTTCTCTTAAATTAACAGTACCAGTTGCATCTACGCCAACATATGTACCAGTTGATGCATTAGCACCAACATCTACACCCTTTGATCCAATAGACATATTTGCCGATACTTCAGTTCCTGTTTTTGCATATGCATCAGCACCAGTTGATGCACCAACACCATGGTAATTAACTGTACTATCTACAGTCGCATGAACTTCAGTAGTATCCGAATAAGATACATTAACGTATATATTATTTCCATCTAATCCAGCACTAGCAGAAGCAACTGTTCCAGTTTTAGCATTAACACCAGTTGTAAGATTAGCATTATTATTACCAAGAGTAACACTAGCACCAGCTGTTATACTATTATCATAAGTAACAGTAGCAGATGTTTTAGTAGTTGTTGCTGATGCAGTTGAATTAACTTGTAATTCTGTATTCGTTGTAGTTTTAGACATATTTATATATAAATAACTTAATAAACTAAATAAAATATATAAAGATATTTTAAGGATTATTTAATAAAAATTGATAACTAAATAATTAAGTTAACTAAATCATATATCATAAATTATACATCATAAATTATACATCATAAATCATATATTATATATCAAAAGTCATGAGTCTTAATAATTTAACATTATCAGACATAGATACATCACAACTAGTATTTGATGGTATAATAAATATATCATTTAAAAACAAAAAGTTTAATATTCAATCACTTCCACTTGAAATTAAAAAATATTGTATGATTAAATTTTTATTAGATAAATATTTAGTAGATATCGATCATGGTAATGATTTTAAATTATCTGATTTTAATTTAATGACATTTAAATTTGATAAAGAAAATAGAAAAGTTATTATTAATAATTTTATTATTAATATTAACGAAATAGTATCCGATGAGATTCGTAATTATTGCTATGATCAAATATGTGATATGTCAAATGAAAAAGAAATTTGCCAATATTTCATTGAATCAATAAAAACTATTAATGGATTATCATTAAATATGAATTTATATAGAAAGATTAAAACATTAAATCATATATTATATTTGAATAAATATATATTTATTCGTTGTGGATCTGGATTATCTCCTGATATAGTTAAAGAACTTTTAAGTGTATATACACAACATCCATCTTTATTCTTAGATTTAATTAAAGATATTATTCCAATTCCAACAAAAAATAGAAACATACTTATAAATATCTTTATAAATAAAGAAATTAATATCAAAAACATTGATTATGATAAATTAAAAGAATTTGCAATTTTATCACGTTCAAATGAAGTATATGATCTATTAACTATGTATCAATCACTTGATTATCTATCAAATGACATTTATTTTGAAAAGCAAAAACAAAAAACAAATTAAGCAAAATAAACTAATATTTTTTATTTAAAATATCTAAAGATAATTTAAGTATGATTAATTTTTATTTTAATATGAATACTAAAATAAAAATTGAATAAATAATTATATTGCCTTTATTAATGGTATTATAATATATCATCTCAAATCTCAAACACATAACATCCATATAATGGACCTCAGCCAAATTGCTATTCCGCATTCTGTACAGATTTATTGGCATACTACAGCATCAACGCTAGATGATGTTAAAAATACTATTGCTGATAAATTAGATGAAGACACTATTGATGATATTAATGATTTAATTATTCTAGCTCGTATTTGTAGTGAATTATATGGTTCAGTACTTACGGATCGACAGAATGAACGATTTAATAATAATTATGATAATTGTGAACAAGAGTTTTATAATCGTCTTACATCATTGATTAATAATCAAGTATTTCATATTAATTTACAAAACAGTGTTAGTGATGCAGTTGTTCGTGGTACCCGATATTTTTATAGATTTCTTGATATTATTGGCGTTAATCATTAAAAATTATTATTTTTTTATTATATTTTTTTAATAAAATATTTAAATATTTAAAATCTTTTGGTACATTGATACAAATAATATTAATATTATATTTTTCAATAGATTCGATTAATAAATTTAGATCATCAGGTTCTATATTATTATTTAGATTTATATAGCTATTTTCAAGATAGTAATTTAATAACAAGTTTATCTTTGACATAATATATTTATATCTATATTTATATCTATATATTGATAAAAATTGAATATATTAATATATTAATATGTTAATTTAATAAGATTAATAATACACTAAACTATCTTCACCCACCATCAATATGACGGACTTTATGACTGCTGACATTGAGTATGATAGTCATGATTATCAGGATGATTATCAGGATGATTACCAAGTTATTAAAAACATGCCAACCAGTGATCTAACTGTACAGGCACAAACTATTCTTTCTACTATTACTGATAAAATTATTTTTCAGTATGAAGAATATATTTGGGGAAATTGTGACAAATATGGTCCTACTGAACACACATGGACATTTTATGTTGTTGTTGAACAACAAGATCAAACTATTAAGTATCTAAAGTTTGATCGTGAAGTTTTTGAAATGCATGGTGACCAAGACAAAAATATTTATTATGAATCAAGTATAATGCATGATTATGATTACAAAAAGCTCAAGAACTTTGTTTAATTAGTTTATTTTATTTAATAAAAAAGTTGAAATAACATAATACTTAATAGATTATAATATATATAATAATACAACCTCACAACTCGACTACTCACATCTTTCAAATATGGCTGCCTCTTTCTCATCTACTCAATCGCCTTTGGTTGGTAAGTATCTTTACGTTGAACGTCTGGAATTTAGTCCCTATGGAGAATCATGGGGATTTGAATGTTATTGCTTATCTTTCGATAATGGTATTTATACTGTTCGTAATAAGTTTGGTCAAGTATACAAAGCATCTATTAACCAAATTACAAAAATAATCGATATAACTGAACAACAGAAATATCGTGTAGGTGATATTGTTGAAGCTAAGATCGATTATCTTCAAAAAGACGGAGATTGGTCTACTGATTATTGCCAAATAATTTCTGTTAAAAATTTTGCAAATGATTTTGACTACGTTCTAAAAAATATAAAAACAGGACAGATTATTGACAAACGTCAAAATTATATTGTAAAAGTTGTTACTATGCAACAACCAAAATATATGTTAGGAACATATGTTGGTATGAAGCATATGATTGGAGTACAATGGGATCCTCAAACTGTTATTAAGAATGGAACTATTATTAAAGTCAATGCTTGGTATGATCGAGTAACATATGATATCAAGCTTGATACAGGCGAAATTAAAACTGATGTTTTTGATTATAGCATTGTTGCACCTGCAGTTGTAAAAACAAAGCAACAGATTGATCAAGAGAATATCGAGAGTCTTCGTCAAGAAGAAGAACGGCTTCTTCGACAGTTAGAGATGGTTCGTGCTGCTCGAGCTCTTGTTCAGTAAAAAAATTATTTTTTACTTCTACTTCTAGTTATTTTATTTTTTGATTTTAAAAATTTTAATATTTTTTTTCTGCTAAATTTTGTTTTATTATATATTTTATCTCTTTCTTCTTTTGTTTGATTTGCAAATTTTTCTGTTTTATTAATATAAATTCTATCTTTAATATAATTATTAAACGTTGCTTTTAATTGATCTAATATCTTAATAAAATCTTTATCTTTAATTAAAAATTTTAGACACGAGTTAACAAATACTGCAAATAAATATTCGTATTTATGATGAATATTAGATTCGCCATATGATCCAAGACTAAATAATTTATTTAACTTATAATCTTTTGTTATAAGTGGAAATATATTACAAAAGTTAATATTATATTTTTTACATTCAATTTCTAATACATTATTTATTATTTCTATTCTTTTATTTCTATTAACCATTGTTAAATCATCTGCTGGTATTTTTGAAACAATATCTTCTGTTAATATTCCATAACCAACAAGTGACCCTCTAAAATATTCATCTTTAATAGGACTTGGCAAAATACCTAATATATATTTATTTTTAACATTTAATTCTGATACTATTTTAACATATTCTTTAGCATAGTTTTTAATATCTTCAAGAATATTAGAATTATTTTCTTTATATTTTTTAAAGTAATAATAAAAATTTAAATCTACTACACCAAAAATTAAAAATATATCTGTCACGCTAAATCTATTAATATAATTAAGTATTGCTGTATAATTTTCATTTTTGTTTACAATACCTTTCATTGGACCTCCTTTAAATTTTATTACTCGTGCACCAAATTTTCTTAAATATTCAAAAATATATACATTAGAGTCACCAACAAATAATTTATTATTCATTATATTATAATATTATATTAAACAATATTAAAAATAATATTAAAAATAATATATATATTAATTATTTAACTATTATTATATATCACCATCTCAGAATTTATCGAGTTAAAAGGACATATATGCAATTTAGATTTTGAGAAATATTTCCTTACAAGAATAGATTTGGTATCTAGTTCTATAAATAAACTAATGAATGATAATGATTTTTCTGAAGATTTTTTAACTAAAACAATAATATATTATAATTCGTGGAAATGTTTAAATAAACAAAAAAATCTTTCACTATATGAGCATGAATTTATTATATCTGAATTTAAACGAGTGATTAAAGATAGAGAAGAAAGAGAAAATTATAATTAATAATAAGAATAATATTGATAAAAATTAATTTATATAGATTATATCTTATATGCAAGAATATAAACAAAAATATCTAAAATATAAAAATAAATACTTACAATTAAAAAATCTTATCGGAGGTCAAGATATTAACGCTCCTTTATGTAATACAAATGATAAAATAAATTTAGATATACTTAATATTGGAGATAATCTTACTTTTTTCTTTCCTCAAAGAAATAGTATTACTAATTTTATTTTTAGAGTTGATGCAAATTCAGGAGATATTCCTATAAGTGAAAAAATAACACTTAATAGTGTAGAAACTATAAATGGTAGTCCACTTTTAACTATTATTTTTTATAAAGGTGAACGATATTCAAAATTAAATTTTATTAGAGCTAATAAACCGATTTTTACATTTGATTTATTATTTAGTATATATGCATGTGTGACACGATATTTTAATTATCCTCGAATGATGTTAGAAGATGATGCTCTATTTGTTAGTACAGATAATATACAGTATAGAGCATTAATTTATAGAATATTTATGGGTAAAGATTCGATTTATTATGGTGGTGAATTAAATTTTCGACCTACTAAACAATCAGATTATTATTATTTTAAAGGTGAACCATATAATGATGATAGTTATCAAATAGATAAAATGTTATTAGCTACATCAACAATTTCTGATTTTGTACTATATTTTACTGAATTAATACGTATAGTAGATGGAGATTATCAATTTAAACGACAAACAAATAGATCTTTAACCCCACCATATATTTTAGAACAAATAGATAAATTATTAATATCATTACATAGATTTGGAATAGTTAGAACATCAAGAGAATATATAGAAAGAATGCAAGATACTAGTATAAGTATTGATGAAAAAGAAAATATTAAAATTTTTATTGATAAATTAATGCCAACAGAACTTACAACTAAACATTATAACGATCAAATTAAAGCATTAATATTATCAAATTCTTTATATACAGCCGCTATTAGAATACATAAATCACATCAAAATATGATTTCTACTAATGTAATTTGTTCTTTATGTTAATAAGTTATCTAATTCTTGATAATATAATTTTTCAAAATAAGTATCTATTGATTCTTGATCGATAGTTTTATTTAAAAAAGCTGTTAATATATCATAAAGTTTAATTGCAATATTTTTAAATTTATTATCATAACACAACATATTTACTTGATCAATCAAGAATAATATAGTTTCTTTATTTTTATTATATTTAAATGATTGAACAGTAATATTATTTTCATTTGTATTCTTTATAAAATTTATTATTTTATTAAATGTACTATTTTCCATTTATAAGTAATTTATGAGTAATTAAACTGATTAATTAGCTTATTTTTATTTCAATTTTTATTTTAGTACCGTAAAAAATTGAAATAAACAATTACTTGATATATTAATATATAATATATCAATAACTTCTATAACCTCAATTAAGATGGATTCTGATATTCCTGCCTACCTTACTAACAACGAGTTTGTTCCTCATCCTATGGGTAATTATGCTTGTTATGGACTAAACACTTTTGGTTGCAATTCTGTTATTCTTTACAATGATGAACTTCTTAAGTTTTATTCATTTCAAGGATCTACTAACAATGCAATTTATATTAATAAAGACGGCAAACAGATTATTATTAATATAAACGATGAGACACTTAAGATTACTCGTATGATGGATAATAAAGATTTTCTAGAATTTATCACACAAATTATTACTAATAAAGATAAGGAGATAATTCAGTTTATTCGTATGATCAATGATAAAAATTTTCTACAATTTGTAGAATGTTAATATATATTTTTTTATAAAAAAATTGAAATAAAAGATATATTAATAATAGTTATATATTATATTAATTATTATATATAACTACAAGTTAGCTCACCATTAACATGAATAACTCTAAGCTGATTACTACTCAACCAGTTTTTTCCCATCAAGATCAAACATCACAGATCAACGATCTTAATCCTCATAAAAATGCCTGTGAAAAATGTGTAACTTGTAATTCAACCAAAGACAGGTGGCCTGTAAATTGCAGAGAATTTGAAAATACGTTTAAATTAAGTGATGATAATTCTTATCATGGTGCAAGAAATTTTAGTTTTTGGAGTTGTTGTTGTCTTCCTATAACATTACCAATGAATACACTCTTGTGTGGTCCGTGTACTCTATATAATGTTTGTCGCAATAAGTGTGACAATAATGAAGAAAGTAAAAATTATTTGTGTTAAAATTAGTTAATTTAATCAATATATCCTTCTATTTTTAAATAGGTACAACTTGAAAAATTTGCATAATGATTATATATATCAGGATTATTATTATATAACCATTTAATTAACTTTTCAATATAATCAAATTGTGACCAATGTTTTTCACAATCTAAAACAGTTTCTTTATATTTAACATCAATATAAATTTTAGCAATAAATTCATCATCTAAATAAAATTTGGATATATCTATTATACTATTATCATTATATTTATCTATTATACTATTAATTGGAGTAATTGTAATAACACGATCATTTAATTTATATTTATAATCATTTATTTTTTCCATTAATTATATATTCTATTAATGTTTTATATTTTTAATATGATACCATCTATTACCAATATTAAGACAGTAATGCACCCCAAAGTACAGTCCATAAAAAATTATTAAATAAAAAAAATGAAAAATAGATTATATTAATAGTCTTATAGTAATGGATTATAAACATCAACACCATTACTGTAATGGAATCCACCAAGTCAAAGAAGTTCTACTTCTTTCACTACACACGCAAATCAATGATAGGCTGTGTCCAGGCGATTGATACACCGATGTCTGCCAATGCATCAGATGATCAGCGGAGAGATCAATGTATCAAACAATGTCAATGTTTCTGCTGGCCAATGACATTTGTTATTGATATTCTTACTCTACCCTATCGTGGGCCGAAACACTTGATCAAGAAATCTAAGAAATAAGTTCTTAATATTTTTTTATATCATACAACACTTGTAAATCAAAAATTTAATAGTATTTTATTTATTACTTTATTTAATTTAAATAATAATTAATTTAAATAATAATTAAGTTAATTAAATAAATTATGGCTGAAATAGTAAGAAAATATTATGATAATGGTCAATTAGAATCAGAATATTTTGTAATTAATGGTAAGAAAAATGGCGAATGTAAATCATATTATGAAAATGAAAATAATAACGAGTTAACATTTTTTAACTCAGATAATAAAAATTCGTCTACAGAATCTCATGGACAATTATATTCTATTAGTACATATGTTGATGATAAATTACACGGTGAATATAAATCATATCACGAAAATGGACAATTATATGTTATTTGTACATATGTTGATGATAAAGAACATGGAGAATTTAAACAATATTATGAAAACTCTGGTCAATTAGAATTGATTTGTACAATGATTAATGATAAGATACATGGTGAATATAAATCTTATCATGAAAACTCCAAACGTAAGAATCTATCTTCAACAGATTCTTTCGGACAATTAGCAGAAATTTGTACATATATTGACGGAAAGAGACATGGTGAATATAAATCTTATCATGAAAATGGAAAATTGGAAAAAATATGTACATATATCAATGGAAAGAAAAATGGAGAATATAAATCTTATCATGAAAATGGACAATTATATATTATTTGTACATATGTTGATGGTAAGAGAAATGGTGAATATAAAGAATATAAAGATAAAGATGAAGATGAAGATGAAGATGAAGATGATAACGATCATAATCACAATAATCACAATAATCACAATAATCACAATAATCACAATAATCATAATAATAATGATGGTAATGATGGTAATGGTTACGAGTTAACAAATGACGCAAACTTAAAATTATCTGAAGATAATTTTTTGCCTCAGAAAAAAGATTCACAAATCTTTTGTTCTGTCAACTCTAATCATGAGAATCTTTTTATAGATTCTCACGGACAATTAAAAAGAATATGTACATATATTGATGATAAGAGAAATGGTGAATATAAATTTTATTGGGATAATGGTAATTTATTTGAAATTTGTACATATATTGACGATAAGAGAAATGGTGAATATAAACATTATAGCGAAAATGGACAATTAGAAACTATTTGTACATTTATTGATGGTAAGAGAAATGGCGAAAATAAAGAATATTATGAAAGTGGACAATTAAAAACAATTTGTACATATATTAATAATTCGAGAAATGGCGAATATAAAGAATATCATGAAAATGGACAATTAAAAATTATTTGTACATATATTGTCGATGAAATTAATAATAATAATGATAATAATAATGATAATGATAATAATGATAATGATAATAATGATAATAATAATAATGATAATAATAATAATGATAATAATGATAATAATGATAATAATGATAATAATGATAATGATAATAATAATAATGATAATAATAATAATGATAATAATAATGATAATGAAGAAGAAGAAGAAGAAGATGATGATGATGATGATGATTATCATTATTATCATGGTAATAGAATAATAGTTGAAGACTATCATAATGATAAATTAAATGGTGAATATAAATGTTATTACGATAATGGACAATTATATGTTATTTGTACATATGTTAATGATTATATAATTGGAGAATATAAAGAATATTATAAAAGTGGGCAATTAAAAATTATTTGCACATATATTGTTGATAATAATAGTATTGAATGTTCTAAAGAATATATACATGATAATAATATAATACGTTTTATATATAATAATAATAAGATAAATGGTGAATATAAAAAATATTATGATAACGGTTGCTTAGAAATGATTTGTACATATACTAATTATGATAGAAATGGTGAAATGTTGAGTTAATACTCAACATTAATCCATAAAAAATAAATATTATGAAGATTTAGTATTATTGTTAATTACTAAATATATTGATTCTAAAAAATTGATTAATATTTTACTTATTATTAACTTAATTATTATTTAATTAAGTTAATTAAATAATGGCTGAAGTAGTAAGAACATATTATGAATCTGATAAATTAAAATCAGAATATTTTGAATTAAATGGCGTAAAACATGGTGAATATAAATCTTATTGGCCAAATGGACAATTAAAAATAATTTGTACATATTTTGATGGTAATTTAAATGGTGAATATAAAGCTTATTATGAAGGAGGACAAATGCTAGGTATTTATACATATATTGATGGTAAGTTAAATGGCGAATATAAAGAATATTATAAAGATGGACGATTATGTATTATTTGTAGATATAATATTGATGGTAAGCAAAATGGCGAATTTAAAGGTTATCATCTGAATGGAAGTTTATCAATAATTTATACACTTGTAAATCAAAAATTAAATGGCGAATATAAAAGATATAATGAATTAGGTGAACTAATTGAAAGTAGTACATATGAAAATGGTAAATTAATAGATAGTTGTATATATGATAATTGAATAAAAATTGACTAATATTTTATTTATTACTTTAACTTAGTTATTTAATTAATTATAATTAATTAAATATATTATGGCTGAAATAGTAAGAACATATTATAATACTGGTGAATTAGAATCAGAATGTCTTGAAATTAATGGTAAAAAACATGGTGAATATAAATCATATTATGATAATAATCTATATTCAATAACTATTAATTTGAATGATGATATCTATTCAACAGATTCTCATGGACCATTACATCGTATTTATACATATATTGATGATAAGAAAAATGGTGAATATAAAGAATATCATTATAATGGACAATTATTTAAAATTTGTACATATATTGATGATAAGATATACGGTGAATATAAAACTTATTGGGATAATAGACAATTAGAAATAATTTGTACATATATTGATGATAAAATAAACGGTGAATATAAATCGTATCATGAAAATGGACAATTATGGAAAATATATACATGTATTGATGGTAATATAAATGGAGAATATAAAGAATATTATCCAAATGGACAATTACATAAAATTTGTAAATTTATTCATGGTTATAAAAATGGCGAATATAAAGAATATTATAAAAATGGACAATTAGATATTGTTTGTCTATTTATTCATGGTCAATTATTTGGCGAATATAAAAGATATTATGATAACGGTTGTGAGTTAACAAATGTTAAGTCTTCAACAGATTCTTTCGGACAATTAAGAAAAAGTTGTATATATATTAATGGTATGATAAATGGTGAATATAAATCATATTATGAAACTGGTAAATTAGAAATGATTTGTACATATATTGATGGTAAGAGAAATGGTGAATATAAATCATATCATAAAAACGGTTTCGAGTCAACAAATGATGTTAACTCCAAGCGTAAGAATATGTCTTCAACAGATTCTTTCGGACAATTAGATACTATTTGTACATATTATAATGATAAGATACATGGTAAATATAAATCATATCATGAAGATGGACAAATAAAAGAAATTACTACATATTTTTATGATAAAAAAATAAAATATATTATATTATATACTTTAAATACTTTTTTTAATATTATTAAGTTAATTAAACAATAACTAAGTTAATTAAATAAATTATGGGTGAAATAGTAAGAACATATTATAACACAGGTGAATTACATTCAGAATGTTTTGAATTAGATGGCAAAAAACATGGTGAATATAAAGAATATCGTGGAAATGGTTCCGAGTTATATTCACTTAACTCCAATCATAAGAATCTGTTAAAGACAGATTTTGTCGGACAATTAAGAGAAATTTGTACGTATGTTAATGGTGAGAAACATGGAGAATGTAAATATTATTATGAAAATGGACAATTATGGAAAATATATAGATATATTGATGATAAGAAAAATGGCGAATTCAAATCTTATGATCAAAATGGTCAGTTAAGAATAATTTGTACATATATTGATGATGAGTTAAATGGTGAATATATAGAATATTATGAAGATGGTAATATACATATTACTGGTACATTTAAGGATGATAATAAAAACGGTGAATTTACAAAATATTATCAAACTGGTGAGATAGATGCAACTTGTCCATTTAAGGATGGTGAGAAACATGGTAAAGAAAAACATTATCAAAAAAATGGTCAATTAGAACATACTTGTACATATTATTATGATTGTCCACTAATGAATATAAGTCCTGATTATAAATTAATTGAAAATTGTTATCTATAATGACATAAAATTTGAATAATAAAAATTTTATTTATAATTAAGTTAACTAAATATTAATTAACTTAATTATAAATAAAATATTATGGCCGAAATAGTAAAAACATATTATCCAACCGGTGAATTAAAATCAGAATGTTTTGAATTAAATGGTAAGATGCACGGTGAATATAAATCTTATTTTAAACATGGTAATATAGAATGTATTTATACATTTGTTAATGGTAAGAAACACGGCGAATGTAAAGAATATTATAAATATGGTGAAGATATACAAGTATCTAAAATTTATACATGTAGTAATGATAAATTAAATGGTGAATATAAAGAATATAGCCCACATGGATATGTAAGCAGAATTATAAATTATGTTGATGGTAAGAGACATGGAGAACAAAAAGCTTATTGGGATAATGAAACATTATGGGACATTTGTACATATGTTGATGATGAAATAATTGGTGAATATATATCTTATTATCCAAATGGACATTTAAATGAAATTTGTACATATGTTGATGGAAAGAGAAACGGTGAATTTAAAAAATATTTGACAAATGGAGAATTAATGGAAATTGGAGAATTAATGGAAATTGGTATATATAAAGATAACCAGATAATTCATAACGAATTTATTAAATTTAATATGGACCAAGTTAATTAAATAATAATAAAAAAAAATTGAATAATATTAATACTTGATTACCTTTAATATTATGTATTAAATTAACTAAATAATAATAACATGTCTGGATGTTGTAAACGCAACAAGCAATCAAAAGTTGTAGTTTTTGATGAAGAGAGAGATGGAGGTCGAGCATCTGTTTACTCTAATAATAATATGTTTAAATCATATCCCCAAAATGGACAATTACAAACAATTGGTAAACATATTTATTATTATGAAAAGACAGATCGTAATGGTAATACGGATTACTCTAAAATATATTCTTTTTCTATTCCATATTTTTATTAAGAATAATAATTGACGGCAACTAAAATCAAAAAATCTAAGATTTTTTTGATTTTTTCCCCTTAATTATTATTTTTACTAAATTAGTAAAAATAATAATTGACAAATAATTTATTTATTACTTTATTATTAAGTTAACTAAATAATAATTTAACTTAATTAACTTAACTAATTATGGCTGAAATAGTAAGAACATATTATGAATCTGGTAAATTACAATCAGAATATTTTGAATTAAATGGCGTAAAACATGGCGAATATAAATATTATCATAAAAACGGTTGCGAGTTATCTTCAACAGATTCTTTCGGACAATTAGCAGAAATTTGTACATACATTGATGGTAAGAGACATGGAGAATGTAAAGAATATCATTATAACGGACAATTAGAAGAAATTTGTACATATATTGATGGTAAGAGACATGGTGAATATAAAAGTTATTGGAATAACGGACAATTATCAGAAATTTGTACATATATTAATGGTAAAAAAGAAGGTGTGTGTAAAGAATATTATTATAATGGACAATTAAGTGATATTTATACATGTATTGATAATAATATAAATGGTGAACTAAGATCTTATTATGAAAATATGTCTTCAACAGATTCTTTCGGTTGCGAGTTAACTGAACATGATTCAAACTTAAAAATATATGAAATTTGTACATATGTTGATAATATGTTAAATGGTGAATATAAAAAATATAATGAATTAGGTGAATTAATTGAAAGTTGTTTTTATGAAAATGATGAAAAAATTGAAACCATTAATACATAATAACAATATATTTATTTATATAGCAACATATAGCAACATATACAATATACAGCAACTGATACACTATCATGAATAATTATATTACTCCTTTTATTAATATTGCACCAAAGAGCAATATGGTAAATATAAAAAATGCTAATTACTTAATTGGTAAAATCAAAGATCAAATTAATTTAAATTCTTTGCTTAATTCAGATTTTATTTTTAAGAATGAGAAATTTGTAGAACTAGTAACAAACTCTAATTATAATTTCATTCCAATGCCAAATTATTATAATGATAATATTAAACAATATTTTGACATATATGGCGGAATATATGATATTAATTGTGATTATATTGATTTTACAGTAAAGATTTATTTTTACAAACTAAAAAATGTAGAACTGCTTACTAAACAAATTATTGAAGAATTTAAACTAATTTTTCAATATGACTATTTTATGAAAAATAATATTTTAAATATGGATTGGCACTCTTATAGATTAACTCTATTTACTCAAGACATTGAACAACAAAAGTTTATGAATCTTAAATTTACTATACCGGAATACTGTTGTAGTAAATTATTTCATCATCAAATTAATAATATATCACATATGTTAGATATCTATAATAATCCTGAAACTATTCCAATTATGGATATTACTATGCGATTTGAAAATAATTTAATATATGATTTTATTCAAAACAAATTTATTGAAGAACAAGATATTACTAAATATAATATTCAAGGAGGTATGATTTTAGATGAACCTGGAACAGGAAAGACTTTACAGTTTATTTTGTTCTTACTAGAACTAAAGAAAAAATCTATTGTTCTAGTTCCTAATAATGCAATTAAACAAGTATGGTTAGACGAGTTTAAAAAACATATTATGATAGATATTAAACAAACATCTGTTGAGTTAATGACATTTGACGATATAATTTCATTCATTGAAGTTGATGCAGATATATTAAATAACTTTAATATTATCGGTATTGATGAAATTCACATATTATATTCTAATATAAAATACAAAAAATTATTTGATAATATTATTACAAGCAATATTAAATCACGTTGGGGTATCACTGGAACACCATTTGTTAACGATTTATCTCTATTTAATATTATTAAATTTTTAACTGGAACTAATTTTAAAAATGAACGTATTGCAAATATTCCACAATTACAAGATAGATTAATTAAATTATTCTTAAAGAATCTTAAAATTAATATGCAAGAAGATTATAAATGGCCAGAGCTAAATATTCATGATGTTTTTGTTGAATTAGATATCGTTCAACGTAAATTATACGATACAGAAGCCAAAACAACATTTAATAAACAAAACTTAAGAAAGATTATTTCAGAGGTTCAACTTATGTTTGAAAATATGGATATTAGAACACCAGAAGAATTAAAAGCATATGGTGTAAGTCATTATAAGAAATTATATGATGAAGAAGAAATTAAATTAAATGATATGAAAGAAAAACTTAAAAATATTATTGCTAATAAAGATAAATTTTCTGATCAACAAGAATTTCTAAATCGTATTGAACATTATAAGAAACAACTAGCCACACAAGAAGAATCTGTAAGGCGTCATAAAGCTGGTTATGAATATTTTATGACATCTATTAATTCTATTGATAGTCTTTTTAAAATTAATAATAAAGATGACAGTGATGATAATGATGGTGATAAAGAAGATGATGATAATAATTGTGTTATTTGCTTGTGTGAATATACACCACCAATTAAGTATTTCAAGAAATGTGGTCATTATTTTTGTGAAGATTGTGTAGAATATCTATTCACTACTGTTAATAAAATTAAATGTCCAGTATGTCGAACAGAAAGCACAAAACAAGAAATTATAACTGTTAAAGAAGTTAATGAAATTAATGATAGTCCAAAATTACATGAAATTTATGAAATTATTATGAATTCATCAGATAAGTTTATTATCTTCTCACAATTTAATATTTTAGATAAGGTTCAAATACAATTAACTAAGAGAAATATCAAATCATTAACTTTTGGTGAATATAATATGAATAAAGATGATTGTAAAGTATTACTGTTATCTTCAGAGAAAAATGCAGAAGGTATTAATCTTAGTATGTTTGATAAACTTATTATTTTTGAACCTTTTGAAGATCAAATGTATTGTAAAGAAATCGAGAAACAATTAATTGCACGTATCCATAGAGTTGGACGTAACAAATCAGTAGATGTATATCGATTAATTACTAAAGATACTATCGAAGAAGAAATTTATTGTAATTAAGTATACTGATTAATTAATTAATAATTTAATAATTTAATATTTAGATTCTGCTTTCATTCTATCAAACATCATATTAAAACTAGTATAAAGATAACCATAATCACGTAAATTTTCATTTGTTTTTTTACAATTATTTATACAGTCATTTTTATTGATATTATTATCAATACATTTTTTTGCTTCTAATTCTAATTTTTTAAATTCTTTTAATTTATTTATTGCTAAATTGTAATCAGGATGCGATGATTGTAAATTAACTGATGCACAACACTTTTCGGGATCTGTAATATTGTTATTTACACATTCTAATAATATATCATTAACGTATGCATTAGTATCAAAACCACCTACAAATCTAAAATAACTAGCATATGGCTTAAGATAAGACATTAATATATTTATATTATATGAATAATTATTTAAAGTACTTAATAAAAAATTGAAATTTTATTTATATTAATAATAGATATAATATTAATATATTAACTATATTAACTATACTACCATACCATAATAACCATGGGGTCTAACTCTAACAAGCCTAAGAAGTTTTATGTCTTTCACTATACTCGTAAATCAATGATAAGTTGTTTTAATGCAATCGATACTCCTCTGTCAGCAGATGCATCTGATGCTCAACGAGGAGATCAATGTTGCAAAGAATGTCAGTTTTGGTGTTGGCCAATGACATTAGTTCTTGATATTGTTACTCTACCCTATCGTGGGCCGAAACACTTGATTAAGAAGTGTAGAAAGTAAAAACTTATTCTAAAGAATAATAAGTAAACTAATAACTATTTTTTTATTACACTATTTTTATAACCTTTATTTATTAACCATTTTTTAAATATTTTTTGAGCCTCTTCCATATCTTTAGTTCTATGTGGATGATGTTGTGCTCTATAATACATAGTTAATACTATTTGCATTTGTTTCACTTTTTCTAATTTCTTTATTATTTTTATAGTTTCTAATGCTTTTTCTTCATCTTTAAATCCAGTACCTTTGGTACTTTTCTTAGGATTTCTACTTTGATTATATAAAGTTGGAGTCATATAATATAATAAAAGATAATAATTATTTAAAATTAAGATTATTAATAATATTATTATGTATTCTAGAGTATTTGATCGAGTCAAAAAGATTATACCCAAGATTTCAGAAACTGAATTGATTGCTTTAAGATCTGGAGGAGTTAGTGTTGATAGAGATATATTTAGTGGAAAAATAAATTATGATAAATTAAAAAAGATAGACACACTTGATAATAAAATAGATAATAAAATAGATAATAAAATGTTAGAATCAACAAAAACTATTCTAAGAAAATATGGAGAAACAAAAGTTTATCCATCTAATCAAATAAAAGATATTATGAATAATTTAGGTTCTATGGGTTTTCTTGGTATGATTATTGATAAAAAATATAATGGTAATAGATTATCTATATCAACACAATCAAAAATTCTTACAATGATGGCATCTTATAATCCATCACTTGCGGTTGTTACAATGGTTCCTAATTCATTAGGTCCTGGAGAATTATTACAACATTATGGGACTGATTTTCAAAAAAATAATTATCTTCCTAAACTAGCATCTGGAGAATTAATTCCCTGTTTTGGATTAACAGGCCCAAACAACGGCAGTGATGCTACTGGTAATATAGATACTGGAGTTGTTAAAGAAATTAATGGTAGAAAAGTTATTGAAATTACTTTAAATAAAAGATATATAACACTTGCACCAATAGCTGATTTAATTGGCATTGCATTTAATCTAAAAGATCCAGATAATATATTAAAAGATGGAAAAACTGGTATTACTTTAGCACTAGTAGAAAAAAATCATATTGGATTAAAACAAGAAACATATCATAATCCAAATAATGCTGGATTCCCTAATGGAACATTAAAAGGAACAATACAAATCTGTATGGATCAAATTATTGGTGGAGAAAAAATGGCAGGTAGTGGATGGCAAATGCTAATGGAATGTTTAGCAGTAGGCCGTGGAGTAAGTTTACCAGCTAGTGCAAATGGAACATCAAAACTTGTTACATATGGTATATTAAATTATATTCAAAATAGACAACAATTTAAAATACCAATAGGTAATATGCAAGGTGTAAGAGAGAAATTTCTAGAAATGTTTTACAATACATGGGTAATTCAATCATCGGTTAATTTTACTTCACATATCTTAGATACAGGAGCTGTACCATCAGTATTAACTGCTATTATGAAACAACAAACAACTGAAAGAGCAAGAAAAGTATTATTAAATGGTATGGATATCTATGCTGGTAGTGCAATTTGTGAAGGTCCTAATAATTTCTTTACTAAGTTTTATAATTCAAGCCCAATTGGCATTACAGTAGAAGGATCAAATATTTTAACACGTAATTTAATTATATTTGGTCAAGGATTAAACAAATCACATCCATATATTTATAGTGTTTTTGATGCTATTCAAACAAATAATTTAACAAAATTTAAAACAGAATTTAACAATATGCTTTTACTATCATCGAAATTATATCTTAAAAGTATTATACCCTCAAATAATAGATTAGATAATTTAGTTGTAAGATATGCAAACTTGGCTAATTTTATTGCTTTATTAGGTGGAAAGATCAAATCAGAACAAATGATTTCAGGTAATATGGCAGATATTCTTTCAAATATTTATCTTGCTAAAAGTATAATATGGTATCATAATAATAATATTAATTTGCCAACAGAAATTAAAGATTATTGTATTAATAAATTATGTAACGATGCTGAACAAAAAATCAACTTAGTAATAAATAATTATCCAAATAGTTTAATTAAATTACTATTAAAACCAACACAAAGTAAATTAACATATGATAATTTTAAATATGAAAATAAGATATATGATATTATAGTTAATAACAAAAATATTCATGAATTATTAAAACAAGATATATTTTATGAGAATACAGTTATAGATAATTTAGAAAAACTAACAGAATTAAAATCAAATAATTCAGATAAGAACTTATATAATGATTTATATCAAAAAGTTATTAGTGTTGGAGAATATAAAATTTAAAAAATTGAATAATAAAATATATCATAATCATAGTTTATTCTAAATTAATTAACTAAATACTCTTAATACTCTTAATACTTTAAATACTATGGATACTTCTATAGATACTACTAATGATACTACAAATGATAGTATCGATAATGATCCATATGTAATTGCATTTAAAATATCATATCATTGTTTACCGGTACACAATTATATTATTAATGTTGTTAGTGTTGGAATATCAACTGTTATATATTATTGTGGTAATAATAATACAATCACTTTATCTCTAGAATATGTAAAAAATAAAATACAAGAATCTATGAGTATGATTTAAAAATATAACTAAATTAACTATTATTAACTAAATTAAATATTATCAATGGACACAACTAAATATACATGGAATGGATTATTATTCTACATAGATATATTAGTTCAAAAAGGTGAACTAACAGAAGAACAATTAGATAAAATAATAGAACTGGTTGATATTAAAAAAGTAGTTAAAAATAATCTATTATCAGATAATTTTATAAATAAACATATAATACCAAGAATAGACTACGATGATTATGATGGAATAGATCTATATGATATAGAAAAATATCAAAATAACTTAAAAAATAAATAAAAATCACTAAATAATATATTATTTTATTCTATAATAATATATAATGAGTGTTCCAAGTATTCCAAGTATATACAAAGGTATATATAATCTAATTGATAGTGTACAAAACACAGTTTCTGAATTACGTGAAGGTGAATTACCATTTTATAATATTGTTTGTGATGGTAATGTTACTTTAGGTAATTCTACATCTGATACAATTACTATGAATGGTGTAGTAGTACCATCACATACCGAAGATGTAGATGTTGTATCTTTAGATAAACATACTAACTTTATTAACTATAATAATCTCCATAATACTTTTTATACACGTATTGGCGGATCTGATAAAGAATTAGCCCCACAAATATCAACAGATGATAATGGTAATGTTTATGTTACAGGTGCCTATCAAAGCAATGAATTAGATATTTATGATTTTACTAATAATAATGTTCCAATTGGTAGCTTATTTTTAGAAGGTATACAATGTCTTTTTCTTACAAAATATGATGAAACTGGTATAAATCAATGGAAAACCAGAATTACAGGTTATGATGTTAAAATTGAACCAACTATCTACAATAATGGTAGTGGTGATACTTTTGTAACAATGCAAAGTTATGACAATGGCAGTACAGGTGATATTAAATTCTATGATGTCAACAATGTATCAAGCCCAGTAAAAACATTAGATGGTGAAGTATACGATGTTGCTAATACTATTCTTGCTAAATATACTACCGACGGTGTATTTAGCTGGAATTGTAGAGTAAGAGTACTTAATTACCCAGATCCATCTGGTTATATATTTAGTACAAATGCAACTGTTACAGGTGATGCATCAGGTAATGTTTATTTATGTGGTTATTACCCAGGCGGTGCTGTAGCAGTATATGATACTACAAGTGATGAAACACCTGCTTATACATTTACAAATGATGAAGATGAAACTAATAGACTTGATTCATTTTTTATAATTAAATACGATGCATCAGGTGTTTTTACATGGTTTAATCATATCAATGGTGATTTACAAAATATTAATTATATTAATACAGAATATGGTAAAGACATGAATATAAGTATAAATACAGATACAAGCAATAATTTATATTTAACATCAACATTTAATCCAATTGGATTTAATTCTACAGATTTAACTATTTACAAACCTGGTTCACATGTTGTTGATAAACAAGTTAACTATTATTCCGAAATATATAATCGTGGTGTATTTAATATTAAATTTGATTCAAGTGGTAATTATTTATGGAATAATTCTATTTTAGCTGTAACTGATGTAAGTGGAATACCATCAGAATTATTACAAACAAGTAATTGTATTGATCCATTATCAAATTTATATTTAACGTTTAGTAATGGATATGTATTAAGCTATATTGTTGTAGATACAAACTCTACTATAGCTTCACCAGCCTATACTTTTAATAATAATAATGAAGCATTATATTTTGTTAGCTTAATGAAATTTAATTCAGATGGTATATATCAATGGAATAATTTTATTGATGGTACATATGCTGATTATCCACCAAATAAAATTATAACAAATCCAACTATTATTTGTGATAAGAGACGTGTAGGTAATAAATATGTTCCAAGCATTTATGTACAAGTTAATGGCTATTTATACGATTATCTTGGAGGATTTAATTTCTATAACTCAAATGCTCTTAATAACATTGCCTATACATTACCCAATAAATCATATTATTTAGAAAATGATACAAATCAATCAATGTTAGCAAAATATGATGTAAGTGGTAACTTTTTATGGGCCTGTACATGCGCAAATTATACAGATGAAAATTATACTGTAACATCAACTGGTATTGCAGCCGATAAAGATGGTCATGTATATATAACTGGTTCATTTTATAATTCATTAAATATTTGGGATGTTGGAACAAATGATCCATATTCTGATCCATTAGGTACATTAAATAACTCAGGTAATGCCGATGTTTATTTAATTAAATATAATAGATTTGGTTTATTAAATAGAAGTGCTAATAACAATATTTATTTAGAAGATGTACCAACTAATGGTACAAATGTACCAATTGAACCAAGTGACAACGATTCAATTCCACCACCTGAAAGTATTCCAGCTATACAAGATGGTGTTGAAAAATCCATTATTATAACCAACAATGATAATGGCGGCGTTGTTGATTGTTTAATATTAGAATTACAAAAATCAGGTTTTGGTTATCAAGTAAGAAAAACAGTAAGTTTAGTTGATTCATTAGATTTAGTATGTCATGATAATAAATGGATACCAAAATTACAAGCAGATCAACCACAAATTAGCAATGATTTAGATGTTATTGATATTAATAATAAATTAAGTATTATTGATAATGATGATATAAATAATGCTACATGGTATACAAAAATTAATTATGATAGTACTAGCAATGAACAAAATGCTCGCATGAGTACCGATAAAGATGGTAATGTAATTGTAATTGGTACATATGATGGTAGTATTGTTAAAGCATATAGTTTATACGGTTTAAATTGGACACAAGTTGATAAACATAGTTCTTCAAGAGATGTATTTATTAGTAAATATGATCCAACTGGAAATGTTAAGTGGGTTACACATATTGGTTTTGACTCAAACATTGGTAATAACACACCATATATATATACTGATCCTGAAGGTAATAGTTATGTTACTATTTTAAAGACAGATGATTTTACAAGCAATAGTGTTTATATTTTTGATACTAGAGCTGTTAATGATATTCAAAAAGAAATATCACTTAATAATAGTAGTACAATAGTAATTAAATATGATAAAAATGGTATATTTCAATGGAATGTAAGACTTCAAGCAAGTTATTATAATTCATATGGCATGAGTGATTCTATAGCTGTAGTTGATAAAGATGGTAATTTATATGTTACAGGTTATCAAACAGATGATGATGATGGTATTGATATTTATGATAGTTCAGATCAATATGTCCACAATCAATATGGCTATTATGGTTCATTTTTATGTAAATTTGATAAGACAGGTAAATACATATGGGCTATTGCTAATAAATATGGATCAATACCAAGTTACAAAGCAGCAATATCATGTGATTTAAGTGGTAATGTTATTATAACTGGTGTACAACAAGATGATGTTGATATTTATCAATTAGTAAATGGTACTAATACTTTTTATAAGACAATATCATTACTTCATGGTAATTATGGTTTATACATGGTTAAATATGATTCAAATGGTAAAGTTATATGGACAAATAAGTTATATATGGATACAACATCACCAATAGATCAAGTTACAAATCCTGTAACTGTTATTGATGGCGATGGTAACTTTTATTTATCCTCACAAGTAACAGGCGAATATGTATACATATATGATACAAGAAATGAAACCGATGCCCGTCAAACAGTGGGTATACCAAGTGCATCATTACAAAATGTTATATTACTTAAATATAATGGTAATGGTATTGTTCAATGGTTTGGTTTTGTATCAGGTATTTCAGGAGATACATCAATTACAGTTGATAATAGACATATTAAAGGACTAAATAATAATAGTGTATATTTATCTGGTAGTTACTATAATAATACTACTATTGGTATTTATGATAGTACATCTCCTTCATCAACAGTAGCTACTTTAACACCACTTAGTAACAATGATGTATTTATAGTTAAATTTGATAAAGATGGTATATTTGATTGGGTAAGCAAACTTGGTGGTTCAAATTCAAATTTAAATACTAGTATATTAGCAACAAAAGATGGTCATGTATATTTAGCTGGTGAATTTAATAGTACAAGCATTGATGTATATCAAGGTTATAGTATGAACAATGATCCAAATAGTACTGTAGCTACAACTATTTACAATACTGATGCATCAGGAATAACATACGATATATTTTTAATTAAATATAATAGATATGGTATAATAAATAACGGTGGTAGCTATTATGGATTTTCACGTGAATTATACTTAGAAAATGATATTAATATACCAAATGGAACAGAAAAAACAATAGTAATAACAAATAATGTACAATCAAACAATAATACAACACCAAATAATATTTGTTTAATGGTTATAGAAAAAGATACATATGGTTATTATTTATATAGATCATTATGGTTTTGTGAAGGTTTAACAATGGTATGCTACAATGGTAAATGGTTAATGAAATCATCATCAACAGGTGATGGTATGCCAAAGAGATCAATTATTATGTGGGGTGGTGATCAAACCGACATTCCAGCCGGTTGGGCATTATGTAATGGTCAAACATTTAATGGAGTAGTAACACCAGATCTTAGAGGTAGATTTATTTTAGGTTTTAATGGTGATGCAGGTGTTGCATCTGATAGTACAGGTAATCGTGCTCCAGTAAATACTATTGGTAATGCTGGCGGTGAATTAAATCATCAATTATCTATTGGTGAAACACCAGCACATACTCATGGTGTTACAGATCCTGGACACAGTCACACAGTTCAAGCGTATGATGCAGGTTCTATCGGTGGTGATCTTGGTCGTAACGTAAGTACATCAGGTAGTCGTAATCCAGGTACAAGTTCATCAACAACTGGTATATCTAATAAATACACTGGTGGTAAAGATTCAGCAGTCGATGGTACAACAAATATTGCCCCAGCAACTTATCCAGCTAGTGGTGGTACAGTTCCACACAATAATCTTCCACCATACTTAGTATTGGCTTACATCATGAAATGCTATTAAATATTTGATTTAAATAATATTATACAAAAATAATAAAAATATTTTATCAAAAAAAAATTAATCATCCATTTTCATAGTTTCAAAAATATGTGCTAAACATATTAAATAATATTCTTTTATTTTTTTTTTATAATCTTCAATAAAATCTTTATTGTCTTTAACTGTTGTACCATATTTATAATCATCTAATAAAAATGTATCTGTAAAAATAGATAAATTTTTATATTTTACATCAACAGCAATAGCTCCATTTGTTAATGCTCCATCTAATAATATATCTACAGGTGATTGATATTCAACAACATCAACTTGATAAGATGTAACTTGTAAATTATTTTTAATATGATTAGTAACAGCAGTACTATTATTTGCAATATTAATTATTTTATATTCTTGTAAACTATAAATTCCATAATATAATATTTTATATTTAGATGTTAAGATATCTAATATATTTTGTTCAAATTTAGTATTAAATTCTATTGATTCGACTTTATTTTCTGATTCAGTAGTTTGTTTTTTAACAGATTTTTTATCTTTATCTCTATCTTTATCGCTATCTTTATCTTTATCAGATTTTTTAACTTGTTCGTAATTATCTTTTAAATTACTTGATATAGATTCCATTATATATAATATATTTAAATTATAATATATTTATTTAAATAATATTATTTTATTATTATTATTATTATTATTATTATTATATAATGGAAAACCAACAAGAAAATTTAAGAGCATTTGATTATTCTGAAGAAAATATGATTCATGATTTAATAAATAAATTCAATCAGGCATGTGTAAGTAATTTATTTATTGAATTAATGGAGTTAGTACTTTATAAAGTAAGAGATCATGAAAATTTAACAAAACCATATGATCAACAGTTACAAGTAAGTCAATATTCATATTCATATGTTGGTTCATTATTATTATCATATATATATGATAAAAATATTATGACTGATATAAATAATGTAATAAGATTAAATAAAGATAATAAATTAAATATTAATTATACTATTGGATCTAATGCAGAAAATAATACAGGAAATAATATTAAAGACTATATTTTAAATTCTATGTGGGCAAAACTTCGTGCATATAATTTTGAAAATATAATAAATAGTCATGATTATGATATACATGTTTTTTTTAAAGATGTAACACGTAATTTTGATTTTTCTACGGAAGATGCAAAAATAGAATCATTGCGTAGTATACATGAAATATTAGAAAATATTGGAACTGTAATTATTAATATATTAAATAAAAAATTTGCAAGAATTTCATTTAATATAGGAAATTCAGGTGTTAATATTGTTGATCCGAGTATAGTTAAAATTAATACAAATATTACTAATGCTGAAAATAATCCATTAAACATTAGGGCTTTTGAACTAGAACCTAATGATTATACAGATTATAACCCATATTTAAATGAAGATGATGATTCTGTAGAATTACCAGAACAAGTACAAACAGCGGCCGCTGCAGCTACTGCGGCGGCAGCTGCATTACCACCACCATTACCACCATTACCACCATTACCACCATTACCACAACAACCACAACCAGCAATAAATCAAACAGGTGGATATAATAATATAGCTTCTGTATTAGATAAATACGGATATGAATTAGTTCTTAAAAATGGAAAAGTATATAATTTTGAACATAAACATACATTACTTAATAGAGCACAATTTGAAGGTGAACCAGAAAGACCTCCTTCATATGTTCCACCATTTATTAGAATATATTATACAATTAAAAAAAAGAATACTACACGCGAAATAAAAGTATATATTTTTGATGTATCTTGGGAAAGAAAAGATTTAAATAATAAAATGTTAATGATACGTAATAATGAACCAATACATTATTTTCATTTATTTGATATAAAATACAATAATACATATTATAATGTTTTAAAAATGAGTGAAGATAGAAATAGTTCTAATAAAATTAATAATGTAATATCAATATATGATTCAATTAATAATTATTTTTTTTTAATAAAGATAAGAGGATATGCAAAAAGAAAAAAAGCAATATTAAGATTACTATTTTGGTTGAATTTATTATTTAATAAATCTAGTCCTTCTGACGTAAATAATGGTTTATTTATTAATTATTCATTTTTAAGTCACTTAATTGAGAAAAATACACCAGAAAATATACAAACATATATTCAAGAATTAAATAGTTTAATAGGTGAAATAATAAATTATATTTCTAATTTGCCACGTGATGGAGAATTATATAAACTAATAAAATCATTATATTATGAATTTAATTTTAATGAAATAAATGATTTAATATCTATACACTTAGGACCAACAGCAGAACTTAAATTAATATCAACTACAAATTTATTAAGATTAGAAGATATTCGTAGTTATATAACTTATTCTACAGCAGTTATGAATTATAGATTAATACAAAATATAGATAAAATAAAAAATATGTTTAGATTAGAACAATTAACACATGAAGATACTATATCTCAATATCATACGGAAATATATAATTATAATAGAAGTTTACTTAATGATAATAGTAATGAAAATCGTAATAATAATGGAATAATTCAATATAATTTTGCAACACAAAATAATTATAGAGAAACTATAGATAGTTATACGGGTATGGGGTCAAAAGATATTAATAGTATATTATATACAATTAGTTTATTAAAAAAAAATAATTTAATTCAACATTTGGATGATATAATATCTAGAACAGTACATTTTATATATGATGCAATTAAATTATTAAAATTTGCAACTCTTACGCAAAGATTACATACATATCCAAAGAATTATTTGATTGTAAATAGTGGTCAAAATTTTATACATAGTGGAACGACCGCACAATCAATTACCAATATGAATATTGGTGAATCATTTACCTTACCATATTGTTTATCAACAACTATAAGTGAACCAATTTCTGAGTTTAATAATAAAAATATGGGATATACATTTTATATTGTTGTTCCGATGAATGAACCATTTTTAAATTTATCGGGTCAATCGGAATACGCACTTTCAACCGCTTCATATGAAAATGAAATATTATTAATACCTGGTAGATATACATTATTATCATCATATTCTGATCCTAAAGTACATGATTATGGATATTGCTTTTTATTATATGAAGGTATTAAAATGAATTTTAATATTACAAATTTAAATGCAGATGAAATAAACAATAATGATAGACTTAAAGAATATATAATTGATTATCATAATAAAATTAATGGAAATAATATTTTAGATATTGGTGATAATAGTACTAATCAACCATTAATAGAATATAATTTTGATAGTAAAATAATTAAATACAATCAAAGAAATCCAGATCCGGGTATGAATGAATTTATTAATAAAAATTATGCAATTTTAGATAATTATTTATTATCAAATATATCACCATATTACAATATATTTAAAATTATATCCGAAGAAATTCAAAATGGACAATATAGATTTTATGGATTAAATATTAATTTTAAGACAATCGTTTATAGTGGTCGTCAAGAAGATGAGTTACTTTTAAATGAAAAGCAACATTTCTTTGTATCACAATTATATTTAGCATGTGATTACGGTATAAATCATCATTATACTAGAAATGTATATAGTATACAATTAAATGGAGAAACTAATAATATTGTATTATTAGATTTATTAAATAATAATAATATTGATCAAATAGTTGCATATTATAATAGGGCATCAAGAAATGATAGATATGTTATGGAAACATATTATAAAATAAATAAAGATACTGAGATTAGTAATAAAAATTATTTTGATAATCCGGTATTTACTTTAAATAATGAAATTATTAGAATAAGATACAGAAATCTTTATTTTTCTAATTTACGAAATGATTATTCAAAATTTTCCGAATCAACTGAAAATGATGCAGAAATGATGAGAATATTTTTACAAATATTTGGACCTCATGATGGTTATATATGTAGTGCTGTATTTAGTTTAAGTCATTATGGTTCGGTATTTGATGATGAAATATGTTTTTATAATATAAGTAATTTACATGCAAATGGTCGAGCAACGGTTATTACTGATATCCCAACAACTATAACTGCACAAATAAGATTACAACAAAATGGTAGTTTTAGAGAAGATAGATTATTTGTTGCATCTTCAATTATAATTATTAAGCAAGTAATGAAAAAATTAAAATTAAATAGACTAATTGATACAATAAAAACATTATATTTGTTTGATAAACATATAAGTTATAAATATAATTATTATGAAGAAATATTTAGATCTATTTATGATTATATGGTTCAAAATACACCAAATTATTTAACTTATTTAAATAATCAGCAGAGAGATAACCCACAACTTACATATTATAGATTTAATCAACAATATCAACGAGTATTAACGCTAGAACCGCCGCCACCACCACCACAACAATTACCACCACCACCAATATTTGTACCACCACCACAATTACCACCGCCAACACAATTACCGCCACCACCACAATTACCACCACTACCACAATTACCGCCACCACCACCACAATTACCGCCACCACCACAATTACCACCACCGCCGCCACAATTACCGCCACCACCACAATTTGTATCACCAGCAACTTCACCATCACCATACAATATAACAGTATGGGAAAATGGAAAAAAAGTAATAAAAGTACCGCCACCACCACCACAATTACCGCCACCACCACCACAATTACCGCCACCACCACCACAATTACCGCCACCACCACCACAATTACCGCCACCACCACCACAATTACC
>JACCDO011851644.1_pt1 | contig 108354 bp, 98 predicted proteins | sample 7446101 | NCBI WGS metagenome assembly JACCDO01 (sample SAMN15323440, study PRJNA562643) | freshwater metagenome | isolation source: river surface water | place: USA:Blue River Watershed | collected 2017-08-16
ATGATGGTGAGCAATCCAATGACGGCGAGCAATCCAATGATGGCGAGCAATCCAATGATGGCGAGCAATCCAATGATGGTGATGGCGAAAGCTCAGAGACTGATGCTTCAATAAACGATCGATCAAAACCACAACAAACAGCTACTCAAAACAACCAGCAAGATCCTACATCATCCGATGTCATGGACCTAGAAGGGATGATTGAGAAGATGCAACAGCTGTTAGAAGATACCAAAAATACAAACAACAAAACCCCTACTGAGCTATCATCTTTTCAAAAGGCATTGATCGGTAAGGCACTGAGACAAGACTCAGATACTCAACAAATTTTTGAAAAGATTGCACTTTTCAAAAATCTAGACAAAAACGAAACAATCACAAATCTACCAGAAAATTTTAAAAAGCTGCTTTGGAATATACCTAAAATGCTTGGTGTTTTCAAAGATGTCATTGATGGGTTCAAAAGAGGACAACCATCTGCTACCTTTGGCAACAACATCGTACAGACTCGTGGGAAGCTTGTCCGTCCTAGAACATCAAAGATCGCACAAGATTTTGAGTTATACCCATCCTTAGCACTACTAGACATTGCCAAAAACCAAACCCATGTGTATCGGGCAGAACAAAACTCTGGTGCTGGCGAATTTGTCCTAGCAGTTGATCTTTCAGGATCTATGGATAGCTATTTTGATACACAATGTAGTTTTACTTTTTTTGATCTTGCCCAAACAATTGCCATGTGTCTGTATTCAATCAAAAAAACTAGCATTGTAGGGTGGGGAGATACAAGTATCGTATTTTCTAGCCAAGATCAGTTTGCTCAGTCTAGTCCTAATCAAAGTGACACACTCATTCGCACTTGTTTTCACGCAATCAACCATACCTTTGCAGACAAAAAAATAAGAAAGACATTTCACAAAGGCACAGATGTGGTCATTTTGACAGATGGGCAACCCAGTGAAAAAGATCCAAGTATGTCCCAAGCAATCAAATCTTTAGTAGAAGCCGATAAAGGTGTTGTTTGGTTATTTGATCTCGTTGGCGAATATAGATCAGACAGAGAAGAACACATCCACGAAGGTTGGGCAGCTTTAGCGGATCGCTATGTTCGCATCAACAAATTGGATGACATTCAAAACATCGAGTCCGTCATGCGAAAAAGTATGCGAAAAGTAAAATAGAGGTAAAAAAATGAGTCATCTCTACTTAATCAAAATTGCCGCCATGCTTTGGCTATATGTTCCAATTTTGTTCGTGTTTGTTTGTCTTTATCTTATCCTAAAGGAAATTTTTTTCAAAAAAGAAAGAAATAAAGTACGAGAATTACAAGATCCTTTAGTAGCGAATTTGCCTCCTCTGAAATCAGGATCATATCTACCACCTACAAAAGATTACTATTTCTCGCATGGCGATTATGTTGTACAAATCGTCTATACTCGGATTGTACTCAACCGTCATAGGGTTTTATTGGCAATGTTCCATTGCTCAGTTGAATATTGCTCTAATACTGCTGTTCGTATCGGATCGGAAGTAGTTTGGGTTGTACCAATAGATCACAAGGATTTGAAACAAAATCTCGCTCAAATCCTAGATCTACAACCCCATGAAATCACTAACGAACTGATTGGGGAATACTTAACCCCTGACCCCCAACATGGAGTTAGCCCACTAGTAGGTAGGAGATGTCAAGTGCAATCTAGATTAGTACAAACCGCACAAGGCAACCATTTCATCAAAGTAGATTTTTTCAACATTCACAACAAACAAACCATATTAGGACACTAAAATGATCGATTATGAAATCATTCAAAACATTCAGAATAAAAACAACAGCTTCGACTTGTACAACAGCACTCAAGACCTGATCAAAATCGCTGCTGACATCAAAAAAAGATTTGAAACTTTTGATGATGATCCTTTGATTTTAGGCAACAAAATCTTGATCGATGTACCACATCAATTTTCTAGTGCTTTCCAATCTGTTGTAGCCCCATTAATCCAAATATCAATGGAAAATGAAGGCAAGTCCCAACAATCGATCGCTATCATTTTTGGAAGATACTATGATCATGATGCTGTTGGGTTTGGAGAAGCAAATCATGTGGTTATCAAATCTGTGCTCAATCGCAATTTTGAAATTGTTTTATCTAGAAACAATGAACCAGTGCTTCAAATACTTGTACCTTTCAGTCAAGTTGTTGCAAAATCAATTGAATTACTTAACAACGAATATCAAAAAGTAATGGATCGCAAGCTGTTTGTATAACGATTGAACTTTGATCTCAGATGTATTAAAAATGCTGCTACACCAATCTAAAAAACAGCAATTTCAATGAAAAACTAAGCCTCAATGTTTTCTCTATCAAATCGTACTCAAATTACAAACAAAAAATCATTTGACAAACATGGTCAATTTTACATAGAAAGGCTCATATTTCAAGCATACACACCAACCCAAACAGAAAGATCTTTTATGTTAGATACGATTAAAAACTTTATTAAAAACGAAAAAACACCCAATCTTGGCTTGTACCGAGATCAAGATATCTTGGAAACAAATGCCGAATATCTTGCTAAAAAAAATCAGCATTCACTAAAACCAATTTGGAATGAAATCGCTAAGATGCTGCTTGAAGCTGATAATCGTGTAAACCATACTAAAAAACAGAAAGTTTTCATTGTTAATGCAGGATCTGGTTATTTGATCAAGCATTTGAAAGATCAAAGTTTTGACAATATTTTAGGCATTGATCTGCAAAGAGAAGCAATCGAATATTTTCAAAAATCTTGCCCAAGTATCAGCACAAGTGCCAGTGTTCAAAACTTTTTCAGATACAAACAAACTGAATTGGCAAATTTTGATGCTTTCATCATTTCTAGAACCTTAGAATATGTAGAAAATGTGGATGCATACTTAAACCAAATCCCTAAAGGAAAACGAATTATTATCACTTTCCCCAATTATGATGATGGTTTAGTGCTGCAATACTTTGAAACTACTCAATCTTTAGAAAACTTTTTTGAAAAATACCTTGATATCTCAGCCACTAGAACCATCAATCTATTTGTGAACCCAGAATTTATGATCGATCAAAAAATATTCGTACTCATGGGTGTCAAAAAATAAGATCTGCCTACTGTTTATAAAGCTACTGTTTATAAAGCTACTGTTTATAAAGCTACTGTTTATAAAGCTACTGTTTATAAAGCTACTGTTTATAAAGCTACTGTCTAAAATTCAATTTCCGCTGAAAAAAAAACACATCCAATTCAAATTATGTTTGCATATCATTATTTGATCTACTTTAATTGAAAAAAAGACTTTCAATTTTCAAAAAAGGACATGAATATGCATCAGAATTATCCATATTCTTCACAAGACTTATCTAGTTTGGGTGTGTATGGCTCAAACGAATATTATGATCAACTCGGATCTTGGTATAACCCAAGAACCTGGTTCAAAAAGAAGAAAAAATCAAAACCACTTTTTTGGGATACAGGTGTAGACATTGCTGAAGGTGTGGTAAAAAGTGATTTGGCTAAAAAGACCGGAAAAACTTTATTCAATAAAGTTGCAGATTCTAATATGGAAGTGACAACAACTACAAATACTACAGTAAATGGTAAAAAATCTCCAACAAGAACAACAAAACGAAATACTACCCCAAGAAAAGAATGGAGCAGTTTCACTTCTTTCTTTGGGAGCAGTCCAGTAAGTTCATTGTCTAGTTTAGGAGTGTATGATCCAACTGAATCACAAGAGCAATTTGGATCTTGGTACAATCCCACAACATGGTTTGGGGGTAAAAAGAAAAAAGGTAAAGGTAAAGGTAAAGCATCTCCTATAGAAGATTTGGCAAAAAAAGCAGGTAAACAAGCTTCTAAAGCTGCTACAGACGAACTTGCCAAAAAAGCTACAAAAGCAATTAAAAAACAAACAGGTATTGATGTTTCTGCCAAAGATATAACTACTGCTGCTAAAGATCTAAGCAAAGGAAAAGTTTCCAAAAGCTTAACAGATCTCGGCACTAAAACTGCAGGACAATTAGTTTCAAAATATGGTGCACAAGCTTCAGATCAGCTCAGCCAACTCACAGATCAATACACATCATCTTTGAATGTACCAGAGCAAAATGTAGATATTGGATCAAAATCAAGTGCACTAATTTTGCAAAAAAATGGGTCTGCATCAACAGAGGATTATGAATCAGCACAAACAGATGCTGGTGTTAAAGATGAAGGTTTATCTACAGGAGCAATCATTGGTATTGGTGTAGGTGTTCTTGGGATTCTTGGGGTTGGTGGTTATCTACTTTGGTCTGCTAAGGCAAACAAGAGCAAAAAAGCTGATGGAGGACATGATATCCAAAATCAACACAAAAGAGCAATCCAATACCAAAACCTACAAGCCATCAACAATCCAAAGTCTAAAAAAGCTAAAAAATCTAAAGCTAAAAAATCTAAAGCTAGAACCCAATCTCGTAGATAAAAACTCTAAACACAATCTATCAAATCAAGCATCAGAATCTTTCATTAAATCTGACTCCACAGGTCTAAGCACTTTGATGATGAAGTCTTCACCATCAGGTCGATGAGGACTTTTCTTCGAATATCTTGTTCTCATACATACACCTTCTTTTTGACCATCCCCACGAGTATTGCCCTCAATCGTTGTGAATACACCATACCCCAAATCTTCATAACACAAAGCAATGTGACGACCTCTTCTTGCTCCTGCCTTCGCAATTAAAAAAATGTCCCCAGGCATCACTTCAGACCTTTTTATTATCACTCTGTCTGGGTTTTCCTCAGCCCAAGTCATCAATCTTGTGACACTTGGGAAATATTTTTTTCTAATTGAGGGTTTTACATCGATCCAACAGTAAGCAACAAAAGCACCACACCACTGATATTCATACACACCACAAGAGTTGGATCCATCAGAAGGGTTAGAATAATAGTCTTGATTGTTTTTTACACCATGTTTCAAATATGAAAAAATCCTAACACCTTGAGGGAAAGTACCGATTTTTCTATACCGACAATTGTATAAATCACCACTTTTGTCAAGTAGAGTGCCAGGTCTAGGATCTCGTACATCTTTCTTGTATTCATTATAAGCTCGTTGCACCGCTTTCATCGATGCCAAATCTAAACGAGTCAAATCCGATACGTCTCCTTCAAGAATTTCAAAAGTATTTCCTTCATCATCTGTCATCATTTCAGGTCCATCTTCTGTTTCATCATCTTCTGTTTTACCCCCTTCTGTTGGTGTTTTCTTTTCATCTTCTATTTCTGGAAATTCATAACCTGTCTTATCAAACATCCCTCGTTCAAGGGTGTCAATATCAATTATATCCTCAAGTTCAGATGGACTCTTATTTACTTCAGTATCTGATGTTTTAGGTACTTGATTGCTTGAAGTTGTAGGTTTAGTTTTATTTCGAGATGTTAACCAATAAGCCCCAACACCAACTGTGGTTAGTGCAACAATAGAAGTTGCGAGAATGACTGTTTTTCTTGGAGTAGCAACTGATTTTGTTGTGTTTTTAAATTTTGCCATGATATTGACCTTTTCAAATTGTTTTTTTTTTCAAGTTTACGAATCCATATCAACAAAAGAAACATAATTTTTAAAAATTTTTGAAAAGAATTATTGCTTAGGTTTTCCCTTAGGCTAAATCTGTTTCTAGAGGTCTAAGTGCTTTGATAATAAAATGTTTCCCTGCAGGTCTATATGGACTACTTGCTATATGCCTAGTTCTATAACAGACACCTTCTGGCTGACCATCACCATAAGTATTTCCTTCAATTGTTTTGAATGCTCCATTTCCAAGTACTTCATAGCACAAAGCAATATGATGACCCCTTGTTGCCCCATCTCTAGCAATTAGCAAAATATCTCCAGGTTTGATTTCATAGTCTGATACTGCCCTTGCAGGATTTAAATTTATCCATTCCATCATCCTAGTTACACCTGGGAAATATCGAACTCTATCTTCAAATTTTACATCAGCCCAACAGTAAGCGATGAATGCACCACACCATTGATACTCATTTACACCACAAGAATGAGTTTCATCAAAATTAGCATAATATTGTCGATTCTCTCCAACACCTTCTGATAGATATGTGAAAATTCGAACACCTTGTGGGAAAGTACCAATTTTCCTATACCCACAATCATATAAATTACCATTTTGATCAATCATATTGCCAGGTTTTGGATCTCGTACATTTTTCATATACTCACTATAAGCCCGTTCTAGTGCTTTTTGAGTTGATAATTCCAAACGATTTCGATTGACTGGAGGTCTAGTGGTTGGTACTGGTGTTGGTTCTGGTGTTGGTTCTTGAGTAGAACTAGACACATCTGATGTTTCATAGCTAACATTTGTTGTAGTAACCTCAGGTTCTACTACTCTAGGTTCTGTGGTTGTAGTTTGAGCTCTTGTAATTTGAACTGTTGGCGATGTTGATGGTTGTGTTTCATCATTACCTATGTTTTTAAGAGTTCTATCACTTGCAGATGCAGATTTAGCATTAAAAAAATAAACCCCAACCCCAACTGCTGTCAGTGCTACAATAGACGATGCTAACATGACAGATCTTTTTTTGTTGTCAATTCGTTTTGTTTTTGCTTTGATTTTTGCCATAATGTTAACTCTTTCAAATGTTTTCCTACATTGTACGATTTAGCAAAAACAAAGAAAACATAATTTTCAAAGGACATGAAAAAATGTTGAACAAGATATTGCACACTTTCAAACGATATTCCCCTTTCGAATACGAAAAACAAGAATACAAAAAACACACATCTCTTGTGGATTGTGATCAAAACAAATCATGGCATATGGGAAACCGATTGAATCTATTCATTCATGGTTATTCTGCGATTGTTAATGAAGCCTCAGAACACAATATCATTCGCAATATCAATCAATCTAGTACTCCCAAAAGTTTACTATACCTTTGGTCTTCAGGATCTCTGGTTAAACATTTTGTGTCAACCGAACAAATGCTAGATATCTTAGTAGGATTGAAAAATACTACAATTCTTACTGTCAAAAAAACAGAAGAACTTTTCATGCATTTCAAAGAAAATCAAAACAAGGCAGAGATCATCGGTGCAAGTTGTTTACTACAAGATTTGTCTAAATTACTTGAAACACACAACACAAGCTACCCCCAAATTAACTTGATTGGACATTCATTGGGAGCTCGAATGATTTGTTCAGCTATCAAAGAAAACCCAGATCTTTGCAAAAGATTGAACATACATAACATCGTTTTTCTTGGTGGAGCAGCACCAATTCAAAATGATTGGGAAGATATTACTGATTGCATTTCTGGGAATATCTATAATTTCTATTCAAAGATTGATGTTGCTCTCATGTTCAAACCTGATATGGAAAAAAATTTAGGTAGATACGAAATACCGACACATGAAAAGACCAAAAACAAAATACACAATATTCAAGTCAAATATCACCATTGGACTTATTGGGAAAATCTGGGTGATATTCAAAAAACTGTTCAAAATATATTTTAATAGGGTTGCCAACTGTGTGTGCTAGTACTTTTCAAAGTATCTATTGCTTCTGGCAGAGGCATTGCAACTTTGGATATTTTTCCATTCTGCAAGCACGCATACCCATAAGATCTAGTAAAATCATCCGAACCATCTTTTGATACTTGTAGACACAAACACCAATCATTTCTAGTTCCCAATTTCATATACTTTTTGACTTTATCTAATTGTCTCGTAAAATGTCTTTTAGCCACCCTATAATTTGAGCACACAATAATTTCTTTGTGTCCATCTTCAACTCTCAAACTTTTTGTTGTGCGAAGATAAGCTTTAGATGCATCTAATTTTGTAAGATACAAGCCATAGTAATTACGAGTGTGATTGGCTAAAAGCCCTTTCTCTGAGGCATCTATTTCATTCCAAGTAGCAAAGCCAACAAGGTCTGATAACAATGCAAACATATTCACTTTAGTGAGTATAACACAAAACTTTTTCGACATTTTGCTCCTTTTGATTTTACAAACACTTTCAATCAAACTATAAGTATTTCTGATAAAACTTTTAGACTCAATTTGAAATAAGGGTGTAAAATTATATGATTAGAAAGTTTTCAGGTTTCGATAGAGAAAAAAACTACCAAACATTGATGGAAAACAGTGATACCATACACGAAGATCTAAAGCAAGATTTTTCATATGAAGAAATATTGTGTACCATCATACCGATGAGTTTTGAAAACCCATTTGAAATTCTCCAATGTGAACTTGTTGCTTGTGTAACGAGTGAAGGTATGAAAATGGGGTTTTTACTAGAAGATGTTGCGTGTATACTGATGATGCACCCCAACCTTAGTGAATACAAGCTAGATATCAATATTATATTCATGGACAAGCAGATGCTATATTCTTCAGGACTTAGCTTTCCAATTCAGTGGACACTAGATCTAAAGCAAGACTGCTTAAAGTGGTATGAAATCCTACAAAGTGAAAAGATGTTTTTTGTTAATCTGATTGCATTGTTAGGAATGGATCCGAATTCTCCAAGCCAATAATCTAAAAAAATGATTGTATATGTGTGTTTCATCAGTACCTAGAACAAAAAGTACTAAAAAATGTTTTTTTCCTAGCATTATTTCATCTTTTTTTGAAAAATTGAAAAAAACAAACGAGGAGAAAACTCATGACACCAAATTATTTAAGAATCTACCAGCAAGTACTAGGATCAAAGTCAAAAATACTTTCTGAAAAAACAAGATTGGTGGCTATCCAAGAAACGATCAATGCTCTTTTCAAGAACAACCCTAGTTTGCGAGAGGAACATATGTTAGATTACCCTCTTGTCAAAGATTGCACTCATGGGCCATTTGCCGATTATCTAGATTTTTTGAGAGATTTATTGTCTCCTAGTGGCGATTTGGGATCTGCCCAAATGCTTGGAAAAATAGGTAATGATCTAATTCAAAAGAGCATTGATAATGACCAAAATATAGACGATCTGATCGATTTACTAAAACAAACTGTCAGTTTTTTTGATCCAATCGAAAATCAAGATTTGGTAATAAAATACTATTGGCTTCCTTTAGTGGTGGCTGCAAGACCTTCTAATTCTGGTAATATCAACAGTGATCTTATACAATACATCTCCCCAAATATGAAAATTGTGGCTTTTGATGTTTTGCTTGGGAACATAGGAATTAGATCATTCCGAACTTCTACCCCAACCTATTTCAACAATCCTGAGTCTATCCATCGATTCAAACTCGTTGCAAATATCATTGGTTTAGACACTTCCCATTTCAAAACAAATCAACTTTCTGCGATGGTTGACGACTGTAAAAATCAATTACAAGATTTTACCAACCAACAACTTGACAAAATGGAAGATGCTATTCTTTTTCTTAAGAACTTGGATATGTTTGATTTTGGAAATTATGCAAAACCATATGAGCAAAATTATAGACAGTATGCACAGATTGTACCTATTGTGTACGATGATGAAGATTCTGGAAATTCTGGAAATTCAAGTCGACAAAAAGGCACACTTGAAACGAGAAAAAATTACCCATCTCGTGCTAAAGCATCTATTTCAAACCAAATCGCATCCAAAGCGATTCCTATAGGACTTGCAGCTACAAGTATTTATTCAGTCTACTATTTTGCAAAGAAAACCACCTAGTACAGATATTTCCATTGGATCAATTTATTTTTGCTTGCTCAACCGATTATCAATTAAGAAACTATCATTTGATAAATCAATGCCCGATCCTATTGCTTCATAGGCACATCTCATCATATTTTTGAATGCAAATACACTGTTTGCCCCATCACTTGGTTCCGCTGGTAAAAATCCAATATCAGCTTGAATTGCTACAAACTCTAAATCTTTTTCAAGTGCAACCTTGAATGCAATACTATTCACCGGAAATTCGTACAAACCCATAGCAAAATCATTAGGTGTGTTGTTGCCTTTCATACAGTTTGTTTTGTGTGTTCCATCCAAACCATAAGCAATCTTGTTGTCATTCAAAAAGCGGAAACCAAAAGGTGCAGTATTTGAAATGCAAATCGCTTGACTATTGTGCATGAGTTTTACCATGAAACCAAAATTGCCTGCTCTATAGAATGGAATAACTATCATTCCGATTTCTTTAGCATTGTTGATGTATCCAAATGATTGTTCAGCAACATAAACTCTCTCTTTTCCTTGAGCCATGATTTCTGTCGCATTTTTTTTGAAAACCGTTTCGCAATCAACTCCTTTAGGTACTTGATATGTACTTTTGGAACTAGGAGCTACACTTTCAGAAAAGGGTGTATTGTAGGTTGCTGACAGTGGTTTAGGCATTGGTTGAGAGTTTTCAGTTTTTTCTTTTTCTCCATCACAAGCGATCAAGGAAATTGTGAAAAATACCAATAGAGATTGTGTAAATGTAAGACTGAATTTGTACATTGTGAGAATATCCTTTTGTGAATAATCAATTACATACTCGTTTTTTTGTAATCTAAGCCAACATAAGTACTACAAATTTAGTCAGCTGTCAACTCCAATTTTAAATCACTCTACCCTATGTTTTTCAAGATTTAGTCTGTATCGCTTTGATTGGACTCTAATAAGCTGTTGTTGATCAGGGAGCTGTTATCTGACAAATCAATGTTGTTCCCAACCGCTTCATATGCACATCTAATGGCATTTTTAAAACCTGTAACCCCCTCTGTACTGTTTATCGCAACCATAGGAGTAAACCCTTCGCTGGTTTGAACTGCAAAAAATTCTAGATCGTTTTCTAGCATTGCTTTGAACGCTAAACTGTTGATCGGCAATTCGTAAATACCTACTGCATAATCATTTTTTGAGCCATCTAATTTCGTACAATTGCTTTTGTGCCGACCACCCAAGACATAAGCCACATTTTTATCGGAGGTAAAACGCATCCCAAATGGTGCATCATGCCCAACACAAATATTTTTATGCTTGTGTGCCATTCTAAGCATAAGTCCAAAAGTACCAGTGTTGTAGAACAAATTTACGAACATCGCTGTTTCTTTTTCTTCATTGATATATCGATACTTGCCTTCTGACCCATAGACCCCAGCTTTTTCTTCTGAAATCTGTGCTGCATTTTTTTTGAAAACATTTTCACAGTTCTCCCCTTTAGGTGCTTGATATGCACCCTTTGGAATTGGTGCTACACTTTCTGAAAAAGGGGTATTGTGGGTGGTTGGTAGCGGTTGATTTGTGGGTTGAATTTTTCCCATTGTTTCTTTTTTTCCATCACAAGCGATCAAAGAAACAACCAAAACTACCAAAAAGATTTGTGCAAGGCTGAATTTTTGCATTTTGAAAATACCTTTTTTTTGTGAAATGATAATTGCATACTTATGCTTGTGCAATCTCAATCATTGTAGGTACTAGAATTCTAATAGACTGTCAATTTCAATTTTAAATTTTCAATTTGCCTAATATTTCCAAACCTAATAGCTTACCTAGTAATGGTGGTATAGCATTCCCCACTTGTCTATACATACTGGTCAAGCTACCTTGAAACACAAAGTCATTTGGAAAGCTTTGTAAGATCGCACATTCCCTAACCGATAATCTTCTTTCTTTGTTTGGGTGTATTTCAGGGTTGGTTGCAGTAATTGTGTCACTTGGCGAAATCCAATTACTTACTCTCAAGGATTGATCAAAAGTAATGTTTCTCTGTTCAAGCTCTGTCACTTGTTGATCATATTTGTCATCAAAACCTAGAATACCTTTCAAGTTCCACCAATCTTTTGGCTTAGGAATGCAACCAGAACGATCTTTTCTAAACCAATGCCCCGCCGTATATTTGTATCCCAATTTCTTGTCAATTTCTACAGTTGAAATTTTTGCAAAAGATCTATGCTTTCTCAAATAATCACAGATATCAGATTGGTTTACATCATGTTTTCGTATGAAAAAAATATCAAGTACATCTGTTCTAGCTTGATGGTTGTACATCATTTCCCCATTCAACTCGAAAGGTAAATCTCTCGTCTTTACATTCGCTAAATGCCCAATGGCTTGTTCAACTGTGATCTGCTTTACTTTATCTAGGTGTGTTTTTGTTGGGAAAGTATTCTTTAGCCCTAGCCTATTTCCAAGAATGATTACCCTTTCTCTGTTTTGTGGCACACCATACTCGGATGCTTTCAATAGTTGATAATCTACTGTGTAGCCTAAAGACTCAAAATCCCTAACAATCATTTCCATGACTTGACCCTTTTCCATTGAGAGCAAGCCTTTTACATTTTCAGCAATAAAGAATTTTGGTTTTTTGTCTTTTAGTACTCTTAGTAATTCTTTGTACAAAAAGTTTCTAGAGTCTTGCATATTTCTTTTGGTATTCGCAATCGAGAATCCTTGACATGGAAATCCCCCAACCAACAAATCAAAATCATTTGGTATTTGCTCGCTAGGTATTTTTGTAATGTCCCCAAGTACAATGTGATTTCCAAGATTATGCTTGTAGGTAGCTACTGCATCTTTTGCAAAATCATTAGCCCAAAGTATATGAAAACCTGCTTCTTTTAAACCTAAATCTAAACCACCACAGCCAGCAAAAAGACTTACTACTTTGGGTTTACTCATTTTTCATTACATCCTTTTGATCTTTGAATATGTCTTCTAAATCCCAACCAAACAAAGGCTGAGTCCAACCTGCTTGTAAGCCCATCAAAGATTCTGCCCAATTCGGATTAGGATTGAATTTCGTATCTACATAAAAACCCTCAAATGGCTTTGGTATCAAATCATGTTGCACATAATATTGGTAAAATATTTGACTATAAAGTTTTTCATGAGCTCTAGATATCGTTACTGCATTAGGTTTGATTCTATCCTTTGTAATCTTACGATTTGTATAATCCTTTTCATCTCTCTTAAGTGGTGTCGGCCACAATGTTGGTAATAAAGCATCAAGTTGCTTTCTATCTTTGTAGTAATCTCTTTTGTTTTTGATTTTAGTAAGAGACACTCTACCATCTACAACAGCTTGCTCTAATTGTTGAACACTATTGAATCCTTTTGGTAAGTACTCTGTTTCTAACTTGTCTTTCAAAATACTTTGGAGGACATCAAATGCAGCAATCGAACACATTTGGGGTACTACACCATTCCCATGTAAAGCTGCTCTATGATTGCGATACAAATAACGAGACCCAATCTTGTGTTGGTGTACTCGTACCTTACCAAGATGTGTGTTCAGATCAAACGATGTTATTTCATCTTTCATATCAACATCATACATTTCAGGATTTAGATTATCCACAATATTCGAATCTGTTTCACTGAAACCATTAGACATTTTATGTTGTTCTTCAAGTAGTCTTTCAACATCTTTTAAATTAAGGTATTGTTCTTGATTGGGTTGTTGGGTAAACATCCATAAGTCTAGGGCTTTCCCATGTGTATTGTCGTGTTCCTTTTGGACAAGGGCTTCTTTCAATTGTGAGTTGGTCTGATGCGACAAAAAGCTTTTGAATTTCTTCAAATGGGAGATCGTTTCTGACTGCCCCAATAAAAACACGCCTCCTTGAATGGGGAAAACCCGCTCGGGTCGCAACTTCAAATCGAAAATGGCTAACATATCCCAAATTTTCCAAGTCTCGGAGAATGTATAGTAGGATGGAATCTGTTCGATATCGATCGATGTAGGACTTTGACAGGGTGTGATCAAATCTAGCAGATCGTAAACCTTCGACATTTTCGATGATGACAATTCTTGGTTTGCAGATTCCAATGCCCCTTGAAAATGATGGGTATAGAAATTTCTCGCTTTTTTCTCCTTCTCGTTTCCCTGCAATGGAGAATGGTTGACATGGGATTCCCCCAGACATGATGTCCACAAGTCCATGAAAGCTTTCATATGGGAAGTCTTCAAGATTCGTCCAGATAGGAGCTGCATCCATCCATCCTTTTTCAATTTTCGAAACCAAATTCGATGCGACGAAGGCATCTCGTTCACAGTAAGCGATTGTTCGCAAGCCTTTGAAAATTCGTCTGAGTCCGAGATCAATGCCCCCATATCCTGTACAGAATGAGAGATGGTTAAGTTCTTTGGAATGATCCAACACCCCTTGATTGCCGATGGTGTCTGCTGTGTTTCTTGGTTGTTTTGAGTGGTCATAGCTCATTTTTACTCTTTCTATGCTTAGAGTTTATTGGTTTTTGGGATGGGATATCTGTATCACAATCAATTAATGATGTAAATTGTTTATTGTGTCATTTTGCTCAATAGCCTACCAGCTACAAATTCTACAACTGGCACTACAACCGTATTCCCAACCAAATCGAAAATATCTCGCTTACTACATCCCTTGCCGAATCGGTAATCAGTAGGATAACCAGATAAGGCAAGTAGTTCGCCCACTTTTAAGGATCTTAAACCTTTATCTGTACAAACAGCTAAATGCTCTAAATCTGTTGCAACAAGAGTCGGAGCATACCCATTGGGATTTAGCACATCCGAAAACTCAAAACTCAATTTCCCACCATATAAATCATAAGCATCCACCCGATTGGTATCTGACTTGATGTATTGTAGGAGCAACAAGCGATCAATTGCAGTATCCAAAGCTTGATTGTCTAGCTGAGTAATGATTTGTATTTGATTTTTCGTTAGGGCTTGTCCATCTTTCCATGGAATACCACTGGCATATGCCCAAGACTTTTTTCTTCGTTCTGTCATTAAACCCTCAAGCACTAATCGTTCGTTAGGTGTCACATCGCCCTTTAAACCAACATCCCAACTATGAATATTGTCTGCACCACCCCTTTTGTCATTAAAACTTTTACCAATTAAATCGCTAGTATTGAATTTCGATAAAACTTTTTTGACAAAGCTACTGTTTGAAACAGCATCGTTATCATCAAGTTGCAAAGCATCCTTTAGCTTACAAGGTTTTATGTGTGATATACTCAAACTTAAATCAGGTGCTTGATTTTTTGTACCCACAATAAAAACCCTTTTCCTCGCTTGAGGTACTCCAAAATCCACCGCATTCAAAACTGACCAACTCACTTGGTAGCCTAAATCTTGTAGCACATTCAAAATCGTTTCAAAGGTTTTACCAATTTTATCCTTTGGGTTTTGAACACAATGCCGAATCAACCCCTCGACATTTTCAAGAATGAAGCCATAGGGTTGCTTGTCCTTTAGGATTCTTGCAACATCAAAAAACAAAGTACCTCTAGTATCTGTAAAACCAAGCCTTTTACCTGCAAAGCTGAATGCTTGACATGGAAAGCCTGCAAGTAATACATCGAAATCCTCAATTTTGTGGGTTTCTAGTTCACGAATATTTCCTTGAATAGATGTATCCTTGAAATTTGCTTGGAGTGTTTCTACTGCCGATTTTTTGATTTCAGATGTGAGTACACACTCAGTTTCTAAACCTACATCTTTGACAGCTCGCTCAAAACCGAGTCGCATACCCCCCATACCTGCAAACAAATCTACAAACTTGATTACCTGCATTGAAAACTCCTATTTCTGAATTCAAAAAAATTGACAGCAAACTGACCCTTTGATATATTATTTTTTGTACACAAGCTCTCCTTTTGTTTGTGTGCTGTTTTGTTGGGATGCCTAGTTGTATTTTTTGGACGATTTGTAGCTAGGCATCTTAAAAATTCAAAGAAGAAAACATTATCTCATAGGTAAATAAAATTCAAGTCAATATCTCAAAACTAAATCTCAAATCATTTAAATTTATTTCTTTTTTTTGCTTCTAGTAGATTTCTTAAGCATAACAGCAACTAATGTACCTAGCACAATTGTACCGATGCCTGCACCAATATACAACATTGTATTGTCTTTCTTTGGAGCTTTACTAGGTTGTTTAGAATCAGTAGTAAGGTCTGAACCTGAACCTGAACCTGAACCTGAACCTGAACCTGAACCTGAACCTGAATCTGAACCTGAACCTGCATCTGCATCTGAACCTGAACCTGAACCTGCAGTAGGTTCTGTTAGTGGTACTGCAATCATAGCATCCAACATATCTTGTATTTTTGAACTTTCATTCAAACCAGCACCATTAATAACATCATACAATTTTTTTAGATATGCTTGCTGGCTTGCAGAATAACTTGCAGACTTTTTCCAAGCAGAAAGTTTGTTGTCCCAAACTGCAAATACTAATAGGTATTTCTTCACAGTATCTAAATCAGTCCAAGACTTCGTCTTTGTCTTTTCTACATCTGTTAAAGAATATCGGGCTGTGATAAACTCTACAAAAGCTGTATTTAAGACCGCTGAAAGTACCAAAGAACCTGCTTTATCTGAGATATATTTGTTTACATAGTTTTCAACAAATTTTTTCAAAGTAAAATTGCTCTTAGCAAACTCAGTATCCCAAGCATCAAAGACTTGTTGATTAATCTCCAACACTTTATCATAGATTGAAACCCCAATTGATGTAGGCACACTTGTACTAGCAATTACTCCAAATAGATCATATGGAGTTTCTGGTGGAGTCCTATCAACTGCACAGATGACAACATACATATCATACAGAGAATTTGGCAGTTGGGTATTAATTGCATTTGTCAATTCAGCATAATAGGCATCTGTTGCTTTGTCCGCACACACTTGTCTAAAAGCTTTCCGAAAAGCAAAACTATAACCTATGGCTTTTTCAAGATCTGAAGCATCTCTGAATCTCACACTCGATGCCAATACATCTTGAGATTTTTGATCGAACTCTGTTTTAGGCATAGTGCACACTGTATTAGCAATTTCACCACCATAATTGGTTACCAAGTGTGTAAATAATTTTATTTCCATGGTAATGCCGAAATCTTCGGTAACTATTTTGAAGTCCACTACAAAATTAGTGTACCATGTCACTATGGCACTTGACAGAGGATCTGTATCTTTTACACCAATCGGTAACATGCCTAAACTTGATGTGTGTCTGTATTGAGGATAGTTTCCTAAATAAAATCTTTGCATTTTTTTACTCCAAAAAAAGTCATTTAGTTTCATTAAAACAAATAAAAAAATAGCAACAAACATAATTTACTTATTTCTCTAAAAAAATGAAAATTATGTTTTGCAAGATTTTGTTTTCAATCATAATTGAAAAAAGTTCTCCACAAAAACAATTGTTTAAAATTTGGAAGGTAAAAGAAATGGCACAAGGATTCCCAGAAGAAATGAAAATACCATCACAAGGTGGCATCTATATGCGTGCTGACCAACTTATGACAGGTTTAAAAAAATTAGGATCATTGCCTAATGATTTAGGCAGAAAATTAGTACTAAACTATCAAAATTCTACCAACACAGAGGAAAGAATTTATATTGTAAAGCACTTAGAAGCTGCTTTAGGTATGAGAGAACAAGAATCTCTTAAATTTACCCCAGGTGCACAAGCAATTATCAAACAAAATGTTGATGTTCTCATCTCCCCCGAAAAATTTAAAGAACTAAGAACCAATGCTCAAGATGTTCCCGATGCATGGATTGAACCACTCTACAACACTATTTGGGGATACTTTGTGTTCATGTACCTTTGTAGAATTGTAAGCCCACAAATTTGGTATCATGAGAGTTCTAATGAGTATCAAACTATCTCTGGTGTTTACAACGATTTGCTGAGCAAATTACAAGATCAAATAATTATCAACCCACCTTTCATCAAAGATAAAGATTATATCAATCTGTTTCATGGCAGATTTATTATGGCATATAAAAAAGAAGGTGGATGGGGTTCAAAAGTTGAAGAAGCTTTTGACAGATACGAGAGAAACTGTGCAAATGCAAATCATATCATTGATGGGATTAGTGCCAAATACGAATGGGATGTCCAACCAATCACTGTTGCATTTAATAGAGTAAAATCATTTTACAGAGAACTGCCCGACCCCACAGATATCGGTCCATATGGCCCAACTATAGACTACAATCCCAATACGATTGACATACTTTATTTTCTACAAGGCATCATGTCTCTTTTCTTTGCAAGATTCGAAAATTACTTGCCAGGTAGAAGCCAATATTCTTTCGAATTAGATATCAATCGTCGTCTTAGTGTCTTGTACTTTACACTCATGAAACTGAAACCCAAAGAAGGTGTCATTAACGAACAGGCTTTTCCTGAAAATGCATATCCTGCTGGCTCAGTCCCATTCGATACAACTACTAAGTTCGATCCTGCTTTTAAGACAGAACCAGTATTAATTGGTATCCCTGGGATTGATGGAAGTAAAACAGGTTCAGCGGGGTCTGGATCGGGAAATAAAAACATCGATCCATCAAGTACTTCACAACCCCTACGAAATGATGAACCACTCACAACAACTGAAAAAATTGTCAAAAATACAGTAATTATCGGTAGTGCCATTGCTGCGGCATCCTTACTATTCTATTTGACTAAAAAGTCAAACAAATAAATTTTGACTAAATGTATCTTATTTCACAACCCTAAGTAATGCTGCCATTTTGTACCCATCTAATAATTCAGCTAATTTGTCGTTGTTTTGAGTTTCTGTGGAGAACACAAATCTCCCTAAAGTTTCATAATCACTGGCTGTGAAATTTGATTTGTCGAACAGTTCTTTCAAATCGTAAAAATCAAAACCAAAATCATGCCCTTGGCATAATCTAACAATGATATATGCAATCTCAAGTAAAGTTTCATGTTTGTTTATAGAGTGCTTAGACATTTCATTTTCTCTTTTTTCTCGTTTTTGTTTGACTAATGGTTTAGGACAAACTTTACTTACAACAAATCAAAACAAATTTCAAATTTACTATGAGGGCAAACCATGTCTCACATTTCGAACAAAATCCCAATCTATCACTCTATCCACCAACCATCTCAAACTTTTGGAAATGTTAGCCAATCTACAACGAAAGTTAATATCAAACCCATTCGACAACAAACACAATTCACTTGTGTTTCTGCATCTATTTCAATGGCTCTCAATAGTCTTGGCTTTCAAACCACAGAAGCCGATATAGATCAGCTAGTTCAAGCACAGCCAATGGATGGTGCAGATTGGGTAAAAATTATTTCTTGTCTGCAGCACTTTGGATGTAGAAGCAATTTAGTTGTGCCATCCACAGTCAATCAAATCAAAAATTGGACAGATCAAGGTAAGCCTGTTCTCATCAGCTGGAATCCAGAGAGTAAGCCTTGGTCACATGCATCTGTTGTCTTTGATGTACAAACTGACCAATCAGGCATCACTAAAGTTTTTGTTGCTGACCCCAATATACCTGACCCCAACCAAACTGTCAGAGTTGTACCATCCGAAATATTTTATCGTAAATGGGTAGAAAAAGATGCCTTGCCGAATATTCGCAGACCAGCTTTGTTTATTGAACGAGAAATTGATCGAAATGGACACCCAACCATGAGTGGTTGGTAAAAAAAATTGACAGATATCAATTTTGGTGCTAAATAATCAAGCACTGCTCCTATTTGTGAAGAGAATATATGCAGTAAAAAAGCCTAGACTTACTATGGGAGTCTAGGCTTTTTTTATTTCAGACCAAACTAACATGATTCTACAACAACATGGGCTCTTGGGAACGAATGCATTCAAGCCTATGATAACACATTTTTTTTAATTTTGTTTGCGTTTTGATAACTCTCGTGTTTCAATTGAAAAAACTTTTTCAATTGGATTGATCATGAGTAAAAGCAAAACAACTAAAAAAATATTTGTACTTGCAACATCTAAAAGAAGCAATTCTAAATCCAATCTAGTGCTAGACAGTATGGTATCTAGTTTGGCAGAAATCTTAGGAGAGTCTAAGGATTTAGTGGTTGAGTATTATGATTTAAATATGGCATTAAAGGAATCTAGTACATTTTCATCCCCAGCTGGCAAGGAAATGATCAAGGCTTTCCAAACAGCAGATGCATGGATTATTGGTACACCTATTTACAATTGGCAAACTAACCCTGATTTGTTGACTTTTTTGAACATAGCGATTGATTCAGACAAGATTAAGAAATTCATACCTTTGATATTAGTAGCTGCCGCAGGTTCTAAAACTGCAATCACTTGTTTGGATGGTTTAGTGAGAGCTTTTACAATGGAATTAGATGCGATGATACTAGGTAAACCTATCATATTCACAGATGATAGTTTGACTAAAGCGGGTAAGTTAACATCAGATTTTGTGAATAGGTATACAATACATTTGCAACAACTACTGAAACTTATGGTGAGTGCTCCAAAATAGTGAGAAACTGAATACTATTTACCTTGAATACGATGCTGATATCGAGTTTGTGATTGGGGATATTGGGATTCATCATAGCAATGTCTTATTTTTCATCATAATTGATCCAATGCTATCTTTATTTTTTCTACAGCGATATCCAAATCGTCAGTGGGTATTTGGATATTATCAGCATTCCCCACCAAAATCTCAATCATAGATGGTGTCACAGCAAAAAAAATTTCATTATTATTTTTGATTGCTTTCATACATACAATCCCACTATATTCTTGTATTTTTGTTACCCTGATGTTGGCTTTTCCAAGTTTGTTTTTCAATATATTTGGAATTGATATCATTGAATTTCTCACATCTTCCTAGCTTTGGATTGCATAATGATTTTTAGGATAGCTAGCAAACCAACACCCATTTCTAAGAGCCTCGATCAGCTTTCTCTGTTGCTTTTCTACATTCACAGAGTCCTTTAAATTGATCTTCAAGCATTCCCCAGAGCTAGTTCTTAGCCTAGCTTGATGTAAATCTAAAACCCAATTGTCTAGTAATTTGTCTAACACTTGCGAATTATGTACAAGCTGCACACTACCCTCCAAATCAATCATCGTCTTGTAGGAGTGCAATAACCCCATTCTCTTACCCATAGTCCCACCTTTTTTATTTGTTGTTCGTGTGTTTGATATATTTGTATTAAAGGAATTCATCTACAATACTCCATATTGTTCAAAAAATTTCTTGACATGAAAATTTTTATTTATATCAACATATAACATAAAAAACAGATTTTCAAGAATAAAATGATTTTAGTCACAAAAATGATTTCAAATTTCAAATATATCTCAACACTCGCATACCAATCGGATAGCTCAAATCTCCACCACTCATATATGAACCAAATTTAAGATAACTATGCAAATATGCCTCTCTATCTAACCTAGAACAGTCTTCAGGTATACCGACAGCACCACCCCTCACAACTCGAAACTGTAAACTAGAATCCCAACTAATTGGATCTCTTGTCAAGTCTTTGTATGCTTGCCTTTTCGCTTTCAAATCAGAACCATAATCATTTGCAACACAATCATTACACCATTCAGCCACATTTCCACTCATATCGTATAAACCCCATGCATTCGGCAATTTCCATTTGACTGGTTGAGGAGCGGTAGTTATTTTACCACACCATGCAACTTTGTTGAAATCTACCGAACCTGAATAATTGAAAACTTGCTTACTTCTAGCTGCATATTCCCATTCAGCAGATGTAGGCAACCGATACCCTTTTGCTTCTGAAAGTATGAGTACATCAGCCCCCTCAATTGAATCCAATAACATTCCACATTTGTGTTTATTAGAAATGTGGGGATTTTTTTGTTGCTTTATGTTCGACATCACATAAGCTTTTTCTAAACCTTGTCTTTCACTTAGCCTATTACAAAAAGAAATTGCATCATACCATGTGATGCTATGCATAGGGATCTGTTTCCACAATGCTTTTTCTTCATCAGTTCTTACATCCCCTCCCATTACCTCACACCACAAATCTACTGTGACTTCGGTTTCACCAAGCAAAAAATCTCTCGTAAGTAAAATATTTTTACGAGGATACACATTCTTGAATTGATCTGGTCTACCAGAGTCATCGGGGGTTGCATCAATAGAACCCATATAAAAACTATCTGATAAACAAAAAACCATATTGAAACTTTGAGATCCAACAACATTGGTTTGTACTTTTTGGTAAGTTCTTAGAGTAGGAAACAACCCATCTTGAAATGATTTTTGTTTGTTCTTTTCAAAATGAGGTTTGATTTGATCTGCAGCTTGCAACAAAAGATCAATGTCTAAACCATGTTTGGTCAAGAACTCGAAGAAATTATCAGCTAACCACACATATTTTGATATGTATTTTTTTGCCCGAGACTCATAGTAATTTTCTTTGTATTTTTTTTCAAAAGTATCTAGTACATTTTTCTCTGGATTTACTTGCTGTAATAGTTTTCTTAGTACATTACTCATATGCATTTTTCTTTGGGCATCTAAATCGGAAATTGGATATTTTTACTAAGTATTTGTTGGTAAAACCTTGATGTCAAAGATATTTTAAACAATGTGTCAAAACCTAACTTAACCTAACCTACATACTTTTTGATGAATGCTTCAAGATATTTTGAAGGGGCAGATCTGTCATGCATATAATTCAAGTATGCCACCGCATAACCAGCAACAAAATAATCTAAATTAATCAAATCTTCCAAAGTTGACAAAGGAGTTCGAGTTTGTGTATTCAGATGATTATGCCCCGTTAAGATTTCATGTAAACCTTGCAAAGGTGTCATACCCCGACACAATTTCTTATTGGTAAAAATTCGGATCATCTCTCTTTCAACTTTTTCAAAGATTGAACATTGATTGAGTACCCATTTTTTCGCATGATCATCTAAGGTTGAGCCTAGAGTCAGGAGTTCTGTTTGCATCGCATTGAAGCCATATGTCAAGTAATACAAGCAGAAATAGTAAGGATCATTTGATTCCAAATATCTCGAAATACAATAGTCCATTGTATCAAAATCTTGTTTGTTTTCGATCTTGCTAGCAAGTCTTTTGTGCAATGTCAAAGGAGATGCAAAGCCTCTAGAATCTTTTACACTCCCAATTGCACCATCTTTCAAGGGTTTGTTTCCAAAAGTTGCAGCATATGGATAACAAATCGTATTCGCATGATGTCCATCAAAACTAGAATCAATCAATGCACCACCTTCTACTTGGGATAGAACAAAAGCATAAACTGCATAGTTTTCTTCTTTTCTATCATGACTTAAATCAGTTGAAACCCAAAAAGCATTCCATGTCAAAAAACCATCACGACCTTTTGCGATTGGTCTTCGTTCATCTTCAAACCCAACATCTTCAAATCCAGAACTTTCAATTTCTAGAGTTGTATCTTCTTTTTTCATTTCGAATCCCTTTTTGTTGCTGAAACCTTTGTGTTTCAGAGTTTGTTGTTTAGAAAGGTAAAGGATCACATTCAAAGCACTGAGTGCCATCAAAATTTAGTTCGGCTTCCTTGTTGCATTTTGTACATACACCAACTGCTGGGAGTTCAAATACTGCTTGTACATCATGCTGAATCTTTGGCTTGCCCGATACTTTGAAAGGCTTCATCACATTGTCCACTTTAGTCTTGATTTTTTCAGAGGTCTTTGAGTTGAAGATCTTTTCGAGTGTGGCTAGCTGCTTTTCAGACAATTGTCGGTTGGCTTGGATTTGTTTTACAAGACTTTCAAGAAAGTTTTTGTTCCAATCATCTTTTTCTCCAAGCATACCCAAACAGTTATTCACTTTGTCAAGTATATGACTTTGATCAAGAGGTTCTGGAGCTCCATTGACAATTGTGTTGTAGTTTTTGTTGAAAATTGCTAATTGCTTTTCGCTGAGATTTCTGCCTTTAAGTACTTGCTCAATTAAGGATTCACAGAATGTTTTTACCCAAGTATCTTGAGTATTGTTAATTACATATTGTGCAGCATTGAGAAAGCTTGTTTGATATTCAGAAAGTTGTACACTAGATGTGCCATCTGTATTGTCTGCCATTCGAGTTTCTTTCGTTTTGGAAGTGTGTTTTGAGTTCGAAAATATTGTGTTTTGATTTTTTTGTCAATGTGTTTCAATCAGCTTTTTGGGGTCTTCTAACCATTGAAACCCATGAAAACCAGTTTTGATATTTTTTGCTCTCAGTTGTGGAGATAAAATCAAGTCTTCACTTTGGTATTGATTGAGAGTTTCCACACTAGCGATGCCACACAAGAAAGCAATTTGATCACTAGAACGATAGATAACAAAAATCTGTGGATATGTATTTTCTTTGTAAATGATTGGGAATTTTCCATGCTCTGTTGTCTTAACACCATATTCAAGACCTAGACTTGATAGATCAGGTTTTTGATAATCAACAGATTTACCAATTGTCCAATCAATGAACTGCTTGCCCATGTATTTTTCAACAGCCATCTCACCAATTACGCCATTAAGAATTCTTTTGTGTGCATGGTTGAAATCTTTTGACATTTTGAATTCAGGCATTTTCGCTTCTTGCATTTTGAGTACCCAAAGATTTGCTTTTTTGAGTTCAGCATCTGTCATGTAGATTCTTACAAAACGATCTGAAAAAGGTCGCACATGGGTATCGTATGTAAATTCTTGTTTCAAGTTTGTCATGTTTCAAGTTCCTAGTTTAGGTGTTGATTTGTGTTGTAATTTATGATATATCCCAATAACAATTTAGGTGCAAGAAATATTTTCAAATTTCAAAGATTTTTCAAAAAAACTTTTGAAAAACAAAAAAGTAATTCGTAATATGACTCCGTATCAAGTGATTCTAAGACAATCAATTGTTTTCTCTACAAACCTTGATACTTTATTGTCATACCTTGTTTAACTCCTTGGGCTTGGTATGACAATACTAAATCTTTTTAAAACCTTGTTTTAATTTCATATTGACATCCATATTAATTTGTAGCAAACTGCATCTCGAATTTTTATTTTTAGCTACAAAGGAACAAACATATGCTAAAACAACCCATACAGCTTTTAATGGTTTGCCTGGCCATTTTCATCGCTAGCTGTAGTAAATCTTCTGTGCCTGCGGGTAAAAACTGTGATGTATTTTTCTCGAAAGATTTCAAAATACTCATTGATCCAATACTCGCACCACAAAACAAAGGTATCTATGTTAATGAAATGAGGACTACTTTTTCTAACGATAAAGCAGACTCAGGTTTAGCCATGAATTTTGCCTACAGAGATGGAAAGGTACTCCTCATGGTCAATTTTCTCCATACTGACAAAAGTATATGCCTAGGAGCTGGTAGCCCACTCTCTCTCGGATATGCCCCCGAAGAAATGTATATCTTGAAAGGGCGTCATAAAAGAAATTGTGTCTATGAAAATTCAAACAACCTTTTCAATCATTATGCTCTTGGTTTATATGAATTACCAATCAATAGTGTTTTTTTCAAGCAACTACTCCTAAAAGGATCTCCCATTTTCGCATCCATTGATACAAAATCCAATGTTTACACTTTCAAAATTATGAACAACGAAACAAGTACACTCTTGTCAAATACTGCTAGGTGTATCTATGAAACTGAACTCGGCAAGCAAATCGATATTGATTCAAAAGATTTGATCGATAATAATCTCAACACATTTGACCCCTCAACATATTAAAATACATCTAATACTACAAAAAAACCATCAAATGCTGAACAACCATATTCCGATTCAGTTTCATTTACAGTCCATATTGATTGTTTTTGTTGTTTCTCCTGTGAACTACCAACTGTTGTATACACTGATTCTTTCATAGATTCAATATCATCACTGTCCAGTAGTTTCACAATCTCTTTCTGATTAGTTGTGGGTACATTTTCTAGTGTACCCATATCAATTGACTGAGAAATGAGTTCATCAATCGTACTTTCTACCGAATATTCCAAAAAACCACTCATGTCATGTATCCCCCATGCATTCGGTTTTTTTTGCCCTACTAAAAGATCCCCTTTGAACCCATCGCTATACCCTATTTCTAGAATATTATTAGACCCTGCATATTTGAAATCAGAATTTGCATTTGCTGCATACACCCATTCTAGAATCGTAGGCAACCGAATACCCTTTTTGTTTGGATTTCTAGTGATCGTTGTTGTGATCTCACGATCATATGGGGGTGCAGATTTAGTTCCCTTGGATTTGATTTTATACATCTCATCAAACCCAAGGATCTTACTCAAACGATTGCAAAATTCAATCTGTTTCCAATAGGGTTCATCCGTAATCGGATAAGGATTCTTATACTTTCTTTCTGTGGTTCTACTATTTTCCAACCTTTGATGATCCCATCTATTCTCAGCCATCACCCAATCATATAAATAACAAGTAATTGGGAACTGACTAATGTAAAAAGGTTGCCGAATATTCAAATACTTGTCTTTAATATAAGTGTTTTTCCCTATATGTGAATGTAGGACTAAAGGATTTTTATCACTGACATACAAACCACCTGCTGGGCAAAAAACAAAAGGTATCGTTTCATTTGATTTCCATTCTAGATTTTCAATCGGCACTAAACCTAAATTTCCCATTTTATCAATTTTGCCTTGGGGGTTTGTCAATAGTCTAATCTGTTTAAAGCAACGAACCAAGTTCCCAGATCCTTGTGCATACACAAACAGATCTTGCTGAAAAATCGACATTACTAACTTTCCATCTTGAAAAAACACAACATTGGGAGATTTACTCTTCTTTGTCAATTTTTCAATTTTTTTGTCTCCCATTGCTAAAGCTTTACGAAAGAAATTCGTCAACACCATTTTTTTCTCCAATTTAGAAAATACTTTTTACATTCCATATTGGAATGTTTGACCTTATTGTGCAAACACATTTTTTTGTTTTTGTTTATTGTATGTCTAACAAGAAATTAAAAAATTGAATATTCCAAAATTTGATATACACCCTTATTTCTTTTACTTTGAAGCTTTTTTTACATTACGCACAATCCTAAACCCAACAGATTCGTTTCTCGCAAATTGTGCTGCTACGGATGTATCAATACAACGATTTGTACTGTAGGTACTGTAACTGTTGACTACATATGGATTTTCAGGCAACTTTGACAAAAAATTTGTATTACCTGACAAAAAGTGCTCAACATAATCATATGCACTCGGCTTCTTTTTGATAGGCTCAATAACTGGATCTTTGATAGATGTTAGAGATTTCAAGAATTTCTTGTCTTTCTTATCAATACCAAAAGGTACTCTATGCACATAATTATGAGGGAGTTTAAGGTATAGATAGGGTCTACTTCTGTCTAGTTTGCGACTTTCTGTTTCCCACTTAGCATTATCATAAATGTTGTAATCGTAAAGCATCTCACAAACATTGTCATTGAGATCATACAAACCTAAAGCATTTGGTCTACCTTGACCTACTGGCTTTGGATAAAAATCTTGATCTCTGAAAAGTGTTGTGTCTGCATTTGTTGGGCTCTCAGTCACTTTTTTACTTTCTTCGTACACAAAAAATTGCATTTCTGCAAATGTTGGCAAACGATACCCATCAGAATCTATGTTCCTAGTAACAGTTGCAGCAATGATATGTCGTGATCTCTTTTTAGGGGATTCTTTGCTGTTAGAAAGAACACGATATTTGAAATCAGCAAGTTGCCCATCATACTTAATCTCTGTCATCTTATAATAAGGACTTAAGCCTTGCATTTCACTCAATTTGTTGCAAAAAGCAATCGCATCAAACCATGTAATGTTCTCAATCGGTCTATTTAAATCTTTTTCGATTAAAATTTTTCGATCTACACAGTCTGCCTCCAAATCAAAATGATCATTGCTAACATAAACTGTTATCTCTCTTTTTCGATGATAGGCTGGGTTGAAGCCCATTACAGATCTCCAAACACCTTGAGTAATCGGAGTGGTAGCAACTAATAGATCTTTTGAAATCTCGATCTTCAGCAATGTGGATTTAAGTGTTTTTAGATAAAAAATTCCTACATCAAAAGATCCTTTTTTACAATAGGCAAAATCCAAACTTTGCTTTGCATTTTTTTTCCGAACTACTTTTTGATGCTTGTTGATCTTACTAGAAACATAAGAATTTAAAATTAAAGAACAACCTAACGAATCTTTTTTTTCGAGTACTCGTACCTCTTGTTTGCTAGATTCTAAAACTTGTGTCATTGTAAAGCCTTGTGAAAAAGTTTTGTGAAACATTGCATTTTTGAATGCAACGAACAATTTTTACAGCAAAAAAATTCTGTTTGCAAGAAATGGTTGTCAACACATTCAAAATATATTTTTTTATGCTAGCAACAACATCCAAAAAAAATATTCAAATACAAAAAATTATCCTTACATTCTCTTTGTTTTTTTGATTCAATTTGTTCAGAACCTCCTACAAACTCCTATTTTTTACAAAGGAAACAAAATGAATCATTCATACAATATGCATATGTCTGCTCTAGGTGCAGTACCCGTAATAGATCAAGAGAAAGGTCTTGCAGCAATTGCTAGTCTTATGCAAGAACTCAAAAATGCTAAATCTCGAAAAGATATGGACATTGCATTTGACAAAATGAAGGCAACACTGGGTTTAAACACCCCCGAATATGATGCTCTTTTTCAAAAAACATTGAAAGAACTTGGTGTAGCTGCAAAAAAATCTGATGATGAAGGGATTAGATCGAAAAATGTAATTTCAATGATGATGACTTTTGGTCCCGCATTACAAGAATCTCAAGTAATCTCCGCAGAAGATTCAAATACCATCCAACAAATGTTTATGGGTGCTAATCCTAAAAATCTTGTTGCAATTATCAAAGAGGTTTTTGATTTCATCGCAAACAAAAAGAATCTACCACAAGAAGCTGGTGCATCAACCTCAGACCAATCAAAAGAAACAGATAAATCAAAAGAAGCCGACAATGGTTTGAAAATTGCACTAATTGCTGGTGGTGGACTCTTGACTATTGGTACTCTTGTATATTTGGCAACAAGAAAAAAATCCAGAAAAAAATGAAACAATCTCTTTAATCCCAAATATCACATATCTTTTAGAGTAAAAAATGCATCAACAGCTTTCATATAAAAAACCATTATCAGGATTCGAGGATTTACCAAAGCTTTCAGCGGAGGAGAGAGAAGCAATAGAATTTTTCATCTTAACATCTGGGGATCTAGCATATGTTAAGATTTTAGAGGCTCTCGGCTTATTTGATTATGCGATATGGTGGTGGGAAGATGAGCCCTTTACCAACAACAATTTATTTCCTTTCATAAAAGATCCTCACCCAATCGCTGAAGATTTACGATCAAAAAAACCTAGTCAAGAAAGATTAGATTTTTTGAAAACAAATGTTTTTGATATGTATCAAGCAGCAATCCTAGCTCAAAGATCTGGGAATACAAATAATAGTGAAGAATATTTTTTTGTATCAAAAGTGGAAGCTTTCAAGAATCATTTAGTAGTCTTGGGTATTTTAGATCGTATGGATCTAGGTCCAGAAATGGATTTTCAATTCCAAACTCCTAACACTTACCATTGGATCTCGATGAAAAATGAACGACCTTGTGTGTACTTAAGTAGAATTCAAGGTCGTATTTTACTGAGATCTCCTCGTAGACAGGGGAGTCCTTTTCGTGATTGGTCAGCTTTTAACTACACAAGATTTGAAGAAAAAGTTAACGAACTCATAGATAAATTGAATCACTTGTCAAGCAAATCTGATGCAACTGATTTTGAGGAGTTGCATTCTGATTTGGCAGATTCTGTAAGTAAATTTTATGTTTTTAATTTTGTTCAAGAAATTTTCGATCTGAACAGAGGCTCTTTCGACCCCACCACTGCGGAAACAGAAATGTTGCTAGAAGATCGAGCTCTCGCAGAACTTGGTCCAACTCAACGACGTAAAAATTATGCTTGGTTGTACTATAGTAATATGCCCATAGCTCAGGATTGTCTAAAAAGGAAGAAGGATATCTCGCATATGGAGATGTCCACCTGGAAATCTTCAATAGGTTCGCTTTTATTACATCTATGCCGAGAGATGTTCCGTATATTCTATGTAAAAAACCAGATCACAAAGGCTCAAAGAGACTATGGCTTAGATTTGATGAGAAAACAACTAGCAATTTTAGATCCAGATTATTTCCATCTATGCTATGATGTGTATGGGTCTGATGTAGGAATTCCTGCACTCCAAATACTAAAACAGTTTTCATTAAGATCTGGTAAATTCGTATTAAAATTAACAGCAAATAATTTTCTTTTCATGCCCATCGCCATGAAACTAACTCTAGATGCTGTTCGTTTAGAAAGAGGAGGAGATTACCCTTTAGAAACCGCAACTGACGACGATGGTAATCCTATTCCAAAACCAATTGATGACGAAACTTGGGATGCTTATCAAATCACCAGTTTTGTAAAATGGTATTCATTTTTTCAAATCCCAAAGGAAGAAGAGAGAGATGAAGAAGGCCGAGAAAAATTAGAAACGAAAATACACCCAACACCAGAGGAGGCTGCAAAAACAGAGTCATGGACAGAGATTCTGTATGATTTGTTTGAAGGGTCTGACAATCAAGTTGTGCCGAGTTCAACAACACAAAACCAAATCATTAGATCTGCTACCAGTAGCTCCACTAAAAAAGAACCCTACAAACTCATGTCTGCACCTAGTATTTCGATTCTTCGGCAGAAATTGAAATCTGAATCAGATGCTGGTATTTTTGGTTCGTCTCGAACTAAGAATATATTATTAGTATGTGGAGGATTGTTAGCACTAGGTGGTATTGTTTATTTCGCAAGTAAAAAATACAAAGCCAAAGCTAAAGCCAAGACAAAAGCAAAATCTACAGCTTTGAAAAAACGAAATTACTATTGACAGATAAAACATAAAATGATATTTCATTCTTATGTCCTCCTTTTCCCTGGTAGGTTGGGAGCATGTTTGAAAGCCTAGTGGAGTCGAAAGTCACTAGGCTTTTTTATTTCTGATGCAAAATTTTTAATATTCAAAATCAATGTTGATTTAGTGTGTTGTTTAGAATACAATGATTTATCTCTTACAACATAGGTTAGTACAAAATGCTCTTTACCGCCTTACAAAATCATAGCAAGCAGCTATTACCCAATTTCAATGCTACACCTTTCAAAGGTGATGGCAAAAAATATCATTTCGTTTATGTAATCCAGAACTCTGTGAATGATATGCTCTACATTGGTAAAAGATCATCTAGGTCTTTGGATGATGGATATCTTGGCAGTGGTAACACAATTAGATCTGCCAAAGCAGAACTTGGCGAAGATGTATTTCAAAGAATGGAATTGTCTTTTTTTCAAAATGCACAAGAAGCTTTGGATGCTGAAACGATTCTACTTAGATCTAAGATTGTTCAAAATGCTGCTGAATCCTTTTACAATCTACAAGGTTTCAACCAACACTTTGCCAAGACTTTCAAAACATCAAGAAATGCTAAAGATGTCTTGGCAAACGAAAACGAGCTACCAAGTGCTTTCCAAGAAAGAACATCCATTGAAATCTGTTTTAGCGATTCCTTGAAATTGGTGTGCAGTAGCTTTATGGACAAGAATGGAGTTAGGTGGTATAGTGCAACGGATGCTTGGATTCAATTAGGTATGCGAAACGAATCTAAAGCTACAAAACAATTCATTCGTCAAGATGCAGCTAAAGTGTGCATCTTAACCCTAACAAACAACAAACACAAAATTTCAGAACTCGTATCAAGTATGATGCGACAAGTTCCACTAGCTCCAGAGATTCTTGCACAATGTACTTACACACCAAATGTCACTAGGTTAGGAACTTATTTCTGTCATCCACTCTTTATGAAATATTGTTGTAGCTTGTCCACAGAAGCTGAAGTTGCAATTTTGAGTGGGGTGCAGCTACAAATCAAAGAATTGACTGCACCACAATTATCTTTAGGGATTTGATTTTTCTGTTCTAAAATCTTTGAAATTTGAAATTGAATTGGAAATATTTTTTATTGTGGTTTGTTCTGTGACATTTTTGCTTTGATAGATTCTGCCGTTGCTTCAAATGCATTTGCTAACTCTTTACCCTCTAGATTTGCAAAATTCCCAAAGCGACCAATACATTGAAACACAGCAAGTTTCAACTGAGTAGACAAAATCGTACAATAATCAAGGAAGATTGAGTAAGCAAAGAAATGTTCAAAGCTCCCATCTTCTAATTCTTGTATGAACACAAAATGATTTTGAATGTCTGTATTCCATCTCAACTTGCTTGCTTGTTCTTGAGAAATCGTTTTCTTGTGCATTTCTCTGTACATACATACAACCATCTCTCTCGCCGATTTGAGATTGAGATATAAACTAGGTGTGTCTTTTTTGGGTTCTCCTGATGCTTTCCAAATGTGTGTCGCATTGTAGAACTCTTTACCATTGATTTCGTACACTAACACTTCGATATCCCCTTCTTTACAAGGGAGAAAATCTTGGCGTAAAAATTTTATGCTTGTCATGTTTTTTACACTTTTGCTCAGTTTGAGCTGCTTAGGATTTCAGAACATCTAAAAAATCCAATTGATCTTTTGATGTTTTTAATGTGGTGCTGGTTATTTTTTTCAAAGTTTCTTTTTTTGGCATAGGTACAAGATTTGTTTTGACTTGAGTTTCATAGTTATCATTCAAGCTCACATCGATCTGCTTGATTTGATTTGCCTTTGTGAGTTTTTTATCTCTCACTAAGAAATCAATCTCCTTAGAATATTTGAATAGATCTGTAGCTGGTTGATCACAACATTCAACAACTAAGTCCATCAAAATCTTTCTTGTCAAAACTTTTTTGCTATTCATCACTTGGTAAAGTTCACGAATGATATTGCTTTCAGCAGACTGTACTGCTAGCAAGCAAGTTGCAGTAAGTGCATCTCTAGGTGTGCCTGACTCTTGTTCAACCAAAATTCTCATTTCTCCTGCACGATGATTGAATAGAGCAATGTACATAGTGTCAAACAACAAGATATAATATTGAGAGATGTAAGCTTGCTTGGAAGATTTGCTTTCAAAAACTCTTTTCTCATTGCTGACAATTTGGAATAGTAATTCTTTTACCATTTCAGTTGTGAGCTTACCTTGCATTCGAGCTACACTTCTAATTTTAGCCGATGCTTGTGAAACCATCTCATTCGAATTCACATCATCATCAATTTCAAATGTTGTGTTTTCATCCACCAGAATTTGAGTAAGATTTGTTGTTTTTGAATGTCGTGTTGGGTACTGCTCTTCAAGATTTTTCATTTCTTCATTCAAAGACATTGCAAGCAAAGCATCTGATTTTTTTTCTTGTGATAAAGTCTCAACCCAGCCATATTTCCTAAAAGTTTCAATGACAACAGATTTGATTTGTGCAGAAAGATACATTGCATAATCAACAAATAGAGCTTCGGAAAGATATGTAGCCCCACCTCGACCTTTCTTTGTATAAACAAAGATTTCTAGAATTTCAGGAGGAAGGCTTTTCTTGTTTGTACTTGACAAATAATGGCGAACCGAATCCATATTTAAAATGTTACTGTCAGTAACATTTAATAAGTCTTTGATTTCTTTTGGTTTTTCCCCATCAACTGTTAATTCACTGCATTTTTGAAGGATGAATTCCCGAGTTGCATCATTCAAAAGAAATTGAGTAATTCTTTCAGATGCTTTGCCAGTATTGAATGTCTGATACAATGGGGAAGCATTGAAAAATTTTTGACCATCTCTGTAAATGATATCAATGTTGGCATCTTTACCACCATAGGATACAACAAAATTGAAAATGCTTGAATCACTCATATTGAGCTCCATTTTTTAAGACCCTAGAAAAAAAACAAGCACACTACAAAATTACTATTGACAAGGATAACACAAGATGATATTTCATTCTTATGTCCTCCTTTTCCCTGGTAGGTTGGGAGCATGTTTGAAAGCCTAGTGGGGTTCGAAAAATCACTAGGCTTTTTTTATTTCTGATGTGAAAATCATAACGCACTATCAACACTCAATACAAGAATTATATTCAAAAAATAAAAAAAGTTTTTTCACATACAAGATAAAAAATATCCCAAAGAACTTAATATTCATCATCCCCAAAAAGACTAAGCTGGTTTTTCACTATAGGGCTTACTTTTTTTTGTGCTTTTCGTTCGGTATCTAACCCAATCTCGATTAGCTTTTCCTTACTCACTCGAATCATGAAATCTATCTCTGAGTCATCATCCAAAATATCTGCATTCAAATTTTTCGCACAACTAGCTACCATTTCATGCAATTGATTAAAGGTTAAGGTACGATGCCCCTTGTTATGCATCTTTTCTAGACTGTTTGTTAGTAGTTGTTCAAGAGCAATGATTGGGCGATATGCAAATTTGGTTAGAAAATTTCTCGCAACTGCACTTTCTGGTGCATCCACCAATTTTTTCATTTCTGCAGCACGATGTCCATATAGGTTTTGGTAAATCGTATCATGGCAAAGAGAATACTTGTTATCTAAATCAAATTTTTTGAGAATATCCATCAATTCTTTTGTGCCTAGCTTACCTAAGGCTCTCATCTGTTCGCTTGGGAGTTTGTCAAGAGCTACTAGGGTTGCTTGATCAAAAGTCAATTCTCTAGTTTTCTTTTTCGCATCATCAATCGCAATGATTGTGTCAGTCAAGACATCAACTTGTTCACTTGCGGGCAGCTGAGAAAATTCAATCATCTTGTTGAGAAAATTGATGGCAGCCAATTCAAAGTCTTTATCCAAGTACATTGCATACTTTAAATAGAGTGCTTTCTCAAAAAATGTACCAAGCTTGGCGTTGTCTGGTGTATGAACAAAAAGACTTTCGATTTCTTTTGGGAGTCTTTTGTTGTGTGTATGTGTGAGATATGCATCCAAGCCATCATCTGTTGTAATATCGAATCCATCGAGCTTTGAGAGTCTGCTGTTAACGCCGTTAACAGCAGAATTTTGATAAGCTTTGAGCATAAATTCCCGAGTATCACGATTGACCAAGAATAAAGAAGGTTTTTGAGTATCTTTGTTTGAAACCATTTTCCAAGAATTTGTCACTTGATAAAAAGTAGTATCACCAATCTTTTTAGACTTGGCTTCGATTTGCATACTCTTAAATGGGATTAGGATTGAATCACTCATATTGAGCTCCATTTTTTTTTCACCCCTAGAAAAAAACAAGCACACTACAAAATTCCTATTGACAGATAAAACATAAAATGATATTTTATTTTTATGTTCACCTTTTGGGGGGTAGCATACTTGAAAGCCTAGTGGGGTTAGAAGAATCACTAGGCTTTTTTTATTCTGATATGAAAATCATAACGCAATATTAACAATCAATACAAACTTTTTCATTCAAAAATTTCAAAAATTTCAAAATATTATGAACCCCTTACACATTTCTCACAATTCTAAAGCTTGTGAGTAGTTCTAGATTATTCAAATCTGTGCGATGATTTCTATGATAAGTATTCTTCATGCTATCTGCATCTGTTCCAAGTGCACACCCATTCAGTAATCCAAAGCCTAAATCATCAGATTTGTCATTTGAGATTTCAAAGAACAAACCATTCATATCATACAATTCCCATTCATTAGGCTTTCTCTGCTTGGGGTACAACTTTCTCGCTTTATCAAACTTACCCCCTAAAGTAATTACATATTGATCTAACTTTTTTGGATCATTTGTACCTGACCAAGCATTTTGTGTACCAGCTTGGGCAAGATACTCAAATTCTAAGGTACTAGGTAATCTATACCCATTACGATTAGGAAGGTATTTGTAGCTTCTGTCTTCATTTGGTTGTATTAAAATTTTTTCATAGCAAGGCTCAAGTCCTAGTAAAGCACTCAAGCGATTACAAAATTCTGCCACATCATCAAACCTTAGGCAGCTGATCGGAATACTACCATTGATCAGTTCAAAATCGTTGCCAGAAAAAACGATATTCCCATCTTGATCTATGTAATATGCATTTGCTACATATGTGTACACATCAGCAATTTCACATTCCTTTCTATCCATATTAAAGAGCAATTCAAACTTTATTTCATCTAGCTTTACATGATTTGCAGCAATTTCAATTTCTTGATCTGTGTACCCCTCTAACCCTACAGAATGTCTACGAGGATACAAATCCTGCAATTTCCTAAATAAGATAGGATTTGCTGACCACATATATTTGTTGTTGTGTGCCCAATTGTGAACATAATCTTTCCAAGACTTTTGTAGGATTTTTTCAACTATTTTTTCATTTCTGTTGCTTAGCACTTTTTTAATGGGATTAGTTCCCATCACTGCATAGTACAAGGCTTGGGATACCTTTGTTTGACCTACAAGCATCTTAGGTATCTGCTTGGTAATTGCTACCTTTCGCTCTGATCGTGTTGCATCTAGACCATGATAAACACCAGATGGACAAATCGATACATCGAATTCTACATCGCCTACATTCTCTATGATCGTTCTGATACCTGCAATCTTTTCAAGCAATTCCTTTTCAGTGTACTGCTCAAAAATAGGCATTTTACCCTTTTCTCTCCCACTAAAGCTTACTGATTTTTTATGTAATTTAAGAGAAAAAAACGATGCCTGACCCCCATTTGATTTGTTTAGATTTTCTAGAGTTTCAATCAAACAGTTTTTCCAAACTATTTCATCCAAATCTTTTTTGAAGTCATTGATCCAACTTTCGGATAAAATATTCTTGTTCATTAGTATTTTCTTAAGCACATTTGTATGCATTCTATTCTACCGAAGCTTTCTTTTTAGGTTTAGTCTTAGACGATCTTTCATACAAATTCATCGTTCAGTTTTTGATAGCTCTAGTATAGGTTCGGCTTACCTAACATACAAACAAAAAATCTTTCAGCCTAAAAAAATCTTTCAGCCTAAAAAAATCTTTCAGCCTAAAAAAATCTTTCAGCCTAAAAAAATCTTTCAGCCTAAATGATACTTTTAAATAGCATTTTTGACTCAAAAAAAGGTCAAAAAGGTATGGGTTAAAAGATGGGCTGGAAGATTGCTTATAGTCAAGCTGATATGAAAGAAATCGACCCAAAAATAGGCATTTTTGATCAAAAAAACACCTAAAAAATGCCATATAAAAGTAGCAAATTTCCTATAAAACTTTTTCATTTTCCTTGTAAAAGAAATTTTTTGCCATATAAAAGTAGCAAATTTTTCTTTTTAATTTTTTTCAGGCACTAATTTGCTGCAAAAAACGATATGTTTTTATGTCATTTTTCATCAAAAATGATCATTTTTTAGTGATTTTTGACAGAAATTTTTATGGTCAGCTTGACTATAAGAAATCTTTCAACCACAACTTTTTAAGCAGTTTAAACACAAAAAAGCATCGATATTTCGAGCACTTAAGTATTACTTACCAATCAGTAAGAAATGGGCTGGAAGATTGGTCTAAAATCTTTCAGCCCATCTTTCAGCCCGTTCTTTCAGCCCATTTCTTACCATTTAGTAAGAAACTCATCAACACTCGATAGAATCATAGGATTTTTGATATTGTAAATTCAATAATAACTATACTATATTAACTGTGGGTCGAATGGCTAGAAGATTTAGACTAATCTACCAAAATTTTTAGGCTTAGCCTATCCTAGTCCTGCTCCACTCTAAAGATTTTTCTAGCCGAAAGTTTTCTGGTCTTCTGTGTTGTTCTTTTTTATGTTTTTTTGTACCTTTTGCCCAAATCTTCTAGCCATTCAACCCGCAGTTAATATAGTACATTTATCTTTTTCAAAAATAATTTTTTTTGTTCATATATTTCAATAGTTTACAAAATTAAAATTTTTTTCAAACTATGGGTTTAAAGAACGGGCTGAAAGATGGGCTGAAAGATTTTAAAGGTCATCTTTCAACCCATATTTTTACCCTTTTTTGACCACTTTTTGACCTTTTTCAAAAATGTCTTTGACCTGTCTAAAAAGACCTAAAAAAAATTTTTTAAACTTTTTTCAGCTCAAAATTTTCTTAAAAAAAATCTTGCAGCCTAAAATTTCAAAATTTAAATCCGTTGAATTGCAACGATTAAAGATCTTGTAATCTACATACCCTTACACTAAGATATTTCACACACATTAACATACCCCAATGTTTGTGAAAGGAAACCCAATGAACGATTCCCCATTTACCCATTCTCGTATCAGAGATCATCTTAAATCTGTATTCAGTTTTTCAATCACAGATGATATTTTAAAACTTGCATATAAAGTAGGAGATGCACATTTCTACCAATCCAAGCAGCTTGACCCATCTAATGAGAAACTGATCCAAGACTTTCTTGCAGAGCATACAGCACTCTTAAAAGAAGCTAGTATAGATAGTTGCTATTTCAATGCTCAAAGGCTTTATTTTAAGGCTTTAGAGCATCCTATACTAAAGAGTCGTATTCAATACTGCGAAGGCTATTGTGTGCATCATTATCATCCTATGCTACTTGCTCATGCATGGCTTGTATTTGATGATGATATAGTGCTAGATGTATCTTTGCCACCAAGACCAAAACAAAGCAAAGCAGAGCCATGGCAAAGCATAGATACCATGCACATTTATCCAAAGGATCAAATCCTTGGTCAAATTCCTATGGGATCAGAATATTTTGGTTTGTGTGTGGATATTCATCATCTAGAAAAAAAGCTGAAAGATCATCAAAGCATTCAACCAATACTAGAGCTGCTGATGAATCCTCAAGGTAATTTTGATCTATTCAAAAAGTACATTCGTTTGCTAGGTACAAAAAACAAGAAGAAATAAACCAATACTAAAAAAGATTTCCCTTGGTTGATTGTGTTTGGTATAAAAAAACTTAAGGCTACATATCTACTAGCCACTCACACAACAACAAATAGGGAGTATGAAAATGCCTATTATGGACAAATTTGATGATTTGATGGCATGGGAATCTGGTAATCTCAGCGAAGAAAAAACAATTGAGCTATTCCAATTCCTTTTAGATGAGGGTCACTGCTGGCGATTACAAGGTTTTTATGGCAGAACAGCAGAGTACTATCTCCAAGCTGGTTTGATCTTTGAGAGAGATGGGGATGGGAGCTTTATCAAACCCGATCATCCACACTATCGCTACAAGGAATATGTAAATATGGAAGATTTTTTCAACAGTCTGCCAGATGATGCATATGATGAAGATGAATATGATGACAGTGAAAGCGAAAGCGAAGATGATGATACATATGATCTGAAATCAGCAGATTGCTTTTTTGAAAAAATTGTGGGGGAGGGCGATGAATAAGCAACTACCAACCACAGAAATCAAAGACTCCAGTCATCGCTCACAAATAACCACAGAGCTTGTTCAAAAATATCGCCAAGCTCAAGTAGAGGACAGTGATTCAAAGCCAAGCAGCTTTAATCCCAAGGATACTGTTTGTGTCACAAAGGAAACTGCACTTGATCGCTATGCCCGATACAAAGAGGGTGTGCCTAAATTCTTACCGATTATGGGCTTTGGTGCGATTGGTTTCTACAACAAGATCAAGGATATCACGATCAAATCCTTAAGTATTTTTGATATTTAGCACTAAAAATGCTTGACAAGAAAAATTTCTTTTGGTAGTATTTTTACATCGATGGCTTGTTTTTACAAACTGCATGATACATGGTCAAGGATCATGTGTAAAGAAAACTTGGCAGAGTTTCCCCCATGTGCATGGGGATTGACCCACGGTCTACTTTTGACCACAGATCAGGTGACTGTTTCCCCCATATGCATGGGGATTGACCAACAAGATATTTGATCAAGGGATGTAAGCCAGAGTTTCCCCCATGTGCATGGGGATTGACCTTTCGATATCATCGAAACTATCCCTCTCTTGATGTTTCCCCCCCATGTGCATGGGGATTGACCCTTATGCTTTTTCTAGCATCAAAAACAGATGAAGTTTCCCCCATATGCATGGGGATTGACCTGACAGATATTTCCTACATGAAGTTGACGGCGAGTTTCCCCCATGTGCATGGGGATTGACCTTCGATTGTCATTGACATACTTGGATTGGTTTCCCCCATGTGCATGGGGATTGACCGTTTTTCAGTGGAGCTTCGAGTGCCTGCCACTGGTTTCCCCCATGTGCATGGGGATTGACCCTTTGTAGTAATGGAAATTCGCTTTTGTCCCTTAGTTTCCCCCATGTGCATGGGGATTGACCTTGTAAAAGCATAGTCGAATGGGACGGATATCGGTTTCCCCCATGTGCATGGGGATTGACCCAACGAAATCAGAAACATGCTTTTGTCTTTTGCGTTTCCCCCATGTGCATGGGGATTGACCCCACTAAATATGTGGGTAGCATAAGGGTATCCAGTTTCCCCCATGTGCATGGGGATTGACCTAACACAGGTGCCTCAAGAATTGACACGGTTGTGTTTCCCCCATGTGCATGGGGATTGACCGCACATGGGCTCTTTCCGTTTTGCCATACCAAAGTTTCCCCCATGTGCATGGGGATTGACCAGAGTAGACTCTTGCTCTTGACCATGCGATTTGGTTTCCCCATGCACATGGGGATTGACCGCAGGACAAGCTTTAGCTAAAGAACAAGGTAAGATTCCTCACCCATGTGCATGGGGATTGACCATGGCAACCTTTCGCTTTGATTTGCTCAACAATGTTTCCCCCCATGTGCATGGGGATTGTCCGAGTGTCCATTCCGATAAACCAAGATTTCGTTTCCCTCATGTGCATGGGGATTGTCCTTTGGCAGAGTTGGAACGAGCAAATATTTTGGAGTTTCCCCCATGCACATGGGGATTACCCAAGCTGATCAATATGCTGATACACATCGGTTTCCCTGCCCCATGCACATGGGGATTTGCCGCAGCTACTTGGCTCAAGACAACACCAAAAATTGTTTCCCCCATATGCATGGGGATTGACCCCCTTTCTCTTGGAGAATTTATGAAAAAACTAGAATCCTTTCAAATCTTAGTCTTGTGCCAAATCCCAATTTTCATATTCATGCTGAACTTGAATGCAAGCAGAGCACAATCACAAGGGATCAAAGCACTGACTGAAACAGAAAAACAACATTGTGCAGATGATTATTGTTGGTTACCAGAAGATGCAAAAAGCAAAAAATCAACAGCTACGATACAGCTCTGTGACAAGCATTGTGAATCCTTGATGAAAAGCTTAACAAAAACAGAAATTGGTATTTGTCAAAAGTATTGTAATTTACCTAGCTCTGAAAAAGGTAATCAAGCGAAAGATGTCATAAACCTTTGTAGGTATCAATGTGGTAATGCTTGTGTGATTGATGCAAGTAGCTGTGATTAATTTCCCATACCTATGTTTAATTAAATTTTGTTTTTAACAATTCTAAAGCTAAATGAATCTGTTGGCATACCATATGAAAAATGCTGCACATTATATCCTTTGTTCTCGATTTTAAAATCTGTCATACTTCTTTTTGTAATAGGATTTGTGCGAATGTCGAAATCTAATCGCTTTGCAAGGAACTGAAGCTGAGTAAAAACAATGTATGGATGTGGTTGATCTGTTGGAAATATTTTTGGATCTATGAGAAGTCTAGAACTACCATCTAGATCTTTGTATGTCTTAGAATTTGATATTTCCTTAATCTTTGCCTTAAGTTTAACTTTGTCAAGTTGATAAGTATGGGAGGACAATGATTTGTTGACATCATTAGAGATGTCAAAAATATATTCGATTTCATCTAGGGCAGCATTAATAGATTCTACAGTCATTGAATCTTGAGTCAGTTCGTATTGTGTTGTTAGTTCGATGTCGGAGTCAGAATTTGGATTTTGTTGTATGTATTCGAGACACTCTTTTTTCTCTCGGAGTAGAACTTCTTCTAGTTCAATACTCGTTGGGAGTCTGAAACCATTTGCTTGTGATTTGAATAGGATTTTTTTTGGCCAAATTTTTGAACTGTTGCTTGGGTTACCAGAGCCATCCTCAGAAACATCAATGAACTCATAGTAAGGTTCTAAGCCACATTTCATACTAAGCAAATTGCAGAAATGAAAAACCTTAGTAATTGATTCTTTTATTTCAACAGGATCTTCCAATTGATATTTAGGTGGGGCAACATCCTCCCAAACAGCATATTCGACCAATTGGCTTTCTACAATATCTATAGGATAATGTTGTGCTCTTGTTTTGTAAAATTCTGAATTTGGGTCTAGATCACTAATAGGTTTCCACCAATTTTTCAGTACTGTATGTTCTCCAAGTTTGTTTTGTGGATAAAGAATGTTGATCCATAATTCATAAGTGATGAGCTGGTCTGAGATGTATACGCCATTGCTTAAAACTTTTCTAGAAAAGAATTTGGCTGTATATTCGTACTTTTCTTCTCTTTCCCAATACATACCACCCTTTACTTCTTTCAAATACTTGAATCCGATCGGTATTTCTCGATCAATATATGTAGGTGGTAAATATTTCATAGGGAGATTAGTTTCAGTACTGACACCACCATTGAGATAAGATATTTGGAATTGGATCTCATCATTACTAAGAGCAAGATGATTGGAGTGTGGGTACAATACAAAATATAATTCAGTAGCATTCAATGGTGGTATTTGGCTGAAAGACAATTCTTCGCCAAAATTAGAAAAGTCTTTAGTCTGTATGGTATTTTTTGTATTGGAGTATTTAAGCATACCAAAACTGAGAATAAGACTACTAGGAGTCAATTTTTCAATAAGATCGGATGCAAAGCCAAACACAACACTTTCTAATTTGTTTACTTTCAGTTTAGGGAAATAAAAATAATCGTATTCTTTTAAATTTTTGCTCTGATCTGTTTCGGTATCCACGATCTGTGATGCATTGAAATCAGATAGTTTAGAAAATGTTTTCACTTGGGTGTCTTGGATAACGAGTTGTTGAAGCACTTTTCGTTTCATATTAGGGGCGAGATATTCATTAATCATAAAAAACTCTACATTAGCTGAAAAAGATATATGGTACAAATGCTATTGTAGAAAAGATCAAAAGTGAGTCAATGATAATTTTGTAGACTTCAGCTTAGTCTTTTTTCTTGCTCATGAAATACCAAGCAGCACCTAAAATACCGATTCCACCTACAGCAATCAAAGCGATTTGAGTACCTGACAAGCCTTCTTTCTTTTCTTCTGTTACTGGTGCTTGATCGCTAGTAGCAGAACTAGCAGGAGCTTGATCTTGATTAGTCATAGCTACTTGCTTGATGGGAGCAATACGAGCCCCTTCTTCTGGCATCATGTCTTGACTCTGTGCTAGTTCGCTTGGCATTGGTAGACCTGTGCTATAATCAATTTTTTGGCTTTGTAGGAATTGGTAGAATCGGTCAAGGAGCAACTGCAAGGGTTTTTTTTCTGGAACATAAAAGGAACCCTTGTTTGGTATTGTTTTTGTGGGTGGTACTTTTGGACTTACAGTGGTTTTTTGTTCAAGACCACCTTTGAGCTGTGTTGCACCCTTTGAATCCTTTGACAGCAATTCTCTGAATCGAACTTTCATTTGATTTGAGGGGATGAGTATCAGCTGTAGCACATCAAAGAATGTACATAGAAATGAGTCAGCAGATCTAAGATTTTGTAAATTTTTAGCATTATGAACTGATCTGATAAGACCTTGAAAGTATTTACCCTTTGTTTCTTCAGGTTTTTTTTTAAATGTTGCAGTAACAGGATCTTCAGTTTGTATAACACTAACCTTATCAACATAAGGTTTAAGTAGCTTAGGACTTGTGATGGCTTGCTTTAAAGTACCTACGATATCTTTAGATGCGAGAGCTTGTTGTCGAATTTCTTCTACCAAAGAAAGTAGCTTACCCCAAGAAAGATCTAAGCTACCCTCAGATACTTTTATAGATCCAGGTGCAGATGGCTTTGTGCCTAAAGCACCTAAGGTATCAAAAGATCGAGCCATTCTGCCCATATCTACACCATGTAGACCAAAGCTATTCATACAACCAGTGCCTCGCATACAACCCATGCAAGCACCACAACCATCAGCAGAGTCAGACATACGGACAGTACCCGCCAAAGCACTTGGGTTATTGTAGCAACCGACACCACTCATACAACCCATGCATCCCATACAACCTTGTAAGAAATTCATAGTGAAATCCTTTCAGAAAAATGTTTAGATAAATATTTTTCTTTATTCTATTGAACTGAAAATTCTTTGTAAGGATAAAATTGAAAAAATTTTATGCACAAAAATCTAAATCTAGTATGATTTGTGAATAATTTGTGTCTCTTTGAAAATTATCTTGAAAAAAACAATCAATTTTGACATTACTTTCATTGAGCAAATATAGCCTACCCCATATGCATGGGGATTTACCTGTTGCTTGCTGGCTTGCATTTGTGCAGAATCAGTTTAACCCATATGCATGGGGATTAATTTCACTTGAAAAAACTTGCTAAACTATTCAATTTCGTCTATGTTGTTTAAGGCAAAAACAGCCTAATTTACCCTTCTTATCACTTAGGAATCCAAATGACAGCAGACAGAGATCCCATGTACGTACAAACACAACCAGTTGTAAGTTACAGTGTTGCAGCTACTGCAATTCTTTTACATCTGATCGCAACAAAACACAGCAAATCCTTTGGGGATTTCAAATTTGCAAATTCAAAAAAAGGTCGATCTGACAAAAAGTTCAATCGTAGCAACAGACAGTTTTCTGAATTGTTCAAAAAACTCAATCGAAAGACTTGGAACAAAATCCTTGCTGGAAAAAAATCAATTACATTACAACAATTAGATACAGTGCTTAAAGTACTACAAGTTGGGGATACTGTGTTCTTTGAATTGGTAGATACAATCAAATACTATCTTGTGTCCAAAAACATTCCCATTGTTTCAAAAGACTTGAAAACTGCAACATTACTTGATAATTTCGATTATAAGGATACACTTGTGGATTGGTTATTAGTATCGAATTTCGGAGATGGCAGTGATGAGAATGATGATACTTTGATCATTCTCACACCCTTGACAGTTCAAACCGTTTTTGCAGTACTTGAAGATAGCATGATCGCAGCTCAATTCCTTGATGATTTGGACAATTCTGACTGTGATGTTTGTAATGGTTGTGATGAATGTGATAGTGCAGATCATGCTGATGATACTCATGCTTTTGAGGATAATGATGCTAGTGCTAGCGAAGATGACGATGATGATTATGATGACGATAGTGATTATGATGATCAAGATGATGATGATCATGAAAGCTCTGAAACATTGACAGGTAAAAATCGTATTTCCAATTTAGATCAGTTGAGATCTTGGATTGATAGTATGAGTCGTGTATCTTCTACATCGTCTGGAGATTTAGACAAACAAGACCCTGAAGTTGTATCTAAAGAAGATTCAGATGCAGCACTTTTAGATGTATTAGCTATTTTTACTCCAAAAGCAGAAGCCAAGGGAGAAGAATTAGATAAGCAAGACACCCAAGATGCTTTAGGTTTTAGACCCTCCGAACTTCAAAAACTTGCTAATTTGATGCGAGCCGACAGCAAAATCAGATTGGAAAAACTAGCTCATCAAATTTTGAATGAAACAGAGATCAGTGAAGAAGAAAACACCGACCAAACCCAAGCATCTAGTGTTTATGAGTCTGAACAAGGATCAACAGCCTTTGATTTTCTTAGATCTAGTGGGTGGTTCAAAACCTTTGCAGACACTTATTTAGAACAACTTGGTTCGAATACCGAGAACTCTGATGCTCATAAAAAATCTCAAGAGCAACAAAAATTTATGGAAGAGTATTCAGCAAGATTACTAGAATCTTTTTTTAAAAAACCTAAAATTTAATATTTCGAGTTAAGACCTAAATGGTTATTGTCTAGGTTCATTTGATCTTCAAAAAAGAATTAATTGTTATACTACTATCCCAAAGTCCTTGCGATACGAAAGCCTGTTATAAGAGTATCTGTCTGATCCATATCTATTCGTGTGGATGATAGAAGGGCTAGACTATGATCTTCCGCTCTAAAACATCCACCATGAGCACGAGTGATCATCATGGAACTATTGCTTACGAGCTCTTGCACATTCCCAGTCATGTCATAAAACCCCCATTCATTTGGTTTTTTTTGTTTGACGATTTGAGGAGCAGAAAGAGAGTTCTTTGAAGTACTAAGGATCGCATAGTCTTTCAGCTTTTTTTGGTCATCTGTGCCAGACCACTTGTTTTCAGTACCTGCTTTCGCCGCATATTGCCATTCTTTAGATGATGGTAATCTATATCCATTTTTACTTGGATCAAAATGAAAAGTGTATTCCTTTCTCATTTCTCCCCAAAACATTTTGTCTTCAAGCTCAAAGGTATAGCAAGCTTGAAGATTTTCTAACGCACTTAGTTTATTGCAAAAAAAGAGGTATTGGATCAATGCTTCACGATTCATTGCTGTTTGGGGATCTGCCAATTTATATTTGGGATCATCAGTAAGTCCCATGACTGTGTAATATAGCTCCCTTGTAACTTCTGTTTCACCTAATAGGAAAGGTTTTTCGATTTCGGCAACATAATTGTCAGGAAACAATCTTCCTTTGTTTGTATGTACGGTCAAAGAAAAATTGAAAGTACCGATTGGGCAATAAATGAGATTGTAGTCCACTCCTAAAGCATTGTGTTTGATAATTGTAGTGTGCTTTGATGGTTTAAAAAATTTTGGAGATTCTTTCACATTTTTGATGATTTTTGGTGGACTTAGATCTGATACTTGATTTCCTGCAGATACTTGGTTTTCAATCCAATAGACATTAGAAAAATATGGACTTGAGTATGACAACAAATCAGATTTTTGTAGTCTTTTTCTTTTTATGGTTTCTAACATTTCTACACCTACTTTCTTAATACTCAAGGGTAAGCATAAGGCTTTTTAGAAATCGATCAAACATATTCTAAATTCAAACACCAAAAGTTCTTGCGACACGAAAACCAACGAAATCTAATTCATCATTATTAGGTAAGGCTCCAGTACGGCTGTCAGAACACAAAGACTCAATACTGTTGTACCAACTGCCACCACAATTAACACGACCATCTAGGTCTTCTTCCTCATCCTCATACTCATCAAAACCTTCTAGCTCAAACTCGTCCCAACACCATTCATACACATTCCCACTCATGTCGTAAAACCCCCATTCGTTTGGTTGTTTAGTTTTCACAGGATGTGTTTGGCGATTTTCATTGATTTTTGAATTATCTTCATAAATAGCATACAACTCTACTTTATTCTCATCGTTTGTACCTGCCCATCGGTTTTGAGTACCAGCCTTAGCTGCATATTCCCATTCCTTTGCTGTAGGTAATCTATAACCGTTTTTATCAAAATCACACAACCAACCTTGTTGGTTAGTATAGCATTCATCTAAGCCTTGTAATTTACTTAGTTCATTGCAGAACAAGATTGCATCATACCAAGATACTTGCTCTACTGGGTTTTGAGAATTACTTTGGAAATGACTAGGGTTAGTATCCATCACTGCTTGATAGAGCTCTTGTGTTATCTCTGTTTCTCCTAGTAAAAATGGTCTTTCAATCGTTTCTTCTCTTGGTTTGTTATTCCATATATCTTCATGACCCATGATAAATGTACCTTTTGGACAATAAATCATATTGAATCTAAGCCATACTCTAGTATCAATAGAAATTGTATCTATTGTTTTTTTGAATGATATCTTTTGCAATTTTTTAGATAGTCTTTGATTACATACATCTATTTCTACAAGATTCCCATATCTAGCTAAGCCATTCTCAAAATGTACTTGGTGTATTGGGTCATTGTAGGTCTTAACTAGTGATTTTCTTCTTAGGCTCTCTAGCATCTTTACTATCCTTGTTTCAAGTTACAAATATCTTAATAAAGCTTTTAGGGATTACCCAAAGATAAAAAAATAAAAATTCAGTTGACGATTGATCTGCAAACACGAAATCCGATATTATCAGATGGCTCTCCCCATGTTTCTTGTGGTGTGCTTAGTTGTGTGTGTTCGGAAAGTATATCTTTATAAGATCCTCCATAGCAGTCTAACATACCATCTGATGTACTAGACCAAGTTTCAAGATCGTTTACAAGTTCGCACACATTTCCAGACATATCATAGAAACCCCATTCGTTTGGTTTTTTAGTTTTAACTGGTTGGATAGTACCATAAGTATTGTAGTTCTTTGCAAAGACTGCATATTGCGATTTTAAGTTATCATATTTAGTGCCTGCCCACTGGTTGTTAGTACCCGCTTTAGCTGCATATTGCCATTCTTTTTCTGTGGGTAATCTATATCCGTCTGTTTCAAGATAAGAGAATTGGTTTTTGAATTGTGAGCCTGTTTCATCAATCTGATAGCAAGGCTCAAATCCATGCAACTCACTAAGCTTGTTACAGAAAGAAAGATATTGGCTTAAAGGCTGATTTGTAATTGGGATTTGATTATCCTCTCGTTCGTTGATCGGTAGCCCCATAACTTTATGATATAATTCCTTAGTCACTTCTGTTTCGCCTAGTAAAAAAGGCTTTTTGATTTCTACATATTTAAAACTTGTACGGTAATCTATTGTTTTCAAAAATTCAAAAGTGCCGATTGGACAAGAGATGAGTTTAAACGCTACACCTAAGGCACTTGTAGGGTAAATCCTATTGTCTGTAGGCTTGAAAAAATTCGGTAGCTTTTCTATTTTTTTGATCAACTTTGGAATACCTAACTTTGATACTTGATTCGCATGTGCTGCCGAAACCCAATTTTCATCCCAACAAACAGAGGAACATGGACTTTGGTATGCTTTCAAATTAGGTTTTTGTAGTCTTTTTCTTTTCAATTGCTCTAACATTTTTATCTCAACACTTTCCTAAAAATAGGCTTTCATTTACCAAGCTTTGCCGAAAATAGAAACAGATAAAGCAACATCTGAAATGTAAGGAGTTCTAGCAACACGAAAGCCTAAATGAGAATTTGTATAGGTTGGTAATTCACTTTTAGCTTGGTTGATTTTAATTGCTTTCAATTCTTTTTTAGCTGAACCTCCACGAATACTTCTTTGTTCTTCGGCTTTGTTTGTGGCAGTATTTGTAATTTGCTTTGAATCCCAACACCATTCTTCAACATTACCACTCATGTCATAAAAACCCCATCCATTTGGTAGTTTTTTTTTGATTGGCTGTGTTTTTCCTTGTGAATTTTTCTCATACCAAGCATAGTCAGTGAGCTCATTTTCTAGATTTGTACCTGACCATTGATTTTCAGTGCTTGCTTTTGCTGCCCATTTCCATTCTTTGACTTGAGGTAAACGATAGCCATTCTTAGTCCGATCCCACAAAACATCTGCACTTTTGATTCTTGTTTTTGGTCTAAAAGGTTTCATTGGATCAGATGAAATTTTTTCAGAAACCACATTTTCCAAAGTATAACATTTCTCAAAACCTTGTATCTCACTTAGCTTATTACAAAATTCAATCGCTTCATACCATGTTAGATTTTCTACTGGGTATTGATTTGCTAATTTTGATCCCACTGAATCCTTAGCACTCGGATTTGAGTCCATGACATTTTGATAAAGTTCTTGAGTAATCTCATGTTCTGCTAACAAAAACGAATTTACCGAAATTGTTTGTATTGGGGTGTCATCATCTTTTTTCAAGATAGATTGTCCTTTTGGGCAGAAATTCATATTGAATTGAATTTTACTAGAAGTATTTGAAAAATTTTTTATGCTTTCTTTTACTTGGTAGTAATTACCAACTAAATCATAACTATCTTCAAAGCTAGCCTTGAGATTCTTTCCTTGCAGGTGTTGGTGGTGTATACTGATTGCACTTGTGCCATTATACATTGCATGCCCTTGCTTGAAGAAAAAATGATTATCTAAGTCTACATATTGATTACTTAGTGATTTCCTTCTTAAATTTTCAAGCATAGAATCCCCCAGGACTTTTACAATAATTCTTTTGTAGGTTATGTTATGAAAGTTTTTTGAATATGCCAAACATAATGAAAAAAATGATCAAATTTCAATCGTGAATTGTTCTAGCAATACGAAAACCTACTGTTTCTTTAGGTGTATTTGGTGTATAAAAATTGTGTAGTTGCCCTTCAAACATCAAGTTCTTGGGATCGGATATGAAGCTACCACCCCACAACCTATGATAGTTTGCATTATTAGAATCCCAACATAATTCATTCACATTTCCACTCATGTCATAAAACCCCCACTCGTTTGGGTGTTTGCTACGAACTGTGTGTGTTGACCCATGCTCTAAACTTTCACCAAACCAAGCATATTTTGACAGATCTGCTAATTGATTTGTACCTGCCCATTGATTGTCAGTACCCGATCTTGCAGCATATTGAGCTTCGTTTGCAGTGGGTAATCGGTAGCCATTTGCATGCCCTCTCCAAGACCAAATATTTTTTTTACTATTAGTAGGGTCTGGTCTTTCAAAAAAGCAGGGTGTTAGCCCTTGTAGTTCACTGAGCTTGTTACAAAAATTGACTGCTTTTTCTAGTGAAATATTTTCAACTGGATTTTGCTTGTTGTTTTTGAATTTGCTTTTATTTGCACTTGCACCCATCACAAATTCATATAGTTCTTGTGTAACTTCAGTTTCTCCTAGTAAAAAAGGCTTTTGAATTTCGATCGTCTTTGGGGTCTTGTCGAGCAGTGATGTATGCCGATCAATAAAGCTACCAGCATCACATTGAATCATATTGAACCAAAAGCTTTGATCTGTTTTCTCATTTACTACATATTGGGGATGGAGATTAGGCTGGTATTCATTATTGCAGATTTCAGGTAGCTTGGTATAGACAAAGGGGTTTTTTGTCTGAGAATGTATGGTTGCATATCTTTGTTTACCCAAGCTTGAAACATAATGGTTATACCAAACAATATCTCTTGACCATCGAACTAGATCTTGATGGCTTTTGAAAGTTGAATATCGATCCATCAAATGAGTGCTTTTGGGATCATATTTGTTTGTTTGTAGGTTTTTTCTTTTGATATTCTCTAGCATATTTGTTACTTACAATCCTTTATTTGAAATCAGTTCTAGCAATACGAAAGCCACCATAAACATTTGAAGACCCACTACTAGGCCTTCGACTTGATACATTAAGAGAGCTATTAGTTGTCATGAAATCGCCACCTCTACACACATAATGTATAAAGCAACCATATTGACTATAATAATATTTCCCACCAGAAACACCATAATCTTCATTACTATATGAGAATATCTCATTACAAAGTTCTGCAGCATTCCCACTCATGTCATAAAAACCCCAAGCATTTGGTCTTTTAGTTTTGACATCTTTAATCGTAAAACCCCTATGCCGTCCTTGCTCATCTTTCAAATTAGAATTATCCCAAAACCAAGCATAATTTTCTAGGTCATTCTCGTTATCAGTACCTGCCCATCGGTTTTGAGTACTAGCTTTAGCAGCATATTCCCATTCCTTTTCGCTTGGTAGTCTATATCCATTTTTAGTAGGGTCAAAACTAGGGTTATCTTGAACTGCCTTAAAAAAATAATTGATACCCCATTTCAAATCATCAATCATACGATATGGTGATTTTTTTTGCCATTCAGAGAAATTGTAACCTGGTCTCAGCTTGAGCCGATCTCGAACTGCTATAAATCTGCTATGTACAGAATGGATACCACCATGTACAAGGTAAAAGGGATTGTTGATTAGGGTTTCATCGTCAACATCTACATCTAGGTATACATTTTCGATACCCAAAGCCTTTAGCACCTCTATGATTTCTTGATAAAAATTGTTAATTGGTTTTGTGTTTGCAAGATCCCGAAATAGGATTACATTTTTGCAAGCTGTGTAGCAATGATCTAAACCATACAAATCGTTTAAAGCATTACAAAACCGAACAGCTTCAATCCAACTACACGAAACTGGTAATTCATAATCTAATTTTTGGAAAGTTTGTGATTTGTTTGGATTGAGTCTTGTAACTGCAAAATACAATTGCTTGGTAACCTCAGTTTCTCCTAAGAAAAAAGGCAATTCGATAGGTGTCTTTTTCAGTGGGTTGTGTCCAAAATTATTAAGATTTTTGTCATCTAGACGATTATAGCCAGACATATCAAAGCTACCTTTTGGGCATCTTCTCATTGCAAATTCAATACCATTAGCAACACATATTTCCTTGTACAAAAAAGTTGAAGATGCTTTACTCATGTACCAATCATTTGGGTCTAGCTCACACCTTGAAGCTCTTAGAACACCTAAGCTTGTAGCAAAAAGCTTGTAGTATACCATATTGTCTTCAAACAATAATAGACCTGATTCATCATCAAATTCTGTAGCATTCAGACCTAAAGCAACTCTTTGGATTCTTTTTTTTCTTAGTTCTGTTAACATATTTCTATCTCACTTGATTTTTATTTTGTCTTGAATGCTTAGATCACTTGGCTTTGTAATTGTGCGAGCTAATCTAAAGGTAATTGGTGTATCCTCGCTTGTCATCTTAAATTTGTTGTCCTCGGTCAAGATTGTGAATAGGCTATTATATGTTTGTTTGTCTGTCGGTGGATTTACATCTGCACTGTCTTTATAAGACCCACCTTTGTAGAGCATACGATTTTTGTAGGGAAATAGAAAATCGCAAGGATATTCTGAGCCTTTGACAAATATTTTCTTCTTATTTTTTTTGAAATGCTTGGTCAAATCCTTGATATATTCAATGTCAATTTGAGCTTCCTTAGAGTCGAAATTAATATCAGATCGGTGTACAAGCTTGAGAACATCTGAGAAAAAATGTTGGATAATTCTATTTTTTTGTGAAGCTTTAAAAAACATGGAGATTTCATCCTTTGTTAACCCCAAGAGTTTGATAAAAGCTTTAGCCATATCTTCATGAAATTTCCCTAGTGGTGTGATATCATAGTCTACCCAAACATTGTCACAAAGCTCTGCTGCATTACCAGTCATTAAATAAAAGCCCCATTCATTTGGTAAAAATCTAGCTCCTAAAGATGGCTTTCCACCAACATTACACAGACTCGCAGCTCGAATCTCAGATGTGTTAGCATAATCTATTACATCTTTGATTTGGTTTGTACCAGACCAACGATTGTTCGTACCGGCTTTAGCTGCATATTCCCATTCATTTTGGGTAGGCAATCTATACCCATTTGCATCAAGATTTCTCTTAACGATGTGGAATTTAGTAGCTGATACAATTTCATAATAGGGTGTCAAGCCTTGAATTGTGCTTAATTTATTGCAGAATTTGATTACATCAAGATAAGAGAATAAAATGGTTGGTTTAGCATCGCTACCCACAAAGAAAGTGTCCGTAATTTTAACATTTCGATTGTAAATGTCGATTGGGGCTGTCAAAACTTTTGATGAGTTCATAATTTCGGTATATAGACCTTGTGGTGTTTCAAAAGCACAAAGTAAAAAAGGTTTTTCAATTGTTTTAATCTTAGAAAAACTTTCTTTAAGTTGATATCTATCTGAATTTGAAGGAATGAGTTTTTCTATTTCTTCGGATGTACCGATGAATTTCGTTTTGTTGATGTTAATCGCAACATCATCATTCACTTCAAAAGTTCCTGTTGGACAAAGAATCATTGGCATTTGGATTTCAAAGGGGTTAATTCCATTCTTGAACTCAAAGGAAAATACTTGAGGGATTTCATTTGGTTTGAATTGATCTGGTGTTTTAGGAACAAAAGCAATGATTTTAGTTGTGCAATCCTTCGGAACAATGAAGCTTTGGCTCTTTGGTAATTTAGATTTCCCATTTGTATATCGCAGTATACCATAAAAGCAGATCATTGATCCTAAAGCTAAATATGAGAGTATATCTAATTTGAAGAAAGAAAAATCTAAATCTGTTTTTTGTTTAGGGTTCAATTCATCAATCCCCTCAAAATATTGGGTTTCAGCAAAGCTAGTATTTTCATATGCCATACCATTGGTGGTAGTGTAATGCTGTAAAATTTTTCTTTTGATATTTTGGCTTTGGGTATACATGAAACAACCTATTTTTGTTGTGAGTGCCTTTGTGATTTTATTTCAATTGTAAGAACTATTAGTCACTTGTCTAACAAAATACAACAAAAATCTTATGGCTTGAAATCTAGATTTCTCGCAATTCGAAAACCGATTTCATATCGCTTAAGCTTTTCTAGGTGTGTTTTACTACTGTCAAATGTACACAAAGCACCAAAACTTGCATTAGTACATTGAGGCGAATAATCATAATAAGACCCACCTTTTGTGGCAATATATGAGCGAATTGTATTGGACTCTTGCCATTTTCTTAGTTCTTTATCTATAAAGCTATTAGGCTCAACCCCTACTATGATTCTACAATCTTGATCTTGAGTTCCATCAACAAAAGAGCTTCTTGGATCTAAGAATCGAGTATTATCTACACTTGAGGTAAATTCTTGATTAGGGGATAAATATTCAACATTAGATCTAAAATCCAATTCATATAAGGTTTGAGTCATTTCTTGAACATTACCTGTAAGGTCATAAAATCCCCACTCGTTTGGTTGTTTTTGAGCAATGGCTCTTGGCATTGATTTATCGTTGTATTTATAGGACACTGGTTTTTCTTTAGAATTGTCAGAAGTCCATCCAACCTTGTCAGAGTTGTTTCCTTTTATACCTGAATAAATTGCTTTAGGGTTTTCTGCTTTTGCTGCGGATTCCCATTCAAATGCAGTTGGCAAACGATATCCATTTGCATTCTGATGCCAAACTACAACTTGCCAACCAGATTGATCTGTTTCTTCGGTATATGCTAAATCTAAACCATGCATCGTACTTAAGCGATTACAAAAATGGATCGCATCTAAGAATGAAATGTGAGAAATAGGGTATTGACTCAAAGGTCTTTTTTTCAAATATGAGTATTCCTGTTCTTGAGCTAGAATCTCCCAAGGGTTTTCAATTTCCATGACATCACAATAAAACGCACTTGTGATGAGAGTGCTTGACATCCAAAAGGGTTTGTTGATGTAAATTTGGATAGGAGGGCAACCCTTTTCATCTTTGTGCATATTGAAAGTAATACTGAACTTGTCACCAAAGTTATCTTTCTCTATTTTGGTGATCACACCATCTTCAAGCCCTTTGGTAAAATAGCCCTTAGGGCAACCAATCATTTCTAAGGATGCATAGGATGAGATTTGTTTACTATCTTTCCACTCAAAGGATAATTTTTTTGGTCGTTTGTATGTATACCAATCAGCAACAGTTTTAGGCTGTAGCACAATCGAAATATCTTGCTCGATCACATTGATTGGATCTATCTGTTTACCTTTTTGTTTGGTAGTTTTGAAAATTCGCATTTGCATAAGGTTGCTTAGAAAGACTTGCTTCGTTGGGAATAAAGATTCATATAGAAATGTGTTTTGAATGAAAACTGTCAATCTACCAAAAGAATCTTGAGCTGCAAAAATCTCATGGCTTGGAACATTACGCATTTCGTTTGTTTTGATTGCTGTATTGATCACATCTGTAGGTTCGAGGGTATTGTGTTGGTATGTGGCTGTGATTTGTATTATTTTTTTCAAAAATCTATGAGAGTTCATTAACATATTCGGTATTCCTAGGGTGTAATTCAGATATCTTGATTTTAAGTGAGTGTGTTTTTTTTATCAAAGATAAAATCAAAAAATCTTACAGCGAAAAGAGAAAGGCATTTACATTGGCACCTACTTGCACTATTGTGATTAAATACAACAATCAACATAATTATGATTCAAAGGTAAATACTTATGGTTATTCGTTTTGATGTTCAAGGATTACCCCCTGTCATAGATGTATCACATTTGTTGGGGATTGATCACAAAGAAATACTAGATAAATTTTTTGATGTAGAAAAAGAAAATCCAAAATCGCCCAAGAACACTAAGAACACAGATCACAAAGAAAATCTTAAAAATTTGATTGAAAATTAGCAAAATGGTTTATTTTATTTGATATTTTGGATGATGTATTTTTGAGTTTCTGCAAAAAACAAAACGAATGAAACGATAGAAATTGAGATATTGATTCTTGAGGGTTCTGGTATTTTTTCAGCGAATTTGAGAAAATAAAACAAATCTTCGAAATAGGCTGTGATACACATTTTTGCATTTGCCGAATTAGACTTACTTGTTGTAACATCAACAACGATTTTTGGGCATTTGTGACTTTGATATGTTGTACCAATATCTAAAAGTAAATCCTGAATTACTTCAACAAAAGATTGTAGATTTATTTTTTGAGCATTGATGATGGCTTTTTTTACTAGAGTTGTTCCGATTTCTGAGTCTTGATAGATGTAACCTTGATAATCGGTATGAGTGAAAACAGTTTCAACTAAGTTTTTGTAGAACACATTTGCAATCGCTTCAATTTTTTTGCTGTAATTTGTGAGAGGATTACTAAGCCAAAGAATGCCATTCTCCTCTACATCAATAAAAATGCCTACAATTGTCTTACGAGCAGATGCAAGGAATTGCAATTGATCATTGACAAAATTTCTAGCAGTTTGTTGATCGTCAGATTTTTGGATGTATTCTTGAGAAAGGATATTGAACAAAGAAAGTAAAGTGTTGTGGAATGTATTGAGAATATCGATTTGATCATTGATTTGTGTGGTTAGTAGTTGGATTTGACTAGGTACTATACCAAAAATTTTGTCATTTTTTTTCGAAGATGAATTGGTGCTTGCTTGTCGTATAATTTTCAAATCTGCTATTTTTCGAGTGATTGCAATAGACATTTTTGAAACAGAAAATGGAGAAGATGTTGCAGTTAGGATTCTAGGCAAGTCGATATTTTTTTCTTGAAAGCTGAGAGAATTCAATAATGGCTGTTTGATTTGTTTAGAAATATCATAGAGTCGTTCGTAAAGTTTTGTGGTTGATTGATATTCGGGAATAGTTGAAAAATGATTTTTCAAAGCATTGACTGTAGCAGCTCGAATTAGGTTTGAATAGGCTCGAACGAATACACTTTGATGGAGCAATTCAAGCACATATTGTTGTATTAGAAATTCGGTTGCAGCACAAACGATAGGATGGAAAAGGTCTTGAGATCTATTCTTGACAAAGTTTTGAATTTGTACACTAGTAGGTGCTGTTGGGTGGATTTCGAAAATCGTGCCGATAAATTGATTGTTGGGATTGCCGATGATACTTTTAGCGATTTCTTGTATACTTGTGTTGATTTGTTGTTGAATAAACCCAGTTTTTGAATCTAAAAGGTTTTGGTAAATGTGCTTAACTAGCATAGAATAGGGTAAGTCAAAATCTAAAAAATGTTCAAAATCTGACTTTGTAAAAGTGAGCATAGATGTGCCATACAAACAATAACCTTTGTTAAAAGGTGTGTCAGTACAAGCTAAAGCGATTGGGATATCACAGTCGGCAGTTCTATATGCTCGAACTTCTAAGGAAAAAGCCAGATTTGAGATTGATGAAACACTAAATTTGTTGTTTGCATGATCAATCGGTACGAAACATTCTTTCATATATGTGAATATTTTGCTGGATAGCTGATCTAAAACTTTGTGGAGTACTTTACCAGCAAGGCTGATTTCTGTGATGTTTAAGAGTGCAGACAAAGCTGGGTTTTGAAATTGTTTAGTGAGAGATGGGTTTGTGTATTCGTCAACGGGTGGGATTTTGTAGCTTTCCCCATAGAATGTTGCTTGTCGGTATATTTGTGGTAAAATCATATTACCTAGAGCTATGATTTTATCAGGGGAACTTAACCATTGTTTGGCAAAAGCATCGTTCTTAGGGATATTACTGTTTGCTTGAATGACATCTTCTAAAAATATCGGAAGACGACTAGCATATTTTTTGTAATCTTGGAAATTATTGTTGTAGATCTTGTTGTAATGTAAGCAGTCTTGTTTCAGTAGAGAATTTGGAATGGCTTTAGATTCTTTGATGAAATCTGAAATTGCATCATTGTTGCTTTCTAATTCAGAGATATATGTTTTTGACCTTGCGTCCATCATTTTAAATAATCTATCTAATTCGAACATATGCTGAAGATTTGCCATACCATTTGAATCTTTGGCGTGCTGCAGTTCATGGATAAATGTAAATTTAACATCTTCGTCATCTAGGATTCGTTCTAGTGAGCTGATTTTATAAGTTCTAGATTGTTTTGAAAAGTTTTTGAAAAGTTTTTTGTAATCAGCGATAAAACAAACTTTGTGATCGTTGGATTGATAAAAAGCTTTTGCATTACTTGAATCTGGGTTATTTTCAGAAGCGATCAAATATATTTTGAGATCTTTGTTTGAGTAGTTAGGATTTTGGATATCAACAGACAAAAGAAGGATTTCTTTTTCTTGTGTGAGAAAGGCTTGAGCAGTGTTTTCATGGGGGTATTTAGCAGTCAGTTGATCTACAATATTTGGGATTTGGGCGATGATTTGTTTAATGATGTTGATAGAGTCAACTCTGCTTTTAGTGATTTCTTTTTCTAAATTGGATAAGAGTCCATTGACTGTTGCGATTGATTTGGAAACATCTACAAATTTTTCCAAAGACGGATTGGTTTTGATTTTTTTGTAATTGGACATTGTTCGAACCTTTCATTTCATTTTGTTACTAGAATAAAAAAATAGGAAAGAAAAGCGAACAAAATTTGAAAAATCTTAAAAATTATGAATCAACAAGATTTGTAAAGGCAAAAAAGAAAACTTGAAAATTGATGGGAGATTGGGGATTAGTATTTAGCTTTATGAATCACAGTATCAACAATAATTTTTTCATTGTTCATATCAATACCTGGACCTAATACTTCATAGGCACAGCGAATTGCATTTCTGAAATCTTCCGCATTGCTTTCATCATATGGCTTGAAAACACCAACATCATTTTTCATTTGTACACTAATTGATGTAGGTAAACCAAAAAGTAGTCTCTTGAATAAAGCACTGTTGATGGGTAAGTGGTACATACCGATTGCACCTACTTCACTTTTATCTTTGACGGATGCACAGTTACCCTTTTGAAGTCCAGTGATTGAATGAATTTGATCATCCTTAAAGGCAACGAAAAGTGGACTATAATCACTGATACAAACTTCTCTACCAACATAAAAGAAATTGACAGCAATCTGTAGCTTTTTCTCCTTATACATGAGATTAGTAAGCAGAATGCCCTCATCTCCAACAAATACAGATCTACGCTGGTTGAGATACACACCATTCTCATTCTGCTGAGCTTTTTCTACTGCATCCTTTGCAAAATACAGATCACATTGTTTGGGTTTGAGATGTGTAAAAGTGTTTTCTTGCACAGCTGTTGTTGGTTCAGCTTGCTTGGGTTCTGTGGGGGTATGTTCTTGGTCTTTAGGTTGTGTTGCTGTTGGAGTAGTTGTATCAGCTTTATCACTACAGGCGAAGCAAATGCCAAGTATGAATAGAATAGCAAGAATTTTGTTGTTGTTTTTCATCATTGATCCTTTTAGGTTTTTGGGATGAATTTGTTTTGAAAATGAATAGAATTGAATGAAATGGAATTTCTAAGATATATTTATAGGTCTGGTCATACTTTTGTGGTTGAGTATGGATGTTTTAGCCCATGTATTGCATTGCACCTAAAAACCACATAAGGATAGATATAATGAGACCGAGAACGGACAAGACTAAACCTAAAGTATCATCATTCTTGTTTGATTTGACAATACCTGTCACTGCCAAAATAACACCGAGAATAGGGATAATCCAACCGAAAAGAGAGAGAATGCCGAAAGTTGTACCTTCGCTTGATTTTTGTTGCTGTAATTCTTGACTCATTTTGTTTTCCTTTGAGTTTGTGAAAAAATGCTAGACCCATGAAATTGTCTTCAAGATGGGTAAGAATGTTGATAGCATGACTCACAAAAGCTGTCAACTGTATTTGAACAAAAATTGTATTTTTTGGGTTGAATTACTCAACTGTTTCTTTAATACAATTAAAATATGCTTTGACAATAAACTCTTATTATGATACTTAAATTGAAATTGGTTTTTATTCGTTTTGACAAAATGGAGCAGCAACAAATGTTTTATGAGAATCAAAAGACTGAACAAAAAGAATTGTACAAAGAAGCCTTACAAACAGTAGGCTCTCTATCGAATTTAAGTTCAGACAATACAGTACCTTTTTTAAATTACAGAGTAGCAGAAAATGTGTTCTGCAAGTCCTTTGATGCAGAGGATCGTACGAGAGCGGATGTATCTGTGGATGCAGTCAAGAATGGTGTGGGTCTTGGTTTGAAAACATTTTTACATGGGAATGGTAAGAGCTTTCAAAAAGTTGCAGAGTTCAATTCCATGAGTAGCAGCTTAAGAGATTTGGATTCGAAAGCACTAGTTCAAAAGGTTTGTGAAGCCCGTAATTATCGTATCAAGGCAACACAAGATATATATGGACTTGTGGATATGCATTATCATTGTGTCACTCGCTTAGAGTCTAAGTTTTTGTTATTTGAAGAACCATTAGTGATGGTGGATTGTGATAGTATTGACAATGTAGTAGCTAAAGAAACAACAATTCTTTTCAATGACTCTCAGCATGAATACAGCTTTAGCTTATCCAAATCTACCTTGAATAAGAGATTTGTGTGTGATGAGAACTTGGCTTTGGATGAAATCCCAATTGATGTACTTGAAGATCCTTTATCGTTTTTGATGAACACTTTACCTACTAAAGCAAAATTATCAAAGCTTGTACCTGATGCACTTAAGCTACCATCTGAAGATCCTGACGCAGAGCATATCTATTTACCTTTGTATGCACCATCATCTGATACACTCAGCCCTGCACTATCTAGTGGCTTGAATCAATGGAACGCAAAGGGTAGAGAACGAGATCCTGATGAGGTATACATCCCAATTCCCAGCTGGATACACCAAAAATGTCCTACTTTTTTCCCACAAAAAGATGAGAATTTCGATTTAGGATTACCAAATGGTAAGACTTTGAGTGCAAAGATCTGTCAATCTGGTGGTAAGGCATTGATGTCCAATCCTAACAAAGCACTAGGTCAGTGGTTGCTAAGAGATGTACTCAAGGCTCGATATGGGACAGTGATTACTAGGGAATTGTTAGATATGCTTGGTATAGACTCTGTGGTTATTTCAAAGCATATTCAAGACAATGGTCAAATTGGCTACAAAATTGATTTCGCAAAGCTGAACAAGTTTGAAGCCTTCAAAAACAAGTTTTCCAAATAAAAAAACAAGTTAAGACAAAAAATCCAAAAGAAAGGGTTTAAAAATGAAAAGAGTTTTAGTTGCTTGTGAAGAATCACAAACAGTAACAAAGGTGTTTAGAGCAAGAGGCTTTGAAGCATATTCTTGTGATTTACAATCTGCAAGTGGTGGTCATCCTGAATGGCATTTTCAAGAAGATGTATTCAAAATTTTAGATCAGCATTGGGATCTTGTGATTGCACACCCACCTTGTACACACCTATCCTCGTCAGGTGCGAGATGGTTTGAACAAAAAAGAGCAGATGGTAGACAACAAGCTGCGATTGATTTCTTCATGGCGTTCACAAAGATCAAAGCAAAATATGTAGCGATTGAAAATCCAATAGGTATCATGTCAAGTGAACACAAAAAACCTGATCAAATCATCCATCCTTGGCAATTTGGGGATGAGATTTCCAAAGCAACTTGCCTATGGCTCAAAAATCTACCACAACTCACACCTACTAATATTGTAGGTAAAGGGGAATTTGTAGTCTTTGCATCAGGCAAGAAACAACCAAAGTGGTATGCAGATGCCTTCAAGCTATCTCCCGAAGAAAGATCTAGAGTTCGTAGTAAGACCTTTGATGGGATTGCAAAAGCAATGGCAGAGCAATGGGGAGATTTCATTTTACAAGCTGATACCAAATAATATTTTCATTGATCAAACTGAAAACAATTGATTTTATTCAAAAGACCTCAACAATTTCAAAAAGCTAGCGATCACAATGATTTGCAACATCCTATCCTCCATCGCTACATCTGTTTTTTTATTTTGCTACATACTAAAAAATGCTTGACAGTAAATTTTTATTTTGGTATTATTTTTTCACAGACCTAAGATTGATGTGTACCAAACTGTCTTGAACTCTTTACAGAGTCTGCCCCATGTGCGTGGGGATTTACCCCCCGTCGCCATCTAAAATCGTTGGAGTTTCGAGTCTGCCCCATGTGCGTGGGGATTTACCACGAGATGGTGGAGCTTGGACGCCATTGTCGGTGTCTGCCCCATGTGCGTGGGGATTTACCGCTACCCAAGGCGGGCATGTAAAATTTGCTGATGTCTGCCCCATGCTCGTGGGGATTTACCTATTCACACGGCGATTCAAAAGTTGAAAACCTAGTCTGCCCCATGCTCGTGGGGATTTGTCAGATGCGATGTTATCGAGTTTTCTAAAAAAATAGTCTGCCCCATGCTCGTGGGGATTTCGGTATCAAGTTAATTGTTTCTCAAAATTGGTTAAAAACTCGGTATCGGTTGTATTTTTGTACCGAGAATATTTGTAGGGTATGCTTCCTATCTTTGAATCTTTTGTGGTTTCTATGAACTGAATAATCTGTAATCCTGCAATGTAACCAAGACCGATTGGAACAGCATTACCGATTTGTTTGTATTGTTGTTCGATAGATCCTTCAAAAACCCAATCGCTTGGGAACATTTGAATACGAGCATATTCTGGAATGCTGAGAGGTCTAAGAAATTCTGGATGACAAAGCATTGTATTTGGCATTGTGGGAACAGTAACAAGGGTAGGAGATGGCTGATCATAGCTGAGTCTTCGGAGGAATCCAGTCTTGCCACCATCTAGATCAAACATTTTACCCATTGCTTGTTTTTGTATGTCGGTGGGTAGGTGTTTCCAATACTGTCCACCTTTAAGCATTGAGAGGTATGGGATATGTTGCTTACGGAGTGTGCCACAGTTTTGAGAATCAGCAGCTTTGATTTCATCAAAATTACCCAAAATACTTTTCCAATTACCAAAAGCTTCTTTGATTGATACCCATTCTGTTAGACCTTGTGCTTTTAGTTTTTCATGCTCTTTGTCATTTGGATCGAAATGTGTGGGGTTTGGTAGTGGGATACTTTCATCCCCAAGTGCTCCAAAGATAATTACTCTTTCTCTTTTTTGTGGCACACCATAGTTAGCAGCATTGAACAAAGAGAAGCTGATTGCATATCCGAGTTTTTTAAATTCTGCACAAAGCCAATACATGACTGAACCACTGAGTTTGCTAGCACTTGGGTTTTGGGCGAAGATGTCCGGCACAAAATCATCTAGTTTGGCAGACAGTAATCCTCTAACATTTTCGAGTAAAAAGAATTTGGGTTTGATTTCAGAAACAAGATCTAGAAATTTGTAGAGTGTGTTACTTCTTAGATCTGAGAGACCTTTTCTTTTACCAGCAGAACTGAATGGTTGGCAAGGTGGTCCACCGAAAATGAGATCAACAGAATTAGGTTCTAATTGTGCAACTTGTAGAATTTCAGTTGCAGAAAACTTGGTAATGTCGCCCTCTAGTAGTGGGATGTTGGTGTTTGTTTTGATTGTTTTACAAGCCCATTTATCCCATTCCACACAAAGACGAATGTTGAAGCCTGATCGTTCGATACCTAGATCGAAACCCATTGCACCAGAGAATAGGGAAATTGCATTGAGTTTTCTTGTTGTGTGATCCATATGAAATCCTTGAAATTGTGTTTTTATGGTAAAATGGAACAATTCTATATTGTTGGTTTAATAAAGCAATTTTACATTTCATTCAATACTAAAAAATGCCTGACGATAAATATTTATTTCTATATTCATTTTTCAAAGACCTAAGATCTGTGTGCACCGAACTGTCTTAAACTCTTTATAGATTCTGCCCCATGCTTGTGGGGGTTTATCTATAGCCAAGACCAATTAGGACAACATTACCAATTTTTTTTGACAAAGCCATATTCAGTCTTTATTATTGTTTCATTTTCTACATTCATTTTTACATTTTTACATTTTTCACATTTTTTTTGAGAGATTCATTCATGGCAGATCAAACAAACACACTTAGGATAGGAATTTTAGGTTTAGGGTATGTAGGCTTACCTTTAGCAGTAGAGTTTGCTAAAAAGCAAGTAAAAACTATTGGTTTTGATATATCTAAGGAAAAAGTTGATTTGATTAATCAAGGCAAATCGTACATTCCAGATATTCAACAAGAAACACTTGAGCCTTTAGTTTTATCAAAAGATTTGTCAGCAACAACTGATTTTTCTGAGTTGAAACTCTGTAATGTTGTGATTGTATGTGTGCCTACACCCTTGAATGACAACAGAGAACCTGATGTTCGTTACATTGAATTAGCCGCAAGGACAATACGAGATCATTTACAAAAAGGTCAACTGATCATACTAGAAAGTACAACTTACCCAAGAACAACAACAGAAATCTTTGTGCCAACCATTTTGAATGGAGATTGGGTTATTGGGCAAGATTTCCATGTTGCTTTCAGTCCAGAGAGAATAGATCCTGGTAATGCCAAGTATGGAGTACACAACACTCCGAAAGTAGTTGGTGGCTTCACGAATGTGTGTGGACTCAAAGCGAAAGAGATTTATGAGTTAGTCACAAATCATGTTGTCCAAGTTTCGAGCCCAACTGCAGCAGAAATGGTAAAGCTTTTGGAAAATACTTTCAGATCTGTAAACATTGCTCTTGCGAATGAATTTGCACTCATCTGTGAAAAATTAGAATTGAACATTTGGGAAATTGTAAGTGCTGCAAGTACTAAGCCTTTTGGATTTATGCCATTCTATCCAGGACCTGGTGTAGGAGGGCATTGTATTCCAATCGATCCTTTGTATTTAAGCTGGAAAATGAGAACGATGGGATACAAAACAAAGTTCATTGATATGGCTGATGAAATCAACATAGCAATGCCACACCATATTGTGAACTTAGCTTCTAGAGCATTGAACAAAGACAAAAAAGCAATCAATGGTTCTAAGATTTTAGTGTTAGGTGTTGCATACAAGAAAAACATTGATGATTTTAGGGAATCACCTGCACTAGAAATTATTCATGAATTACATGAACTTGGTGCAGTTGTGGATTACCATGATCCATATGTGCCAATTTTGTCTTTTAGTGTTAGGGAATCGCATTATCATTTAGAATCGGTCAAAAGTCTAAGTGCTGTACAACTGATGAAATATGATGTTGTTGTGATTGTGACAGATCATAGTGAATATGTTGACAAAACAGCATTGCTCATTGCATATAGTAATCGAATTGTAGATACTCGTAATTTGTTAGGAAATGATAATAGGAATCACCCAAAAATCATTCAGCTGTGATTTTTGTAGAATTTTTCAATTTGTTCAACAATATATGTTTGTTGATCTAAGCTGAGATTGGGAGAAATTGGCAAAGACAATGTTTCTTGGCAAAGCAATTCTGCATTAGGTAGAGAGTTTGATTTGTATCCTAGATAACTGAAACAGGGTTGTAGGTGTAATGTAGATGGGTAGTAGATTGCAGTTTCAATACCTTGTTCATATAGAAATGCTTTAAGGAGATCTCTGTGCTTAGCACGAATGGTGAATTGATTGTAAACATGAACAGAATGTTCGAGATTTTTTTGTGGGATGATAAATTCTTTTTCGATCAAATTTGTGTTACCAAGAAGCATTTTGTAGGTACGAGCAATTTCTTGTCGTTTGGTTGTCCAATTCGTCAAAAATTCTAGTTTCACATTTAGGATTGCAGCTTGAATGGCATCCAATCTAAAATTACCCCCAACATAGGTATGATGGTATTTTGTTTTTGCACCATGAGTTCTGAGAACAGAGCATTTATCTAGAATTTCGACATTTGATCCATAAACTGCACCACCATCTCCAAAGCCACCTAGATTTTTAGATGGGAAAAAGCTAGTTGCAGCGATCGCACCTAATTCTCCAGTACCTTTGGTTCGCAATCTTGCACCGATTGCTTGAGCAGTATCTTCAATGATAGGTGGACAGCTTGAGTCGGTATAGAGTGAATCTAAATCACAGATTTGTCCGAATAGGTGGACTGGAATGATTGCCTTTGTTTTGGGTGTGATGGCATTCGCACATAGTTCTTTGTTCATGTTAAAGGTGTCTAAATCCACATCAACGAAGATTGGTTTTGCTCCTAGCCTAGCTACAGCACCTGCAGTTGCAAAAAAAGAATATGTAGGTATGATGACTTCATCGCCATGAGAAACATCCAAAGCCATGAGAGCAACGAGTAAGGCGTCTGTACCTGAAGAAACACCAATAGCTTTTTTGACACCTAAATACTGAGCTAAATTTCGCTCAAAGGTATCTACATGAGATCCCATGATGAAAGCTTGGTCATCAATGACTGTTTCGATGGCTTTGAGAACTTGTTGCTTGTATGTGGGCAATTGTGCCTTTAAATCTAATACTGGGATCATATTTGAAGAATCCTTGTTGTGTTGTTTTGTCTTCGATGAAATGTGGATATTTTATATTATTCTACAAATAAAGCAATTTTATATTGTAATGCTTATGAAAAAATGCTTGACGATAAATATTTATTTCTGTATTGTTTTTTCACAGACCTAAGATCTATGTGCACCGAACTATCTTGAACTCTTTACAGAGATCTGCCCCCATACTCGTGGGGATTTGCCATACATCCTAGCACACTGTACCAAATTGGTCAGGTCTGCCCCATGCTCGTGGGGATTTACCGCCCCTTTCAGTAAGGCGATTAGCGATTTTTTTGTCTGCCCCATGCTCGTGGGGATTTACCTTTCTTTTAAAAAATCATCTCTTTTGATAATAGGTCTGCCCCATGCTCGTGGGGATTTGCCTGTCGAAGATGCTCAAGTGGTTGCATCTACCCCATACTTGTGGGGATTGTCCACACCACATACCACCTTTGGCATTGACTAAGCCATTTGCCCCATACGCATGGGGATTCCTCTACTAAACACATCAGTTCGTTCCCCCCCCATACTCATGGGGATTTAATTTCTTTTTTACTAGGATTTTTCATGGAATACATCTTTCATCATCTTTCTTTTGTGTTCGATCAAAAGCAGCACACATACCATTTCAATAGAAGCGATTTTGCTGGTGGCTTGCTCTCAAAGTCTGTTTTTGATCGAGTTTGTCAGTACCTAACCACTGTCACACAAATACCATTACCCATAGATTCGAGTGCTTTGGACATAGATAGTATAATGAGAGCGATGAGTGAAAACTACAAGCTTCCAATAGGCTATTGCTTGTGTATGGGCTTTGAATCATCTATGGATAACTCTCAGTGGCAAGTATCAGATTATCATGAACTAAAAAAGGATGATGAAGAAAACATTTTAAGACCCAATGTTGACCAAAATACATCGGTAGAATGAATAATTTTAGTTGATTTGTACTTGAGAATAGCTTGGTACTTGGCGAATAGGATACAACAATAATAGCTGCTGATCGATTTTAGAGTCCAGATTACAAACACTTAAGATCTTATGCCGAGCATGAGTGATTTCTTGGATCAAATCCTGACAGTTGATATCGGTAACTTGATGGCTTGCAAGATCTTTCTCTGTGTGAAAGCTAAGGAGATCTGCCAAAGCTTTATCTGCATCACAATAATCAACAGTGACAAGGGATAGCTCGAATACACGATTTGAAATTTGACATAGTTCTTCATAGGAAACATGAGCCCAATTGGTATCTTGTTCTAGAAATATTTTAGCCATTTTTTCGTATTTTCTTAGTTCTTCAATCATTTCTTGATCATGATCGAAGACCTCTAGCCAAGTATTTATTTTTTTGAGGGCATGGACTAATTCCAAAAAAGAATCCTGATACAAGCCATTGTATTCGATCATTTGGGAATAAATTTGATAGTGAGTTTCTAAGGCTTGGCGAACAAAAGCCTTCATTCGGATTTCTTCATCTAGTGAGATGAATTTAGAGGATGTGTTAGACATCTTTGTTGTCCTTTTTACTTTGTTTAATCTGATCATGTTGGATTTGTGCGAGAATACCATAGCCAGTAATATCTAACCAAGGAGATTCTCCGAATGGATCTTTATTTTGAGCGATACGAGAGAGCTTATCCAAAACTCTTACAATAACATGGACATCTGGGTAGGATTCTAAGGGAATACCATTTGGATATAGGAGTTGGAGAATTTGAGTAGTTTTGTCGAATGCTGCACCATAAGCCTTATTTTTTTCTTCAAGGATTTTTGCGATATTTAGAGCAATTTCTTCAAACTTTGATGGCATGATAATTCCTTTTTTTCTAGTATTTGAGTGCATATTAATGCCACAAGAGATTTAAATAATCAAATTTATTTCTGGGCAGATGACTAGGTAATATTGGTATATTTGCTTGGTTTTTGTATATTTTCAACAAGTGCTTCAAAAAAATGCTTGACAGTAAATTTTTATTTTAGTATTATTTTTTCACAGACCTAAGATCTTTGTTTTGTCTGCCCCATGCTCGTGGGGATTTACCTCCCTTCCTGGATCTTAAAAACGCCACTTTTGGAGTCTGCCCCATGCTCGTGGGGATTTACCTGCCATGTCGACATTTTTTGTGAGCTATGACCCGTCTACCCCATGCTCGTGGGGATTCTCCTGACGACTACATGAAATTCAGACGATATGGTCAGTAATCCCATGTATGTGGGGATTTCTCGATTTTGATGAGTACTTTTGATTAGGTAGACATATCTCCCCCCATATACATGGGGATTCTCCTGCCTAGCCCTTGATTAGGATGATATTAGACTTTCCCCATATTCGTGGGGATTTTTAATCTCTATTTTCTCAAAAAAACCAATTTTGCCCTTATATTTTTTCTTGACAAGAAATTTTTACTTATATAATATTTTCTCAATTCGTAACACTTTCAAAAAAAGTCTTACGAATAACACTCCACACGAAAAACGGAAAACACACACATGAAAACACAAATACCTGATAACATGATGGTAGGCAAGAGAAAGCAAGATGGCTCTGAATGGCATCCATTAGTACTACATTGTATTGATGTAGCGGCATTTGCAGCAACATGGTTAGCACAACCCTTAGTTCAAGAAAGATTGCTTGGTGGTAGAGGGAAGAGATTGTCTTTAGTACAACAAAAAATGCTATGTTTTTTTGCTGCGATCCATGATCTTGGGAAATTGAATGCCTACTTTCAAAACAAAATTAGAGGCTTACCAGAAAAACATTCAGTTGGGCATAGCAAACCTGCACTTGCTCTACTTGGTTTAGGTGGTTTAGCAGATGATTTGGAAAATCTTTTTCTATACAATTCTTTCAAAAACAATCTAACAATTGCAGATTTAGCAACATCTTGGTTCAATGATACAGATGAAAACTTATTTGAAATCTTTTTGAAATCAGCATTTTCACATCATGGGGATCCATTAAACCTCAAGGATTTCGAACTCAAGCACAAGCTTTGTTGGAAAGATGATCCAAGTTTTCACACAAAAAACATTGCTGATTTTTTAAGATTGATTTGGGATACTCTTGAGTTAGATGAGAGTTTAGATAACCCACATGAAGGCTTTACTGTGACACAGATCACAAATTCATTTGGTGTATCTTTTTCTGGATTGATTCAAGCTTCGGATTGGGGGGCATCAAACACAAACTTGTTTCCATACTTGGATACAACAAACGAAGATTTCCAAGCGAATACTCTAGAAATTTGTAAAGCTAGATTTGAAAGCTCAAAAAACATTGCACATCAATTTCTCAAAGATGCTGGTAGGATTGATTTAGATTTATCCTTTATCAAAGGTGTGCTTGATCGAAAGGAATTTAAAAAAATATTGCCCTTTACCGATCTAAATCCCGTACAAAAAGCTGTTTTTGATGCATTCAATCCTAAATCTGGGATGACTGAATTGATTGAAGCTCAAATGGGTGCTGGAAAAACTGAGATGGCAATATTGAGGGCTTTACAATATTTGGTAAATGGCTTTGGATCATCAATTGTGTTTGCATTGCCCACCAAATCCTCAGCAGAGCAGATATACAAAAGACTGACAACAATTCTAGAACAAGCAATTCCTAATGGTTGCCCAAAGGTAATACTAGCTACTGGAGATTCAATCGGATCATACAACTACCAAATCAAGAGTTCTGAAAACAAACTCCATATGATATCGGAGTTAGATGAGAAAAGTGAAGCAACAATCTATGAAGAGAACCAAGCAAAAAGGATACTTGCACAGCTATGGGCAACAGATTCTGCAAAGAAATCAATGTCCGGCACGATTGTGGTTTGTACGATAGATCAAGTTGAGCAAGCAACACTGAAAAACACGCACGCTACGATGATAAAATTCTTTTTAGATCAGGCAATTTTGATCATTGACGAGGTGCATGCATCTGATGATTATCAAATGAGAATTGTAGAACAAGTGCTGAAAAATCATAGATCTCTTGGGGGTGTATCTATTTTGATGTCTGCAACACTCACAGAATCAGCGAAAAAAAAGCTGCTAGGATTGAAAAGTAAAGATACAAAAACCCAATCCGAAGCTATGAACACAATTTACCCACTCTTGACTCAAGTTGATATGGGTGTGAGAACGGAAATCGCATTACCCAGCTCAAAAGAGAAAACATTTCATGTTGAAATATTGGAAGATTTAGATTTTGAAAAGTTAGCACATTCTACATTGGATTCAGCAGAGCGAGGAGCAAAGATCTGTGTTCTGAAAAACACTGTCAAAATGGCTCGTAAATTTCAAATTGTTTTAGAACAGATCGCAGTAGCTACAAACAGGGAACATTTACTATTTAAGGTAGCTGGGAAGATCGCATTGGTGCATGCTAGATTTACAGCAGATGCTAAGAAAAAAATAATCAAAGAACTAGAGAAGAGATGTGGTAAAAATTCAGATTTAGGTGGGTTTGTTGTTGTGGCAACACAAGTTGTGCAACAATCTCTCGATTTAGATTTTGATCGAATGTATACAGATCTTTGTCCGATGGATGTGTTGTTACAAAGAGCTGGCAGAGTACATAGGCATACTAGAGCCAGACCGATTGGTTTTGAAGATCCTATCTTGGTAGTACTGTCGCCTGATGATTTCGTAAAAAATGTGAAAGATAGGTATAGTATTGGTGTTGGGGCTAAGACTGTTTACGAAAATCTTGTCATACTTGGAGCTACACTAAAAAGTATCAAAGACAAGCCCTTGGTAAAAGTAGATGCTCAAGCGAGAGAGAGGATTGAGAATACTTTAGACAGAGTTTGGGGTAAAGAATTTCTAGATTCAAATGTGGCAACAGAACTAGAAAATGCAACAAAACCTTCAAACCTTGGTGCTAGATCTTTAGCAAGTGATGCTTGCTTTGATATTGCAAATGATTCATATATAGACTTGACATTCAACAATGAAAACAACCAAACTCGACTCGGTTGTGATGATGTTCTTGTACATTTCAAAGAAAATGACAAATATTTACGAATTGGGGATATATTTGGGGATCATTTCATTTCCTTGTCAGTGTCTCTTTCTCTTTTGTTGGAAAAAGATGCGGGTATGATTGATTTCAAAAACCCAATTATTGGTATTGCCGATTGTATTGCTTCTAATCAAAAAGATTTGGTATATGAAATCAGCTTGAGCAATGGTGTAAACACACTAAAAAGTAAATTGAAATATTCGAGATTTGGGATTGAATTAGTTTAAAAGTGGCTGAGAATTATTTTTGTGCAGCATCTGAAATTTGAGCATCACTGACGATTGCCATATCACTAGCAACTACAGCATCACTAACAGCAACATCACTAGCAACTACAGCATCACTAACAGCGATATCGCTAGCAACTACAGCATCACTAATAGCAACATCACTAGCAACTACAGCATCACTAACAGCAACATCACTAGCAACAATAGCATCACTAGCAATAGCAACATCAGATTCACTAGCATCACTGACATCAGCATCAACAATCACTGCATCACTGACTACAGCATCTGCTTGAGCTTTCACATCTTTTGATTTTTCATCTTCACAAGCAACGAGGCTGGAGATAATAACGATAATAGCGAGTAAATTTTTCATTTTTGTATCCTTTCTATATAGGCATTTTGGTTGTTTTTTTACTACAAGGACAATTTAAAAAATATTTAAGGTCAATGCAAAGAAATATTTTTTTATTTTTTTTCATTTTTTTACTTGACATGAAACTAGTTTGGTATTATGTTGAATCTTACAAAGTTATGAAGCAAGTTTTGCGAGTAACTAGCTCTTTAGTTGGAGTGTTTACATTTTGCCCATCAAAGTGTACCTCGCACGATATTCAAATTTTTTTTTGAGTGCCAATCGTGGGGATTCTCCAGCGTCACACAAGTTCATGAAAAATGAGCTGCTAATTTTTCCCCATTTTCGTGGGGTTTAAAAAACTTAGCAAAAAACAAAAAATGCGTCACACAAATTTATGCACACAAAAAGTGCTGTTAAGTTTGATGATGCGAAAACAACAACCCCTTTACCCAAATCTGTAGGAGAATAGAAAAATGAGTTTGAGTCTACTAGATGAGAAATGCTTTACGATCAAATCCTTGTTTGGAAAAAAATCCGAGAAAGTCCTAAGCTTACCCGAATTGTTCCAAGCTTTGTGCCAAGAAAAAGCATTTTCAATGCCTAAATTACAGGCACATCAGCAACATGGTGTTTATTCATTCTTAGCAAACCTGATGGCACTTTGCTTAGACCAAGAAATTGATATGGATAACAAAACCCCTATTAGTGTGAGTACTCTCAGATCTAAAACCGCAGAAGATTGGAAACAATTACTTGTCCGTCTCATGGGTAAAGATACAACAGCATTCGATCTAATTGTGGAAGATATGTCTAAACCTGCTTTTTTCCAACCAGCAACACAACTCGCACTCAAGGGTGATGAAGATTTAGAAAAAGGCAAGCAACCTACTCGTGATACACCTGATAATTTCAGCATCATTCATGACAAGCAAGGCTTTGACATCAAAAGAAGCAGAAATCACAAAAATGATGTTGAGTTGTGGGTGTATGCATTGATTGTGATGCAAACTTGCTGCAACTATGGTGGTGTGAGTTGGCATAGAGCAATCAAGCTAGAAACATCTGAGTCAACTCGTGTTTGTGCAAGTTATGTAGACAAGCCTTTTTTCAATGTTCGCATTCAAAGAGATGTTCCTTTGTTGCTCGCTCAAAGATCTAAGCTAGTTGATACCTTTGGATACAGATCCCAATTCAAATTGCTTTGGTTGATTGAAAGAACAGAAACTAACCAAATCGATTTAGAAGATTGTCACCCATTGTTCATTGAATGTGCTCGTATCTATCGCTTCACTAAAACAGATGCAGGCATTAATTTGTTCGGTATCGGTCGCAAGCTAGATTTCATCAAAGACACCAAAGTATACAGAGGTGTTGTTGGTGATTTTTGGTTGCCGATTGTCAAGGAAGATAAAAAAGATGGCGAACAAAGTCTAAGTGCGATGTCTTTGAGAAAAGATGGCATAGGTTTTGATTACAAGCAAACCACCAACATTTTGCTGAACAAAACTGTTAACACACCAGCAGTTGCTTTACCTGAAACAAAAAACGGCTTCAAGCAAGGTTTTCTGTTGCTAGATGGAATAAGTGGAGGTCAGTGTAAAACAGCAGGCTTTCACAGAAAATACATCGTGATGACTAAAGGCATGATTTCTCGTTTTTCTAAAGCGAGTGCAGATGTGCAACTTGCTGAGCAGTTACAAACCTTGATGACCAAATACTCTGGGTACATTGCTTTAGTTTGGGAATATCTCGTACAGAATTCCTTGAGAATCGCAAAGCAAAACGATAGAGCAGTGAGATGGTCTGAGATCTTCGAAGATGCAAAGATGCATTATGAAGATCAAGCAGAAATCATCCTTTTTGATGCTTTGTACAGTTATTCAGAGCAAGACGAAAATGATAGCACAGAAAAAATCGAAGAAGATTTCATCGTTCGCTTAGATCAGCTTGCGTTTGAAATCAGGGAACAGATTTTCCAAAGATCTTTTGCAAATTCTGTAGGTCATTATTCTCACTATGCCTTACTCAACAGTACCGTTCTCAAACAAAAGTTTTTCTTAAACAAAAAAATTAGCCTATTGGAGATAACACCACATATGAGCCAAATTCAAAAACCTGAAACATACAATGTTTACCGAAACAAAGTATTAGATGCCTTAGGTCTGATTCGCAAGAATTCTCAAAACAGTAGTTTTATTGCAGATCTTCGGAAACCTAGTGTATATGCTGCACCTGAGTTCAATCCTGCCTACCAAGAAATGATTGCTCAAATCTATGGCAAAAGCCTAAAAAGTGCCAATCTTTCCGAAAAAGAAATTCAGTTATGGCAAAACTTGTTTGCTTGGATGAGAACATCTAAAGGCACAAACAATGAAAATGATTTAGGCACTCTTTGTCAGAAAGCTGGCATTAGCAATCTTAGGTTTCTCAGTCTATTGGAACACTCTGAAGAATCTTTGATTGTAGAAATTGAAGGTTTACTTTCAATCATCACATCAAGCAAGTTCGAAATCTCAACTCGTGCTTGGGTAGATATTGCAGCCCTCTTGTTTTCTGATGGCACAGATGATGAAATCGCTGTGCGTAGAGGGATTGCAAACTCCTATTATGATGCGATCTACAAAACAACCCAAAAACCTACAAAAACAACCCAAAACCAAAACCAACCAATTGAAATCAACAATTTGGAGCAAAAAAATGTCTAAAACATTAGCAGTCAGCAGCTTGACCCCATATATCAATGCATCTGTAAATCGTGATCAAACAGGCGAAGCCAAAAAGTGTGTTATTGGCAATGTTGTTCGTGGTCGTATTTCTTCCCAATGTTTAAAGTTTCATTGGAGAAACAGTGAAGCTTTTGCAAATCTCGACAAGTCCGCAGGTTCTAAGCATTATCGTACTCGTGAAGCTTTCAATATCTTGGTTGCAGATGAACTCAAGAAAGCAAATCTTCCAAATGCTGAATTGATCCCAGAATACACTGCTATTGCGATCAGTGTGATCAATTCTGGTGCAAAGGCTACAAGTGATGATGCATCTGTCAGTGATGAAACAGTTGCTACAACCGAAGAAACAACAAGCAGTGCAGAAGAAACAACAGTAGTTGAAACTGCAAAGAGTGCAAAATCTTCTTCAAAGAAATCTTCTTCAAAGAAATCTTCTTCAAAGACAGCAGAGATTGATCTCTCAAGCAAACAATTGATTTCTATCTCTACGAAAGAAATTGATGTGATCAAAGCTACTATCAGCAAAGCACTCGAAACTAAAGATGTTTCTGTAATCAAAAAGCTAGATTTGAAGAGTTTGTCCTATGAACTCCCACCAAGTATTGCTCTTGCAGGGAAATTCAATACAGCTAAAGCACTTTCTGTTGTAGATGGTTCTTTGAGTGTTGCTCACAGTTTCTCAATCCATGCAAATGTCAGCGATTCCGATTATTACATTGCAACAGATGACTTGGCTAAGTATGAAGGTCGTGAAGAATCTGGTGCTGCATACTTGGATTCTTCAAACATCACAAGCAATGTCTACTATGGTTTTTTGAATATCGATCTAGACAAATACTGTCAAAACAGATTTCGTCAAGATTTAGCAGCAACTTGTCAAAACCCATCCCAAAAGGCACTTGTAGTCAGTGAATTGTCTGCATTCTTAGAAATTGTGTTCCAAGTAAATCCTGAAGGCAAGCACACTAGTACAGCACCATTGACTAAGGCTAGCTTTGGCTTACTTGAAATTTCGAACAGTCCTCAAACAAATGATCAAGCTTTTCTCACACCAGTCAAGAATGACAGTTCTTTGTGGTCTAATGCTTACAATCGTTTGATCAATTTCATTCGTGATACCGATGAAATCTATGACAACAAAAAAGGTCTTTCTAGAGGTTATTTCGGCTTGCATATGAATGCAGACCAAAGACAAGCCTTTGAACAAGATCTTGGATGTAGCAAAGTTGGTATTAGCTCTTTGAGTACTTGGTTAGAAGCTGCGATTGACAAGATCAATGCCATCTAACAAAGTGCAACACATCTCCTTGAATGTGGTTTTCTAGAGCTGAAATTCACATCTACCCTCATATGCATGGGGTCTTTTTGCTCACGATTTTTTTACCATCCCAAAAAGGATATTTAAACATGACAACAAAAAAATTTCTCGTTTTAAGATTAGCTGGAACTCGCTTGTTTTTTGGTAAGACAAGAATTGATAACCACATCAAAACTAATCGAATCCCTTCAAAATCTCAAATTGTGGGATTACTGGCTAATGCACTTGGTTATGATCGTCAAGACATAGATCTCCAAACATCTCTTCAAAATCGCATTGAATATGCAGTAAGAATTGACAAAGCTGGTGTTTTAGAAAAAGAATTCCAAACAGTTGATGGTGTTCTATGCCACAAAAATGCAGGAATCGATCAAGCAGCATCTTTTGAAAAAAGATTGAAATATACCACATATTTAAGTGATGGGATTTACTTAGTTGCGATTGAATTGATTGCTAGTGAGAATCCCAATGATATTGTGATCGAAAACCTTTGGTATGCACTTGAAAATCCTGCTAGAGATTTGTTTATTGGTCATAAGGATTGTGCTCCTGGCATGAAAATTGGTTTGGGAATTTTTGAAGCAGAAAGTTTTGAACAGATGCTCACAAAAATCCCACAACTCACAGCATGGGGGCAATTAGCAACAGCACCAAAAAATGGTTTTGAATGCTGGCTACCAATCCAAAGTGAATCTGAATTTGAAAATTTGACTGCCAAAGACAAAATTGAAGAGTTCAATGACGAGTATGATCACACCAACAAGCTATATGGTGGACAAAGATGGATGAAAAGAAAATTCATTGATCTTGCATCAGATAAAATCAGTCTTGGTGGTAGAAATTTTGAAAACACTAAGACAAACAGATCAAACATCAACATAAGAAATTTAGATCGAAATGCAGCAGTATTTGTGAAAAGCGATTTAGACTTTCCAAAAAACAACAACACACAAAAAGGAAAAAGCACAATGCGTTCTGTAGAACTTGTTCTTGAGCATGAAAAACCAATTGAAACGATGTATGAGATTACACTATTGGCAGATACTCAAACCATGAAAGACTTGGCAATTTCACATAAGCCTAGCAATGTAGAACTTTTAGAAACAGATTTCACAAAGGATTACATTGCCCATGTTTTAGTCAGCTGCTTATTTGGACTCAAAGCACCATCAACCTTTTTTGTCCAACAATTTGATGAAAATACTGTTGAAATCAAGATGAATAGCCGATACTCTCTCAAAGAACTTGGGCATTTCGCACAGATCAAGAATGAAAACGATGCAAAAAATCGAGTTAGTTTAGATGCAGTACTTTGGGATTATGCCAATGAACGAACTCTTGGTAATTGGCAAAAAGGTCAAAGTTTGAAAATTGAGATGGTCTTAAATCCAGTTCGCCGCAGAGAAGAAAAATACTTTGATGCTTATGATACTTTTCAAAAATATCTTAGTATTCTCAGATCATCTGAAAACCCAACAATGTCTGCTCAAGAGATTGATAGACTATCAAATCTCAGTAGGGAAGATATTTATGCGAATTGGTTACTTGAACGCTTTGCGAACTTAGATTGTGTCAAGCTCGAAAATGTGACTACAATCGATTTTGGCATAGAGTATGTTGCAAGAAAGAATGCTCGTAGAAATTTAAGAACCTTTGGGCAACCAGTAGCGAGATTCATTGGAGATCTAACAATTTTAGATCCTACAAAAATGAATGAGTTGCTTGCTGCAGGTGTTGGTAGACAAAAAGGTTTTGGTAGAGGTATGCTGAAAGTTGTAAGTAGCCTTTAAGACTGCTTAACAAGAAAAATGTATTTTGATATGATTTTTCACACAGCAAAATCTTGAATGTCGTTAACTCTTTACAGAGCCTGCCCCATATGCCTGAGGATTTGCCTGGGTTGCGATTTCTATCCAAGATTTGCTGGAAGCCTGCCCCATATGCCTGGGGATTTGCCCATATACCAGAGGTCTTTCAAAAACTTTTGATTGCCTGCCCCATATGCATGGGGATTTGCCCAAATTATCTGGTATCGACATAACAGTGTCAAGGACTACCCCATATGCATGGGGATTTACCTGCAAAGACGCTTAGGTTTTGATGCTTACCATGGACTGCCCCATATGCCTGGGGATTTACCGGAAGCTCACAGTTCTAGCTGTAATGGGATGGAGTCTCCCCATCTGTGTGGGGTTCGACTATTCATTCGATAAAGTTTTTCATCCATCTGTGTTTCAGTCTAGACTTTTTTGATCTGATTAGTTCTTTTGTTTGCTAGAGTAGTGTTTGTTTTATATCTTGAATAACAAATATTATTTGAAAACACTGGAGATAAGAAGATATGACACAAGAACCCATTCAAAAGAAAAAAGTACGAGTAAAGCCTGCGGATTTAAAAGGTACATGGCTTGTTCCACAAAATTTAAAAGGCTTAGATACATCACTGTTACTGCAATCTCAAAGCCAAAATAGTGATGCTTTGTTTAAAACTTTGGAGCACTCCTTTTCAATTCATGAAAAGCAAAAAACTGCAGCAACTTGGAAAAGGACTTATACAAAAAAGTTTTGGTTTCCTTTTTTAGACAATCGCATGGTAGGATTAGAAAATGTAAATGATTTCTCTCAATGGTGGCGAAAGAAAATTGCAGACATCAAAGGTGTTAAAAATATCTCCAAACTTAGCCAAAAAGAGTCAAGACCTCTAACTAAGGCAGATGCTTTCTACTCTAAATATTTTCATGGTGGCTTTCAGCATAGAGTTAGCAAGGATAAAGCATTTTTATCTTGGGATGTTTGGAAAGGGCAACCCAATCGTTTGCTGTATGCGAGAGAAGATTGTATTTTGCATCTTGGTGGTGGTAGGTTTGTACTTGGAAATGTAGAAACTATTCAGCTTCTAAAATCTTTGATAGAGTTCCTTTCGTTTAGGGAAAGTGATCCCGACTATTTCAATAAGGCAGTCTTTTTGCAAAAATATGGTGTAACGATTGAAGAAAGCTATGGTCAAATTGCGAGTGAGTTGGATGATCCGAACGAATTGAGTGGTTTAGAAGATACTTTAGAAGAAGAAAATACTCTAAATCAAACTGAAGAAGCCTTGCTACAAAAAATCAAAGTATCGATCGATGTTAACAAAGTCAATCTTAGTATTGAAAAAAAATATGATGCTCAAATGCGATGGAGAAGCTATGTTGATCGCCTTGAAAAATCTTTAAAGAATCAACCAATGAGAAAAGAGATATTAGATTCTCAAGAATTGACCTATGGTGATTTTTATCAAAATTATGTGGGTTTAGATACATTGACAAAAGCAATTATTATCAATGCAAAAAATCTTTCGAAGGCTATTACAAGAAATTCTTTATCAGTTTTAGAAAAGCTAATTAAAATTGAGCCATATCCAGATGTGTTGGAAGATGACAAGATTGAGTCTACTAGAATTGAAACCATTCTAGGAGATTTAGTAGTGGAAAGATGTTTGGTAAAAAGCAATGCGATTTTAAGAGCAGAGCGAAGTCAATTACTTGGAAATGGTGTTGTTCCACAAACTTGTTCAATTGTAACTAAAGAACTTGTACAAAGCATTATTTCCGAAAATTATGTAAGAGAATACTTACCGATCGGCTTCAATTCGATGGAAGATTTCGAAAGACAAATTGCTGATGATCCTAAAAAACGAATTTTATTGCACAAGGCTTATCGATATAAAGATAAAGTAAAGCTGGATGGGGAAGATGACAATCTAGGTATCAATTTAAATATCTTGTCAGAGAAATTCCCATTCGGTAGAAGATGGCCAACACCTACAGTGTCCGATGCAAATAATGCCGAATTAGAAGCACCCATCGTGAATTGCTTGAAAAAACAAAAGGATACCAAAATCAAATTGGATGAACTGTCGATTGATCGGCAAGAAATGATTTTGTCGGCGAGTATTCATAGGCAAGATTTAGAGCAAGAAGGAATACTCCCATTTACGATTGAAAAAAACCCAGAGTCAACCAACTATGATGCAGAAAAAAGATATCCCAAAAGAAATGTTTGTGTAAATCAAACATGGGTAGAGAGTTTGATGGGCTTATCTGGAGGTTGGACACAACCATTGTTCGGTTGGTCATTAGAGGGATCTGAGTACGATCCAAATGATCCAAAAACAATCATAAAAGCCAAGCTAGTCAAAACACAAATTACCACAAAATAGAAAGAGAAAAACAAAATGGCAGTTAAAAAAAGAATATTAGAAAATTCTAGTTATGAGCATTTACCGAATTTAACTCAAAATGGATTACTTGAAAACCCAGCACCGGAGATGTTGACACACTTGTCTTTTTGTTCTGGATATGGGGGTATTGATATTGGCTTAGGAAAGATTTTTAAGAATCTAAGAACGATTGCATATTGTGAAAAGGATGCAATTCGTTCGGCTAATTTGATTTCAAAGATGGAACAAGGCTGGTTAGATGCTGCACCTGTGTGGACAAACTTAGTTGATTTCCCAATTGATAGCTTTAGAGGTTTGGTTGATGTGATTACAGGAGGTATTCCTTGTCAGCCATTTTCGGTTGCGGGAAAACAAGAAGCTAACAAATCTTTGAAATTTTTGTTTTTTGCATATATGGATATTATCAAACAGCTGCAACCTAAGATTTGTATGATTGAAAATGTAGATGGTCTAAGAAACATTAAATTCCAACAAAAAGATGAAACAGAAACGGCACAGACAGATGTAGAGCTTGAGAATGGCGAAAACAAATCCTATGAACTCAGCTTGAATCACTCGAAAGAGATCCCAGAAGAAGAACTGACAGATTTCACTCTTTTAAAGGATGCTACTCAGTTGACATCTGAATATTTGATTGCTCGTAGGAAAACACCTTATATTCTCTTAAGTATGTTGAGAGATTTAGAAGCAATTGGGTATCGTGTGCATTTTAGATTAGAAACTGCAACTCGTGTGGGTTTACCTCAAGAAAGAAAAAGGTTGTTTGTGATTGGTGTTCGCCAAGATTTGTCTATGGAAGAAGTGGAAAATTATTTTATGGACAATAATATGCTTTTACTAGAAAAGAGTCCATATTCTCGTGCCAAACACCAATATGCGTGGGAAAATGCTAGATTGATGCAAAAGAAACCGACGGATATGTATGGTGTAGAGACTCGCAAAACGAAAAAATAAAAATCCCAGCAATCAAATTCTTGAAACTTTATGAAAAACTTTATACCTTTTATGCAAAAAACCTTCAATTTCACTAAAATTTTGTGAGTTTATATGACGAAGAAAAAGCTAAAGGGTGTGAGCTTGTTTAGTAGCATTGGGATTGGGGATTTGATGCTACCTAACAATTTTGAGATTGTGCTTGCAAATGAAATTATGGAGGATCGCTGTAGATTTTTCCAACACACCCATCCTAATGCCAAAGTGGTTTGTGGGGATATTCAAGATCCGAAAGTGTTTAACCAGCTAATCCAAGAGAGTAAAGAGATTGGGATTGATTTTGTCATTGCAACACCTCCTTGCCAAAGTATGTCGAATGCAAATCGAATTCGTAAGGAAGATGATGAGCGAACGAATTTGATATTGGATGCACTTGCTTATATTGGAGAAATTCAGCCTAAGTTTGTATTGATTGAGAATGTACCCGAGATGGCAAAAACGAAGATCAAGGGTATGACAATTCCAGAGATCATAAAAGCACTACTAGAGCCACTTGGATACCAAATCAAATATGATATTTTGAATGCTGAGAACTATGGTGTTCCTCAATCTCGTAAAAGAGTTTTTTTCTTAATCAACCGAGTAGGCTCTTGGGATTTCCCTAAGAAAAGCACAAAGAAAATTACGATCAAGCAAGCAATAGATCACTTACCTAGCTTAGAGGCTGGGGAAGATAGTGGTATACCTTGGCATTATGCAAAAGAGCATAGAGCAGATCACATTGTGTGCTTCCAACACACACCTTCAGGTAAATCAGCCTTAGAGAACAAAAAATATTATCCTAAGAAATCAGATGGTACTAGAGTAAAAGCTTTCTTAACATCCTACAAGAGAATGGATCCAAACAAGCCAGCTGCAACAATCACAATGAAAAATAGTACGATTACCTCACAGAACAATGTTCACTATGGCAGACTAAAAAAGGATGGCACATATTCAGATGCTAGAGTACTGACGATCCGAGAGCTACTGATCCTAATGACAATCCCTTTGAGTTGGGATGTTCCATCATGGGCATCTGATAATTTTGTGAGAGAGATGATTGGAGAAGCTGTACCACCCTTACTAATCAAAAAAATATTTTCCGAATTAAAGCTTTAAGCTATTTTGTTTTATCATCATCCTTTGAGTTCTTTGATATTTGCACATATTTATCTAGAGCAGCTTGTCCTAAAATATAACCGATTTGAATAAAACCACTTGTAATAACAATGGTTACAAGGAGTGTAAGTTCTGTAGGCTGTATTGTGTCTTTGATTTTCCACAACACATAGAACAAAGCTAATTTCCAACCAATTTCACTGATTAGATATGCGATGAATTTTTTTGATTGGAGTGGTAGCTTTTCGATATTGTTGAATATGTCTTCGTTTTCGTCATTATTGTTGCTTGGCATATCATATTCCTAAAATTAAAAAAGCCTAGTACCAACTGCCGATGATACTAGGCTTTCTTCTTTTCTCACAACAAGGAAAACTTGGGTGAGTTCTTTTGTGGTATAGCATAGGTTCATACAAAATGCAAATTTTTATGTGCATGGCTTATTTATCCTAGCTACAAAGATCAAAATTTCTTAGCTTAAGTGCAAAACAAAAATAGAGATTGATTGTGATCAAAAGCTTTTGGAGATTTGAAATGATTCAAGAAACACAAAACCCAACTCCTTTATCAACCTTATGGCTGACATCCTTTTTCGTCAAACCTGAAATTTGTGATTTCAAAAAGGAAATGCTCGATGCTAGTGATATCCACTTTTCGAATTTCAGTAGTATGTACAATTCCTTACTCTCTTTCTACAAGGCAGATGCTTTAGTAAGTGCTTTAATATCCAATACTGCACAATTACAAAGCTTGTATTTATCGGATGTTTTAGCTCAAATATGTTACAACAAGGCAAAGCTAAGCTCCTTTGGGTATCGCTTAAGTGTGGAGGAGTTGAATGATATTCTAAAAATGTTATCGATATTGCCTTTGCCTAATCTGTCGAATCGAGAAAGTTATGAAAACAGCATATCGAATTTGATTGAACATTACCAAGGCGAATCTTTACTAGGAAAAACACCACTTTTGACGGAAAATGAATTTGAAAAATGCAGATTGGGGAGCCAAACAATTGTATCCGAGTTCACACGTTTTTACACGAAAGCTCAAAACTCAACAGCATCTATTTTTTTTAGACTGTCGCTACCTACTAATTTTGAAAAAACTTTAGATGATGTTTTGACAGCTGTGGTATATACCTATTGTATGATGAAAGACAATCTTGCGAAAAAACAAACATATTTTGAATTACCCTCTAGCTACTTGAAAAGATGCCTAACAATCTACACACATTATTCAAAAACACTATCAAACCTTAAAGATTTACTCGAAAACAAAAAATCTTTGCTAGAGCAAATCAAAGCCAAAGCGAATAATTCCGATCTTGATAGTGAAATGCTACAAACAAAAATTGAAAATCTAAACGAAAAAATCAGTAATCTAGTTGTTGCTTTAGATGGGCATCATAGGGATTATAATGGTATCTTTGCGATTTATGTTCGAACCTACAATAGCATACAAAATGTGAAGAAAATTTACACATACTTGGAGCAAAGTTCAAAAACCCTACAAAAGCTAAGGGTAGGCTTTGACAACACAACTGCAGCATTGCAAGGCTTAGGTTTTCAAAACAAGCAATTCGCCAGATGGCAACTAGGAACTTTTGGTTTAGTCCCACAAGAATTTGATTTTTTTGCAGAACTTGATGCGAGGATTCAAGGTTTAATTGGTATTACAGAAGCTTTAGATGAAACTGAATTGCCTGCCGAACTTTCGACAGAGATCAAAAAACAATTACGAGATCTAGAAACAGACCCACTTGATATCTTGGGTGCTGGTAAATGTGAAAAGCCAATTGTTGACAAAGATGCTATGAATTTGAAACGATTATTGGTAGGTAGTCTTGCAGTCTTTGGGATTAGTGTCCTTTATGGTATGACAGTTAGGAGTAAAAAAAAACGAAACAAAAAAATTGAAAATATTTGAAAGTTTTTTTGATTAGATGTGTTATTTATGGTAAGAATGTAACACACAACTTGAAACAAACATTTCTAACAAAAAACTTGTATTTTGAAAGGTAGTTTTCCATGAACGAAAAACTAAAAGATTACACAGATTTCAACTTATTGCATCTCACAGATGATGAAAACTCAGGCAGTTTCAACAGACATTTTGAATTTGGCACTTTTGATTTAGAGAATCTTGATAATCACATTGATGTGTATCCTTATGTACAAATGTCAAAACATAAGTACCAAGAAAATCGTTACATGAATGAAATCATTTTGAACATTTTTGGGATGCTCACAAGTCCTGATGCTAAGAATTTCACTTTTACGATGGAAGATGGTGAAGCAGTTCAAATTGCATTTGTTGATGAAGCAAATAATGTTGTTCAAAGAAGATGGTTATTGGTTTCTGATTCTGGGTCTTTCAAAATCGGACTCAAGAATGATCCTAAGAGCTTTGAAAAAATCACTTGGAAAAAACTGATGGGTGACAGTGTGATTCGAGTAGAACACAGTCAGGGTTCAGTAATTGTCGATGAAAAAGTTGGACCAATTCTTCAAGATTTAGAAACACAAGAGAACAATTTGAGATCAATTTTGAAGAACGAAAATGTACCAGCAAGTATCGTTCAGCATATTGAGAAAAAGATTGAAGCTTTGAGAGCAAAAAAGAATAGTTGTTTACAATAGGAATTTTAACAAAGGGTTGATCATAATATCATCATAACCAACCCTTTGACAACAACAACCACAAAAGGGTACTTTGATTATACAAAATGTAATGTGGTTTGCAAATAAATTTCTTGATATTGGTTTGAAAAAAAAATAAATTGCTACATACATATCGAATTGATTTGGTAATTTTTTAGTGAGTTTATGTTTTTTCAAAATTATGCTTGTGTGGTGTTTTATCAAATGTTTCAATATGGGAATGAAATGATTTTTGTATTGATTTAAGATCACAAAGGAGATTTGGCAATGTCTGCAGCAGAAGAACAAGTAAATGAAATTGATCGGTTATATGCACATCGAAACGACAAAGATGGTGGAAACATGATCACAAAATTTGTGACAAAATTTGGTTTGAAAGATCCAAAATTTTGGAACACACCATTTGATCCTAAAGTGAAAGATGCGATTAAAGATCTTAAGACAGAAGCACATGCATTCGGTGGTGTAACCAAAGGTGAAATTATAGGGGGATTGATGTCTTTTTATATGTCGCTTGTACGTGATAACTACAAAGTGCAAATTGATGGTAAAACATACAATCTCGGCGAACCCACTCCTGAGTTCCAACAAAAATGTGATGAGTTTTCGAATAAACAACCAAAAACTCTTGGTGGTTTACTAGATTCGATGGCATTCAGTTTGGGAGAAAAAGCATTAGGGCAAACAGCATCAGGGCAAACAGCATCAGGGCAAACAGCATCAAATCAAGATGATAAAACGATGCTATATGTTGGAATTGGTGGGGCAACTCTTGCATTGGCAGCAATCACTTTTGTGATTACAAGAAAATCGAAAAAAAGGTCTAGATAATCTAAAGATGCAAGTGTTGATTCCATTCTTTGTTTTATTGTCCCATTTTACTAAAGCTTTTGTTGTTTTCAAACATCTTGTAATTTCAGTACAATTTTATTAAAGTTTCAAACGATTACTATGATTTTTTTGTTAGAGAATAAAATACTTGATACGAGTCAAAAAAACGATAAAATGCATATGTATTTTTCAAAGAATGGAGAGATGCTTTATGTCAACCAGAACGATTCCTTTTTCTTTTGAAGGTAAGGTTGCTGCAGTAGGTGTGTTGGAACAGAATGGTAAATTGTATATGGATGCCAATACACTTTGGGAAATGAGTGGTTCAGATGTGAACAAGGATGTCTTGAGTTATTTATGCTTGGACAATACGAAAGCTTTAATCCTTGAGTGCTTTTTTGTGGATAGAGGAATTGATATCCATTCTACAAGTCAAAGATCTAGTTTTGTGAAGATGATAGGAGAATTATTGGATAATCCAATTGCACAGCAAAACATACCTTTTGAAATGATGGGTGCTGAATTGTCGATGAGTACAAGTACTCTAGATGTAAAAAGAGAGCACCCAATGATTAGTAGTAAACTAGCAGAAGAAATTAGAACATTTCTATCTGAGTTCCAACTCAAGAGATTGAATCCTAAGGTTGAGTCTTTGTTTGTTGTTGAATCTAGTGAAAACCCAAACCAAATGTTTTTAGAATCTAAAGTCTTTTTAGATTATGCAATGTTTTTATCAGCCCAACTTAAATTACACATTGTTTCCATTTTTCAAGATTATGCATGGCTAGAGGGCTTGAGAGGCTTTGACAAGGTAGAGGCGATGCTTGAAAAGGCTGGAGATGTTTTACAAGAGCATCACATCGATCAAACTTTGAACAAGGTACAAAGAGATGAAGTGGATTCAAGATTGCTTTTGACCATGAAAAAGAAAACGATTCGAGAAAAACTAGAAGACATTTTACCACCTAGTTTTTATACGGAAGATTTCTTTTTTGAAGATATTGAAAATGTGTTAGACAGTGCAGTATATGAGCACCTATTCAAGCAAACCAAACAAAAGTTGATGGGTTACATTGATACTGACACTTTTATCGACACACCTCATATGTTTTTATCCCAAGATGCTTTGGATGTTCTGAATCGGTTAGAATCTGAAATTTTGTTTTATGTGTCCCAGCACATTAATGCAAACAAGCAACTGACAAAATCAGACCTAAGATCTAAAATAAAAGCATTTGCAGAGGATTTGGCTAGCAAGCTATTTAGGGTTTCGAACAAAATATCCTTATTAGAGTTTTTGGATCGAAAAGGAAACAAAGTGGTTGTTGAATTAAGAAACGATTTTTCTGCAAGAAAAAAAATCATCAAAAACTAGGTTTTCAAAAAAAAATTATTCTTGAAACTTTTTTAAAAAAAATGCAATTTATGTTTGACTCTAGACATGAAGAATTACAAAAATAGAATCAAAACTTATTCTATCTATGAAAAAAGGAGCTTCAAATGGCTAAATCTTCCCAATCTTCTAGTGTAGGTCCTGCATTAGTAATTACAAGTGCTTTAGTATTATTAGGTGGTGCTGCAGCATATGTTTACTACACAAGAGAGCAAATCGTCTTGGTAGACAATGATGTTCTTGAGGATGAACCTACATCAAGTGGTGGTGTGAAAACCATCAAAACCACCACCACTACTACTACAACTGCTGAAGGTGAGACAGTTGAAGTAGTAATTACCGAAGAAGATATTCAACGAGCTCAAGCACAAGATCCTGAAAGCACAAGAGAAGAAAAGCAAGAAAGAGAAAATGTGGAAGCTGGGAAAAAAGATCCAGCGGCTCGTAGAGAACAAGAAGCTCAAGGGATAAAAGTTGGAGAGAAAATTGAATTCAAAAAAGGAGACAGTGAAGCAGTCCTTTTGAATTACAAGCTGTCAGGTCAATCTGGTGCGAATTATAAAAACACAGATAGTTTTCCAAAAAACCCCTTAAACCAATTGTATTTTTCTCAAGACACAATACCTCAGATTGTTCCTCGTTTAGGTCTAGCAACAGATCTTCAGCAAGTTTCGGGGGAATATCCTCCTTTAGCTTTATCCGGTATGTGGACTGGTACACCTGAACAACAAAATCGTAAGTTCAATCGCCAAATGATAGCAGTTTGTTTAGGTGGTCCCGTAGCCGCTAGTTCTAAAGAATATAATAAACTTCTAGGTAGGATACCAAATGTGACCAAAGAACGGTTGGCTTGTGTTGTGTATGATGTTGTGAAAGCTGTGAATACATATTGGGACTTGCGAAAAGCAAGTATTGCAAACAAATACCAAGAGTATTCTATTTATGTTTTCAAGAACGATGCTCCATCTAAGGAAAAAAAAGGTCGTGGTGGGATTGCAGATGCAGAAGAGAAACTCTCAAAACTTTTCGATACGGGTTCAAATCTTCTAGAAAAGCAAAGACTTGCAGCGGCAGTTCTTTGGACAATTGTTCAAGCTTCAGATGACAAAAATGTAGGTAAATTACAAAACGATTTGCCAGAAAGGGGTTTTACTGACAAGAACAAACCCAATATGGATAGTTTCTCTTCTCGCCTTGGTGAAGGGATGAAAGAAGCGATTTCTCATATCGCTACTATCAAGTTGCCAGCTACTGAAAATGTGATGTGTGCAAACCGTTATTACAGAGCTTTAGTAGATGCATTCTTTGATGGTTGTTTTAACTGTGAAACTCGTGGTGTTCGTGCATTATATGTAGACAGACCAAAAAACAAAGCACAATTTAGAGATTTTCATTTAATGGAACAAGGTAATTTGCAAATCCTATCTGGTTTAGTTCTACATGCGAACAAATATCCAGGTACAAATCGTTCTATGATAGAACTATAACACCAAGAAAGATGTAACAAGCCTTTCTAGAAAGTCTCTTGTTGGAGAGATGTGTTAGGAATTAGTAATGTTGAAAGTTAGAACTTTGTTTTTATCAGACATACACTTGGGGTATCCACTCTGTCAAGCCGATTCATTATTAAAATTTTTAGATCAGATTGAATTTGAGCAGTTGTACTTGATTGGGGATATTATTGATATTTGGCATCTAGAATGGAATAACAAGCATTTGTATAATCCTAGCCACTTAGAGATTTTAAAAAGGTTTGTTGCTTATAGTAAGAGTGTTCCTACTTTCTTTCTATATGGTAATCACGATGCTCAATTGGTTGATCCAAAATACAAAATGTTTTTTGGTTTGCAAGATATGTCTTTTTCAGATTCGAAAACCTACAACACTCTTCGGGAAGAAAAGTTTTTAGTATCTCATGGAGATAAGCATGATTTGGTAAATTATGGGAGATCTCATATGTTGACAAAAGAGCTTGGAGATTTAGTGAATGGCTCTATTTTAGGCTTTGATCATTTACAGCTTGCAGTTCGTAAAGGTCTAGGCCTAAAGCATTGGAGTTTAACTAATTTCCTTGCAGACAAAATTAGAGAGAGAAAGCTATCTAAGCAGAATTTGACTTTTAGACAATATTTTGAACAAGCAGTCAGTCAAGAAGCTGCGAATTTAGATTTTGATGGTGCGATTTGTGGGCATATACATTTACCGACAGATAAAAACTTTGATGGTATTCGATATTTGAATGATGGTGATTGGGTAACATCATGTACAGCATTGGTTGAAACTTGTGATGGTAATTTGAAATTATTGAAATACAAGCCAAGATGATTCAATTCTTATTTATGGCTTGAAAAAACCACGACAACCAATAATATGACCATTGTCATTTCTGACTACATCTGGCACTAAAAGATCATGTCTACCATACTCTTTAGCTTTTTGGGCAACAACAAGACTTACGATCCAAAAGGTATTTTCTTCATATGGGGGTAATCCGATAACATCCCCAAGTACAGATTTAGAAATTTGAATATCTAGAGTTTTGTTTGGTTCTGTTTCTACACTAATGCTTGGTAGCTTTTCAGAGTTGACAGAGCAACGAGGAATGATACCAGAGGGTTCAAAAAATGCGATTGGTTCTTTGATCTCATTGAGTATTACAATTTGATGGGGTGTAGCATTGATTAGTTTCATAAGAATCTCCGATATCGAAATATGAGCAAAATTGGAATTTATTTGTATAGATGACAAAAAGGTATGTCAAATTTATTTTTGGATCTGCTTTTATGAAAAAAATTTGACATAGCATATCACACAAACTATAGTCTGTGTGTAGCCCCCGAACACTCCATGTTGAAATATCACGAACATACAAGTGATTGCGAAGAACAAGGGTGTCAGCATCCATGAGAGTGTCGTAAAGCCAAAGACCTTGCTAATTTTAACCCTTTCTTAGCAAGAGAGGAAACGGGGCACTTTAATCTCAAAAAATTTGCAGTACTTTTCATTTTTATGTTTGCAATTTAACATTCAAGATATTTCAATATATACAAAGTATTTTATTTCAACCTTTAAATGAAAGAGTCTCAAAATGGCTGACAAACTTTTAACACCTGAACAAAAAACCAAAGGCAAACCTGATGGCGTGGTAAATTTCTCATTCGCAGAACTCGAATACTACGATACAATCCCAGCAGAGTTCATGGAAAATGCATCAAACCTACTGAAAAATTTACAAGTAATTCGTAATTACATTGGCAAACCTATGAAAATAATTTCAGGTTATCGTTCATTAGAACGCCAAATGAAGGTCAATCCCTCAGCTCCTAAATCAAAGCATCTGTCAGCAGAAGCAGCTGATTTGCAAGTTACAGGCATGAAAGCATCGGAATTACATGCTAAAATTTCCGAATTGATCAAGGACAAAAAAATTGTGAATGGAGGTTTAGGTCTCTACATTAAAAGTGATTTTGTTCACTATGATATCAGAAAAGACGGACCTGCAAGATGGAATGGGGATTGATCTATTCAATTGAAAGTAGATTTTTTCGCATCAAATATTCATTTGTGTTTTTGTAAGCTTTGAGAAACAAGCACTCATATTCGACTTTGTTTTTAATCTTTTGCAAATCTCTAAACCTGTTGATGTGATTTTTTAGCTCAGGTTCAATTTCAAATAATGCACTAAGCATTTCGAGTTCTATACCTTGAGCTGGGTCTAAGTCTTGGCATAGGAAAGTTTCAATATCTGTAATATCTTTGAATTTTTCAATCATGAGTGCTTCTACTTTTTTAGAGTCTAACCCCCCTAATCCCGCACCTAGCATTGGAAAAGCGATCGAGGAAATACCCCAACTTTGATAGTGTTCAAGGAAATGGTTCAACCCTTGTTCGATCCATTCGATTTGGGATTGTTGTGCCCAATAGATTTTAGTAGGGAAATTGATAATTTGGATGTATGGGTCTTGGTATAGATATGTCTTACCGATAGTAATTTGCTGCTGTTGACAGTTTGTTCGATATTCTGCAAACATATTAGGATATTTGAGACGAAAATCGAGTGCAAGACCTGCCCCCATTACACCTTGAGTATTTATGGGGTTTACAATACATTTTGCATTCATATTAAATACATTTTTAGTTGTGATTTGTAGCATTGAATCCTCTAAATTCTTGTATCTATTGAAAAGTATCCAATTGTATACCTATTTTTGAAAAAGTTTCAATTTTTATGCTTGCAAGATTCTGTGGGGGTTTTAAAATAAGGAAAAGTATTTTGAAAGGCAATTTAGAATGTATCCACATATTCGTAACAATAGACCCCTCAATGGTTTAGGGGCAGGATTAACAATGCCCACAACAACCAATATTCCCATCACACAAATCGCACCACCAAAGCCAATAGTACCGATTGCCCCAATTATACAAATAGCACCACCAAAGCCAATAGTACCGATTGCACCAATCACACAAATAGCACCACCAAAGCCGATAGTACCAATTGCACCAATCACACAAATAGCACCACCAAAGCCGATAGTACCAATTGCACCAATCACACAAGTTGCACCACCAAAGATGATAGCACCAATTGCCCCAATCACACAAGTTGCACCACCAAAGATGATAGTACCGATTGCCCCAATCACACAAGTTGCACCACCGAAGGTAGTAGCACCAATAGCACCAATCACACAAGTTGCACCACCAAAGCCAATAGTACCGATTGCACCAATCACACAAGTTGCACCACCAAAGGTAGCAGCACCAATACAATACACACCGACAGAACGCTTACCAATTACAAATTTGCCTATCCCAACTAAATTACCAGCACCAATTACACAAGTTGCACCACCAAAGATGATAGTGCCAATAGCACCAATCACACAAGTTGCACCACCAAAGACAATAGTACCGATTGCCCCAATTACACAAGTTGCACCACCGAAGGTAGTAGCACCAATACAGTACACACCGACAGAACGCTTACCGATTACAAATTTACCTATTCCGACTAAATTACCAACAGTAGATTTGAGTTTGCCAAAACCAATCGTGCCAATAGCACCAATAAAGTACACACCAACAGAACGCTTGCCGATTACAAATTTACCTATTCCAACTAAATTACCAGCAGTAGATTTGAGTCCACCAAAATCAATAGTACCGATTGCACCAATCAAATTACCAGCAGTAGATTTGAGTCCACCAAAATCAATAATACCGATTGCACCAATCAAATTACCAGCAGTAGATTTGAGTCCACCAAAATCAATAATACCGATTGCACCAACTACATCAAGTACATCAAGCACACCAAGCACATCAAGCACATCAACTACATCGAGTTCTACCCAAATAGCAACATCAATTGCACCAAGCCCTCCTAAATCGGATAGACTGATCAATGTTCCAAATTTGAATGTAGAAGTCAGCCCATCTGCATTCGAAAGATTTTCGAGTAAGGGTCCTAAAGTAGCAGATCTATCAGATCAAAGGGCTTTGGAAGAAAAAATTTGGAGTTTAGAACAAAATTCTGATGTTTCATCTAGTTCATCCACATCTAGCGATGGATCAGAATCTTATAATTTCAGCGAATATTTAGCAGTACCTCAACAAACAGAAACAGAATCCTACAATTTTGCTGACAATGATTTACTCACATCTACAACATCTGCAACTTTGAACATGACACAACCTATTCCGATGGAAGAACAAAAAATTGATATGCAAGTTGAAAGTCCTTTAGAACTTCAAATCCAATCACAAGATGTGTCTATACTTGAACCAGAACAAAAGATTGAATCTGAACAAAAGGTTGAATCTGAACAAAAGATTGAATCTGAACAAAAGATTGAGCCAGAACAAAAGATTGAATCTGAACAAAAGATTGAGCCAGAACAGAAGATTGAACCAGAACAAAAGATTGAGCCAGAACAAAAGATTGAGCCAGAACAAAAGATTGAGCCAGAACAGAAGATTGAACCAGAACAAAAGATTGAACCAGAACAAAAGATTGAACCAGAACAAAAGATTGAACTAAGGGTTCAGAGTACACAATTGCCATTAATTTCAGCAGTAAGTACATCAAACAAAGAAAATACAATTTTGCCAAAAGAGATTGCTCCTGAACCAATTACACAAAAACCGATACCGATAGAACAGATCAAAGATGTAGCACCAAGAGTTCCAGAATCTCTTGTTGTGAAACAGTTGTCAAGAGAATTACAAATGTTTCAAAATCAAGAACAGCAAATACCGATGAAAAACGAAACAGTAGATCTAGTTCCCACAAAACAACCAAAACCCATCATGGCAACATCAACAAAAGTTGGTATCGGTTTGGGTGCTGCAGTATTGATAGGTGGGGGATATTGGTATTTTAAACACAAAAAATAAGATAAAAGGCACTCCCACAATATTATACAAGATAAAAGCAAGAGTGCCTAAACACTAGATTCTTGCAAAGGAAAAAACTGGGAATCTAGTGAGAGATTAAATAACATATTTGGTGTCATCTTGCAAAATAAATTTCATAAAGTATTTTCAAATGATAGGCAGATTTTTAAAATTTTTTATTTTGTGAAACTTTATGCTTTCTTACGAGATTGGGATCTTCTTTTGTTTTGGGAAGCACTAGCAATTTGTTTTCTTTGGCGAGGACTGATTCTTTTTGATTTTTTAGTTTTTTTAGGGTTTCTGATAGGAGCTGATAGCATCTTTTGTCCATTCATAGATCCTGAATTGTTGAACATCATCAAGTTCTCTTGTTTTTTGATCAATCTTTCCACTTCCAATGCAATCATATCAATCGCAGCTTTTTGTCGATCTGCTTCATATCTAGTATTGAATTCTTCATTGTCTAATTGCCATTGAACAAACCAATCTACATCTTCTCGGTCAGCAGTTCCCAAGATTTGGAGTTCTTGAACATATCGAACATCTCTGCGAAGATTTTGTAACAAATCTTCTTTGGGGTATGTATTAGCATACTGTGTAAGATCAACTTGTGGACTCATTCCTTGAGTAGGATTGAAATTGACCTTATAGTAACGAATACGACAACCAAAAGACCGAGTGAAATGATCGATTGTAATCAACCGAGCACCCAATGAATTTGGTGTAGTAGCTCCAGGAGGAATAATCAAACATTGCAATGAAAAAGTCTCTAGTTCTACAATTTTCTTGTTTGCATCTTCAAGTAAGATGAACTCAGTTCCTTGAGGGAATTTTGATTCAAGTTCATCTTCAATCTTAAGAAACAGTTTCTTGATCATTTTCTTTTTAGATTGCTGATTGGTATAGATTGTAGTAGCGATCGCTAATCCAAACAAAACCAATACACCAGCAACTTCTAACCCACTAGTTTTTTTTGTCATTAGATTTCTCCTATGAATGTTAGAGTGATTTTATTTTTGATGATTTTGTCTTTTTTTTAATCAAATGCCAAACAAAAAAATAAAAAAATAACATGAAATGCATTATGTTAAATTTGGCTTGACTATTGATTTTGGCTCATGTATGGTCTATGGGTTGAAGCCCATGGGTATTCAACATACTTGCACACAACAACTAGACATGAAAGCAACATATTTATATGTCAGAAATCATCATTCGAGAAATTACTCATCCGAGATTCAGAAAGAAAGAAACTCGCACTTTAGAAAAATCATTCGTTGACACTTATTTGACAGATGAAGCAGACAAAAATTTACTGAATTTACTGAAACTGAAATTAGGGCTCAAGATCCCTTTGTATTTGTTTGTTGAATTTTTTGCATACAATTCTGTAGGTTGGGCAACAACATATGATTTTGCAGAATTGAAAACTCCTGATTACGAAACCCCTAGTATTTGGTTATCTAAAGATTTGGATCAGATAAAAGAGTCTGGTTCAGGACAAAAGGTAGGAGAGGTTGGCAAAGCTTTGCTAGAAACTGTCAATCTCATGGCAAAATCAAGTAGTGAGATCTTACAAAGTAGCGAGGTGCAACCAATCAACACTCTCGCTGTCAATAGTCTTTGTTTGATGAAAGAGTTCAACCTTTGTATTTCTTTAGGTGGTTTAGTCTTCCTACACAAAAACAATGAGCAACTGTCACATTCTTTGAAAAGTTTAATTTCGCAAATTCTTGAAGCTTTTGAAAGCTATTGTAAGTCAAACAAAAAAATCCAATTAGTCTATTAATTCAAAGATACTCATTTTTTAAAATTTGGTTTGCATTTCTAGTATTTATGCATACAATCCCATTTTAAACAGTTTAAACCCTACCCTACTTTTCAAAAAAAATGGAGCTGGAAATGTATCTTTGTGATCCTGAAATTCTGAACACAGTTGGTGTTGCTTATATCGAACCAAGGATGTTGTTTGATTGTGCAGTTGAGAGAATTGAAGACAATGGCGATGTAAAAAAGGTGTTTTACAATGCAAATCTTGTAGAGAAAATTTGTAAGGCAAAATATAGCGAAAAGGTCTTCCACAAATTGAAAGATCAGCTTCAAAACATTTCTGAAATTGTTGCTTTAGTATAAGCGAATGTCTTTGAATGGATTCTCTTTATTGATGGGTATTTCTTTTTTGTAAAATTGCCAAGTAATTTGTGCCTAAATCTTCGATCTGAAACAGAGCAATATCTTGATCTTCTAAAAATAATTCAGGTCTTCTGTATCTGATTGGTGTTTTGTTGCGATATGTTTTGAATTGCTTTCTCAAATGGATAACACAATTCTGACAAACACCAGCATTTTTGTTTTCCCAACGAAGCTGATACTTTTCTACTTTTTTGGGTTTAAGAGCAGCTCCGCATATAGTACATACGGGATCGGCTGATGAGTCTATTGTGATTGACTTTTTCTCTAATAGTTGACTCATTTTTCCTCCTAGTAAAATTTTTTTTATTTTTTTATTTTTTTTTCCTTGACATTTTTCTCAACATTGATTATATTCACTTTACATCGTTGATGAACTGACTTGAACTAGAAAGTTACAAACAACCAACAACGTACTGTGAACAAAAACCAAAAACTCCAAAACTTAAACAACTTAAAACGAAAACGAGGACAATATGGCTACTAGCTCTATCTTCAATCGTATCGCAGAGGCTCAAGCACTCAACAACTCAACATATTTTGTTGAAGGTCATTATGTTGTAGAAATCTTAGATGCTTCCGTAAAAGAAAACCGTCATGGCTTACAAATTGCTATCGTAGAATGTCGTGTTGAAAAGTGCTCAAATGCAGCTGTTCGTGTAGGATCTTCAGTAAGCTGGGTATGCAAACTCCAAGGCTCTGATGTAGGTCCAAGAGATCTCAAGACTCAATTCTGTGGCATTGTGAATTGCAGACCAAACCAAGTATCAGCAGAAATGCTCGAAAAAGCTTTCAATCCTGATGCAGCAACTGGTGTAAGTCCACTAGCAGGTACAAGATGCTATGTGTATGCTCGTGTTGTTGAAACTCAAAAGGGTGGTACTTTTACCAAAGTTGAATTTCGTGGTATCCAAGAAGGTCAACCAATCCCTGATTTCGAACAAGCAAAGTTCAACATCACTGCTGATCAAGAAGCTCTAGACATTGACAATCTCGGAAAGAGCAACTCTCCATTCTAAGACTTAGACATCAGCAAAAATGTTTCGCACCTTGTTTGCAAATAAACTTGCTCGATAGCTGGCTCTATGATACAAAAACATCCTAAAGTTTGTCAAGTTTGTTGTTTGGCTACAAATCGTTAGGATGTTCTCCAAACAAAAAATACCCTGACAGACTTTGGTTTGTTGGGGTATTTTACTTTTAAGACATGAAACACTACACACATGAAACTAGGACTTTAAAATGAAGATTTGCTTCGATACTGAAACTGAAATGATTGGTGGTACATTTGGCTTAGCCCCACCTTTGATTACTTGTGGTATGTACATTGTACAAGAGAAAGATGGCGAATTCGCTGCTTTTGTACCTGCACTTGGGGAAGTCCTTCCAAATGCAGATTCGTATCATATGTCCCAAACCCAAGATACAATCACTCTTGTTCTCAACAAATCGGATACGATTACTGTTTTCAAGTGGTTGTTGTTAAAAGCGAAAGCACAATTTATTGTACACAATGCAGCATTTGATTTAGCAGTACTATGTGCAGCAGATGCTGAATTGATTCCACTAGTGTTCAAAGGTTTAGATGAGAATCGTTTTCATTGCACTTATTTAAGAGAAATGATGCTTACAATCTTGTATGGCAATTCTTTAGAAGCTAGAGGTTTCAGCTTGAAAGATTTGGTAAGAGATTTGTTGAGTATTGAGCTTGAAAAAGATCAAGGTGTTCGTACATCTTTTTCGGCAGTCAAAAATCTAGCGATTGCAGATTGGCCAAAAGAATATTTTGAGTACTTGCTTGGGGATATCCATCATTTGTATTCAATTTATAGGCATCAAGAACAAAGGAAAGACTTTGGTATCGCTTATGAAAGTGGTAAATTATACAATGGATTAGCAGATTCTCATGCTCGTGTCAGAGCAGTATTTGCTTTGTATTTAGCATCTTGTAGGGGATTGAAAGTGGACATGGATGCAGTTTTGGGGTTGAAGAACAGCCTAGAACCAAAACTACATGAAATTGAAAAGAAATTAGTTGAAGAAGGGTTTGCAACTTTCACTAAGAAAAAAGAAGGGGATACAAAATCTTCTTTGATCAAACTCGATAAGAAAGCAATCCAAAAATATCTAGAATCTCAAGGTGTTGTCAAAACTACTGAAAAGGGTAATATCGAAACCTCCGCAGAGGTTTTGGAAAGCTGTGGACATCCAGTTCTAGAAGAATTAGCGAAATTTGGGGGTAGCAAAACAGTACTATCTACATATGTACCCGCATTACTTGCAGCGAATCAAACACCTGCTAAGGTTTTACACCCAAAGTTTTTCCCATTCTCAGAAACGGGTAGAGTAAATGGTAGAGCTCCTAATCTTCTGAATTTGCCTAGAGATGGTGGTGTCAGAGAATGCTTCGTTGCAAGAGAAGGTTATTGTTTTGTGTTCTCAGATTATGATGCGGCTGAAATGCGAACTTTTGCTCAAGCACTTTTAGATATTGTAGGTACAAGTAAACTTGCAGAGAGATATCAGCAAGATCCAAATTTTGATCCACATTCATATTTAGCTGCAGAGTATCTGAAAATCCCATATGAAGAAGGTATCGAAAAGAAAAGTAAAGGTGATAAAGCTTTCAAAAAAATTCGACAATTGATGAAAGCTGCAAACTTTGGTTTTTTGGGTGGATCTTCTGCTAAAACCTTTTTGCTGTTTGCCAAAGGTTATGGGATTACAGACATTACATTAGAAGATGCAACAAGGCTACGAAATTTCTATCTTTCGGTTTTCCCTGAAGTTCGAAAGTATTTCAATTGGATCTCTACACAAATCAATAGAAATCCAAACAACGAAGTAGACATTCTCTTAAAGCGTAGTGGTCGAATTGCTGGCAAACGCAGATACACACAAGCTTGTAATGTATTTGTGCAAGGTGTAGCAGCAGATGGGGCACTCAAATCGTTCTATGAGATTACTAAAGCCTGCTTTGACAAAAAATCTATTTTTTGGGGTTGTAGACCTGTGTTGTTTATTCATGATGAAATCATTGTTGAAGCTCCAATACACAAAGCACCTCAAGTGGCTTTAGAAGTCCAAAGGCATATGCAAGAAAGTATGCAAATTTTCACTCCCAATGTTCCCTCATCTTGTTCTCCAAGTATGGCACTGAGATGGTACAAAAATGCAGAACCTATATACGATGAAAATGGTGTTCTTCAAATTTGGGAACCTAAAAAGTAGCAAGCACCTACCACAAAAACAATAAGTCAAGATAAAGGAAAAATCACATGGCTTTATTACTCAGAAACCATTTTGTTCGAAAACAAGATGGTCAGCCTTTAGACATACAATCTATGGCAACCGAATTTGAAAATCGCTTCCATTCTAGTGAAGATCTGATTGATTCACAACCTACTTGGGATCAAGCCAATCCTTTAGAAGATCTTGGTGGTGAAGATTACTCTCATTTACTTTCCCAATACATTACACCGACAAAGATACAAATCGACACTGATGGTTTTGTTGAGCTTGTAGATTGGATGGGAAATGATTTATCTGTAGTCAATGCAGCTCGTGTCAGTTACAATAGAGAATCAACAGAATTCAATGAGAGAGATGAAAAGCTACTGAAATACTTGTGGTCAAATCATCATACATCTCCTTTTCGCCATACTTTTTTATCATTCAAAGTTAGATTGCCAATTTTTGTTCTAAGACAATGGCAAAAGCACGAGATTGGTTGTGCTTGGAGATTTGATCTCAACGAGCAGTCTGGTAGATATACCGAGCTAAAGCATGGTTATTTCAGACCAGATACTTGGAGATTGCAAGACACCAAAAATAAGCAATCTTCTTTTGGGTCTTTGTCAACTGAGGATTCTCAAAAGGCATTTACCTTGCTTGATTTTGCTTATTTCACAATGGATCAAGTTTATCATCAGCTTTTAGAAATGGGTGTAGCAAAGGAACAAGCGAGAATTGTTCTACCAGTATCTACTTATACGGAATGTATTTGGACAGGTAGTTTACAAGCAATTATGCATTTTCTTACTCTCAGAACTAAGCCAAGTGCTCAATATGAAACTAGACTATATGCAGAAGGGATTGCACAATTAACCAAAACTAAGTTTCCAAAATCGATGGAATTAGTGGAACAAGCAATCAAGGAAACAACAGAAAAAAAAGACTGAAAAATTTGTTGAAGATGTAAAAAAAGATAGCAAAACTTTAGGTATATTGATAAAAACTAAAAATGTCACAAGATTGTCACAATGTTGTTTTGAGTTTTTGAAGCTTGTGATTGGATTTTCTCAAATTATGGAAAAAACACTTTTCCACTTAACCAAGGTTTAGGTGTTTATGCGATGTCTACATTATTGTTAGCTGTACTTTTGAATGTTGTTTGTGTAGTTCTGCATTGGGTACGAGCGAATGCTCAAATTTTATGGGGATTAGATTGGTCGCCTTTTCATTGGTGGTTTTATACAGGTTTGATTACAACTTATTGTGCTTTAACCGCTAGACTTATGCTTTTTGAATATATTAGTGTGTGGCAAATCACACTTTTATCAACGATTGTGACACTAGCTGTAGAGATGTTGTTGAATACAATATTTTTTGGTTTCAATCCAAAAGTATGTTTAGCAATGAGCTTAATGGGGATGGCAGTAATGGTAGCAAAGAGTTAAATCTTTACCTTAGTCCAAGCGGCATAATTTAGTCTTTGTTCTTGCTCGGTTGTTTCTTCGATATATCTGGCACTCAGTCTAGCTTGGGCAAGAGCCGCTGCAAAAACTCTATGGTTGTATACTGTTGCATTAACGATAGGTCTTTGTTGCCCTGTGCGATGACATCTTCCAAGCAATTGTTCGTACCTTGCACCATCAGATAGTGGGTTAGCTATGAGTTGGTTTCCCCAGACTTGCAAGTTTTTACCTGTAGCATGTGCTCTTGCCGAAACAATCGCAGGAATTGGGCTTGAAACAGAAAGTAGGGCTTTATCTGATTTTGTACCTTGAGCGAATATCGGCCAATTTGTAAGACGACCTAGTCGGGCAGCAAATGCGATATGTTCGTACCAAATAATGGGTGGTTCATTCTGTTGGGATGCCCATTGAATAATATCATCGATAAGATAGTTAGATATCCATCTCGCCCCTACTGGAGGTAGTTCTTTCTTAGAATGAGGATGCCAATCAATGAAAGCTTGTAGTAAGTCTGTAGACAATGTGGGGTCTTTTTCTTTACCTGATAGGTGTCGGATACAAGCATTTTTCACAAGAGCTGGAGAATCTCGCCCTTCTTTTGCCGTTTTCAAATATTCTCTAATTTGTTTGTTCCATTCACTACGAGTTTTCATCCATTCCCTATCTATGTTACCATTTGGCCAATTCCAAAAATAGTAAAAGCCACAGATCAGTTGTCTGAAAATTCTTGTTTTTTCGAGTGGTGAATTCAATTCTTCACCATCGGGGGTTTGCCAAGTCTTGTTCACATGATCGATTGCTGCAATAATCTTGTCTGGAATGTTTGTGATAATTCTTTCTTGCATGGCAAGATCACATGGTGGTCTGCCTTTGATAGATGTCACAACTCCTGGTGCAGAAATCAATCTTCTTTTGAAAGCAGTTCTTTCATCTCCACCGAATTTTTGAACTAGAGGTTGCATAGTTGTTTTGTCCGCAGTAGATGGTTTTGCATCTCTATCAATTACATTTGCCCATCTTTCGAGTAGTGCATATGATAGAGGTGTTGGGGATTTTTCCATCAATGCCCATGCTGCGAGATGTGCGAAATCTCGCAGTGATGTAGATGTGATTGTTCCAGACAAGCCTACAAATTTTACAGGGTTACCTGCTTTAAATCTTGCTGAAATGTATCTTGCGAGTCTTTTTGTTCGAGTGGATTTCTTGTTTTTGAGACGATGTACTTCATCACAGATAATTGCATCAGGTGCAATTGCTTTGAGTAAATTTGGAGATGTAGAGATTTCTTCATAGCTACGGAGTTCGACTCTTTTTGGTAAATAGAAATGTTGTTCATAAGTTTCCCAATCCTTTAAACATTGTTGTCTCATGTTAGCAGGAATAATCAACAAACTTGTTCCATCTTTACTTAGAACATGGGGTAAAAGAAAAGATGACAAAGTTTTTCCTTCTCCCACCCCTACAAGTCCGAGTAATCCTTGAGCTTGTTGTGCAGTATAGAGTATTTCGGATTGGATGGATCTCAGTGTCATTGTGCCAGTTGGTTTTTTAAAAAAGTTTGTCATGTCAGGGATATTTGTTGTTTTTATCGGTAGACTAAGTATCCGTAAAACTTCGCTCATTGTGTTTTATGCTTTCAAGTAAAAAGATTTGAGAAAAACGATAGGGTGGGAATAATATAAACACAAAGTCCGAAATAGTCAAATTGAAATACAATGATTGTAAGCTAATAAAATGCGATTATTTGATTGTTATTTTTTCTTCTTATGGAGGAAAAAACCGATCCCTCCTAAAACAGCAACAACACCCAGTCCAATACCAATCATAGCACCTGTACTAAGTGATTCTTGATCAGAGGATCCATCATCACTTGCACCACTTTCACTTGAACCATCTGAGCCTGCTTGACCTGGTGTGATGGGTGTAATGATACTTGGTAATGCCAATTCGGTATCAACAAGTGCTAACCATTGTTTGAATGTAAGTGGTGGGTTTGGACCATCACCAAACTTGCTAGTTTTCTTTTTTAGGGTTTCATACTCAGCACTTGTAATCACACTTTTGTGTACTGCATATTTGAGAATCTCTAAAAGAGCACCAATTTCAGGAACATCTTTTGCTAATATTGCAGCTGGAATATCTCTCAGCTTGAATTTCGCAATCAAACCTTCTTTGACTTGAAATGGTGTAATAGTTGCATTTGCATACCCTTTTTCAGAGTTAATTTGTGCTGCAACATACATATCTGCATCTAAAGCTCTTTGTTGTTCTGGTGTTTTAATTTTTGGCAATTTGCTTGCAGCTTTTGTTGCAGCAGTACCTGGTGTAGTAATGATTGGGATAGCACCTAATGGAACGATTTCACCATGAACTAGATCATCCGAGTAGAAATCATCTCCAAGACCTTGTAAGAATTTCATAAAAATCTCCTTTGAATGAGATGTTGGTAATTTGAATTATCTTAAGTAAAATAAGTTTGAATCACCTATGCAAACATAAAATAGAAAAATGACATATTTTTTTTGATGTGATAAATTATTGAAACTAAGCTTTCTTCCTTTTGCCTTATGATTGCTTTTTTTTGTCTGTGTATACTAGATACCCAATTGCACCTAAAGCAAGTAAACCAACACTCACCCTAATGGCTACATCAGTACTTGTAGCACCTTGGGTTTTAGAACGCAATGGTTGTGTTGTAGTGCCTATATCTGTCGCTTCTTTATTTTGTTCCCACTCATTTGCTTGCCATTTCAGTGCTGTTATGGTATTACGAACATGGGATAAAGCAGCCATTGCCCCTGCAACTATACCATAACTGACAAGAAGTTTCTCATTTGATAGATCTGATCGGAGATTTGGTTTGATGTATAGTGAGTGTTTTGTATCATCATAAATAGAATACTCAAGGCTATCCATTGCTTTAGCTAATGCTACCCAACAAGCTTCTTCTTTTTGGGCTTGTAATGTTCTATCCTCAGTATCCATCAAGTCCTCGAACATAGATGGAAATTCAGAGAAAGCTTTTTTTGAGGCATTGAACACTTGAGTAAAATAGGTTTTGTCAAAAGGTTTAGATCCAAATGTGGGTGAGTACTCTTTTTCTAATGCTACGATCGTATCGAATGCTGTATCCGCATCCCATGAATCGTCAACAGACATTACTAGTAGATCGTTTAGCTTATAAACTTTGTCAGTTGGACTGTGATTCATGTTGTAAGCATGATCAGGGAAAGCTAGATATAGAGCCAAACAAGATGGAGCATCTCTAACCTGTATCTGAGCGGTACCTCTTTGGCTTCGCATAGATGCAATTGTTGCTTCAATGCGTTTATTTCTTTTTGAGATCTCTTTCGATCTATAATCAGGATCTGTTTTAGCTTTCTCAACATCATAGTCTCCTAGACTAGAATATCTAAGCATATTGTTTGTTGATCCCATATACATTGGGTATCCTTGCAAAAAATTCATGAGTATCTCCTTTGGTTGAGATGTTGGTAATTTCAATTATCTCAAGTAAAATAGATTTAAAGCATATGTGCAAACATAAATTAAAATTAATTTGATTGATCTGGTGTGGTATGTATCCGAGATTAAACTTTCTTTTTATTACTTTGAGTTTGTCCTTTTTTCTTGGTATATACTAGATACCCAACTGCACCTGCTAAAGCCAGCAAACTGACACTTACTCCAATGATCACACCTGTACTTACAGCATCTTTAGCTTCTTCAACTAAATCAGGTTCTGTAGTATCACCAGAGGTTTCTTGATCCGTAGGAAGTGTTTGTTCTGTAGGTGGTGTTTGTTGGTCTGTAGGTGGGGTTTTAGCAGCTTGCTTATTTCTCTGTGCTTCTTCTTTCATTTTTTTTCGGCGATCTTCAGTACTCATGGTTAAAAACTGAACAACACTTGGTGTGGCTTTGACAGAGCCTAAAGCTGCAATTGCACCTGCAATTATACCATAGTCTAGAACCTTCACACCACTTGTTTGTCTTTCATCTGCTGCACTAATGTATAGTGGATGACTCGTGTCGTCAGTAATTGCATAATCAAGAGTATTCATTGCTTTGGAAAAATCTTGCCAAAATGCAGTAGGATTCCCTAACTTAGATTTTAATTGAGTGAACACACCTTTTGAAGCATTGAACACCTTAGTAAAATAAGTTTTGTCTTTAGCTGAAGATCCTAAAAATTTACTAGAGGTTTTTGTTTTATCTAAATCTGCAATTGCGACGAATGCTTGGTCTACACTCCACATACCCTTTGGGTTGTTTAGTAACAAATCTGTGGCTTTTAAAAGGTCTTGTTGTCTTTTGGTTTTCGTATTGATGTTTTTGAAATCTGCAAAAAATTGTCGAAAAGATTTAAACCAAGCCAAACAAATCATAGCATCTTGGGGGTTAGGGCATGCTGCTTTAATCTCTGCAATGTCTGTACTGAGTCGTGTATTGCGTTTTGCAATTTCAGAGGCTCTATATTCGGGGTGTGTTGCAGCATAATCACGCTCATAGGATCCTAGTGCAGAAGCTCTAAGCGTATTATTTGTTGAACCCATACCCATTGTATAACCTTGTAAAAAATTCATAGAAATCATCTCCTGCTGTGTAGATAACATTGTGTTTGTTTCATTTAATTTTTTTTCAAAAAGTATTACAAACATATTTTCAAAAAAAATAAAAAATATGTTTGTAATACTTTTTTGATATTTGTAATCTGATATCAAACCTCAAAACAGATTTAACTTTTTTCGATATAGGAGACTTTGAATGTCATCAAGTTCTTTTTACGATATGTCAGGTGTTGACGATTCTTTATCTGCAGCACAAGAAGCACAAGTTCAACAACAAACTCATCAAATTATGAATGTTGTCAAAAACCTTCAACCACATGAAAGCTTCATGCCTCATGTCATTAGTAACATTTTGACTGAAGAACAATGGAATGCTTTGGATAATCATTTAAAGCATCATTGTGTACAATTATGTATTCGTGCACAAATTGTATGTAGCAAACCAAAACAATCAAAAGCTGGAGCTTCTTTGGGTGCATTATATTGGGGCGAAACTTTTGCTCATGGTAAAACTGCTGCAGAACAAAATGCAATCAATGCGGCTGGGAAAAACAGCAATGTACCAGCATGGGATTTGATTACCCCAGTATCAGGTTTTCAAGGTCCTGCAGATCCCCGCTTATCTCAACTGATTTACTGTTTTCAACATTATGCAAATGCTGCAAAAATGGGTATCAGAAATCCTGAATTGCCACAAAACCCACCAACCAATTCAATGAGTCCAGATGTACCATCTCGTACAGGGGTGCTAGATCAACAAACCATGAATGATTTACAAAGTTTGTTGAAATCAAGGCTGATTCGTGTGGGTGCAAATGAAATACATATACTTGGTAAAATTTTTGGGGCTAAGCTTCTTTGCAGTTTGAAATGGGATTCCTTAGATGCTCAATTTGACCGTTTGAGAGCTGAAGCTATAGAAAATATTGCTGTGTCATCCAAACAACCAAGTTTTCCTGGTAGCAAGATAGCCTATGATGTACCTGCTCTTATAGACCAATCTCTAAACCGTTTCGACCCAAATGTTGTGGAATTACTTTCTGCTCAACAAAATGCCCAATTACAAAAGTACCCACAAGTTTACAATCTTGTTGGTGACATTCACCAACAAAGACAAGCGATGAGACAAGTGGCTAATTCCCCAAAACCACAGACAAGCAACCCATCATTCCAACCACCTAAGCCAATAAATACTATCCCATTAGACCCAAGAAGACGTGGGTTTTAATGATTGAATTTCAGATATTCAATATTGTTGGTGAATATCAATAAAATATATTCTGTATAAAATTTTTCTTGATACTAAAGTGTTTCTTGCTCTAAGATGTATTTCGAATCTTCGCAACATTTTACTTGGAACATTCTATCATGTCACAAAACATTACACATAATCAAGGCTCAGAAAAAGTAGATACTAGTCTTGTAGTCAGTATTCCCACTGATATTTCTTTGAAGTATAAAGGTAAAGATTTGAAAATTCTTACCAAGCTTCAAGAAAACAATCCCAACACTTTTTACAATGCTACGAGTGTTTACCGAACATTAGATTTGCCAGCATCTCAAGAACCAGACAAATGGCTTAGACTCAATGACACGAAGCAGTTCATGCTTCAAAATACAGATAAAATCAACCCTTTGAAAAAGGAGGTTGAAAAACAAAAGTTGTTTTACAGCTCCCGTATGGTTCGTTTGCCAAAAGACATCGAGTCTGCTTTTACTTATCAAGTCAAAGGTCGCAATGGTGGTACATACATGAGAAAAGAACTTTTTCTCAAATATATGGCATACCTAGACAAAAAGCTTGAATGGGAAATTATCCAAACCTTTATCAAGTATGGGCACTTAGAAAAACTTGAGCCTACAAAAAAGACTGAAGCCTTACTTGATTTGACTGAGCAAGCAGTTGCAGAATCTATTCAGCAAAATACGGGATCTAATCCATCTAGACCTAGAACTTTGGCTCGCTTTGATGGGATGGTCAAGCAAAGATCTCTCAATCAAATCCTATGTAGCATTTTAGGGACACATGGCTTGATGTCAGACAAGGTGTTTGCAGAAGAATTTCTAAGAAAAGTGTATCTTGCCATTTACCAAACTTGTTTTAATCAAGAAAAAGATCAAATGCTAGATTTACTAGAAAGAAAGTCTGGTTTACTTCGAGATTTCATGAGTGATGATGCTTTAGATGTTTTGAATGCTGCTGAAACGATGATTCAAGTAAAGCTGAGTATTGCAAAAAGATCAAAAGTGAATTTGACTTGGGAATTTATGCATGGTGTAATTGTTGAGAGTTGCCAATATGCGATCAACATTCCATTTACATACAAAGATCAAATCGATTTATTGCACCGAGATCCCACTAGACAATTCAAAAAAGAAATAGACATCAAACTCAATCGAGATGGTAGCATTCTTAAAAGTATGAAATACATATCTAATTCCTAAAAAACATTTGCAAAATAGCATCAAAAATATAAAGTATTGACAGTATGTCGTCATTTTTTTTATTGAGAGTTTCATATGTCAACACAAACACCTAAATTTTACCGCAAAAACACAACTACAGCACATACAATCAATATTTATCGTTTGCTGACAGGAGCAATGACATTCAGTGCATTTCCATTTGGGACAGAAGAAGAATTGGCAAATAAGCCAATACAAAGTCTGCAATTCCAAGTCATGCCTGTGGGGGCAGGTACTTTCCATGTAGATCTTGTTGCGAATGATAATTTAACCGATTTTAGTCCTTCTTCTCGTACAACAATTGCTAGTAACAAAACTCAAAATGATTGGATTTTGATTGATTCCCAGCAAATTATGTTCAATCAGATCGCTTTAGTAAACACAACTACAACTTCCTTTACACTCGTTTTAGGTGTTTGGGGAACATCCAATTAAAATAGAAAGCTGTAAAAAATGCCAAAAAAGAAAAGACCACAAGATATTGATTTGTATGAGAATTTTATAGACGACACTTCTAGTGAAGATCATTATACATCATTGGTATCGGACATAGAAATCCCATCCAAACATATAGAGAACTTAGATTTTGATGGTAATGCTCATGTGTTTAACATTGGGGATGTTGATAGTGTAGAATTTCAAGATTTGCACGAAGAAAATGAAGAAGATGTTATTGATGGGAATGATTTCTTTGAAGATGATGAAATGAATCTAAATATCTATACTCAAAAAGCATCTAGAAAATATTCATATGATGAAGATGATGAAGATGATGAAGATGATGAAGATGATGAAGATGATGAAGATGATGAAGATGATGAAGATGATGAAGATGATGAAGATGATGAAGATGA
>JACCDO010351771.1_pt1 | contig 106503 bp, 103 predicted proteins | sample 7446101 | NCBI WGS metagenome assembly JACCDO01 (sample SAMN15323440, study PRJNA562643) | freshwater metagenome | isolation source: river surface water | place: USA:Blue River Watershed | collected 2017-08-16
TCCAGAATCAGTATTAGATCCAGTTCCAGAATCAGTATTAGATCCAGATCCAGAATCAGTATTAGATCCAGTTCCAGAATCAGTATTAGATCCAGATCCAGAATCAGTATTAGATTCAGATCCAGAATCACTTGAATCATATACAAAATAAGGACTTGCTAATGAAGTATAATTAAATGTTTGAGAGGCAAAGCTTTTAAATGCATTAGAAGTTATTTCAGATGGTCTAGCAATTCCTTTTAAATAAATAGTAACACCAACAGAATTATTAAGAAATATTGAATTACCACAACTTAATAGATTATTAGCATTATCAAATACAATACTAGTTAAATTATTACAATTCGCAAAACATAAACTACCTATATTAGTAGTTGTTTTTGGAATATTTATAGCAGTTAACGCGGTGCATTTTTTAAAACAATTAGAGCCAAAACTATTAATTTTTGAATCTGATAAATTAATATTTAAATTTAAAGAAGAACACTCTTCAAAACAATTATTTCCAAAACTAGTGATTGAATTTGGAATATTTAAATTTAATAATGATCTACATTTATAAAATGCAGAATTTTCAATTTTAGTTACAGAATTAGGTATAATTATATTTATTAAATTATAGCATTTATAAAATAAATTTAATTTTAAAGTATCTAGTAAACTATTTTGTTGAAATCTGACATTTTGAAGCAAAGAACATTCTGAGAATAAGTTGGAACCTAAAAATGTAACACCATTAGGTATATATATATCTTCCAATAATATACAATTGCTAAATGCATATTCATCTATACTTTTTAAATTTATCGGTAATGTAATGTTAGTTAATGCTATATTAGATTCAAAACAAGATTTTCCTATGGATGTAAGATTAATGGGTATATTATTAAAAGTGGTTTCAATAAAAATATCAGATAATAATTCACAATTTATAAAACAATTATCATTTAAAGATAAGACATCTTTTCCGATAGTAACACTAATTATATTTTCTGGTCTTGTTATACTTTCTTGTATTATAACTTCGTCATAAATATATATTATAGTTTCATCAGTGTATGTTATAACTGTTCCATATTCTAATGATGATCTAACATCTAAAGCATCAAAGTTAGAAAGATCATTTTGAGTAAATTGCATGTCTTTTTGTACTAAGTATATATATATTACTGAATCAAGAGATTCTGAAGTATTTTGTATTGCAAATTTTCTAAATGCATTAGATGTAATTTCACTTGAATCCTTTAAATTAACAATTGTTATATAAGAGTATGTATGACTTGGTCCAAAAATAAAATCTCCGCATTCAATTAAATTATTTAAATCTTCAAAATAAAAATTATCTAAATTTATAGTTTCATAAAAGCACCCATTACCAATTGCTGTAATAGAAGCTGGAATAGTTAGAGTTGTTAATTTATAACAATTTGCAAAACAAAAATCATTTAATTTTGTAATATATGGGTTTAATATCATTTCATTTAAATTTATACATCCATCAAAACAACCTTTACTAATTTCTGTAGTGCGAGGTGGTATATTTATTTTTGTAAGATTAATACAACCGAAAAAACAATCTGAACCAAAAGTAAGACTATCTGATTCAATTATAACTTCTTTTAAATTAGTGCATCCGTTAAAACAATCATTTCCTAAATATGTTACATTAGAACCAATAGTAACCGATGTTAGTAGTTTACAGTCTTTAAAACAAAAATCATTTAGTCTTAATGCATTTTTACCAATATTTAATCTTATTAATAAATCCATTTTTGTTGATAACTCATTTATTAGCTGACTATTATTATAACTTGAGCTTGTATTATCATTAAAATAATATATACTAAAATTTGGATTAGTAGTAGTATCTAAAATAATAGTTCTTCCAATTAATCCAGATATAGATGTGGATCCTACTTTTGGTTTATTATAATCCATTTATATAATTATATTATAAAAATTTATTATAGTATAATTTTATTCCTTATAATTTTGTAAAATAATATCAATAATTTTAGATGATGAATTAATATCACTATCTGTATAAACTCCCTTTAAATAAAATACTATTTGATTACTTTGTATATTATTAAATATGTTTGTTCCACAAGAAATAATATTATTACAATTAATAACAATCATTGTTTTTAATTTAACGCAATTTAAAAAGCAATTACTTCCAAATTTTGTTATTGTATTTGAAATAACAATTGTTGACAGATTTATAAAGTTAGCATATTGATTATCAGTAATTTCAGTATCTATATTTGATGTAATTATAGTTGTTACCTTATGTTTATTATCATTTAAAACATTTTCTGGAATTATATTACCATCAGAGTCATAATATAGTGGTATTTTTGTGAGTGTATCATAAATATAATAGCTACTGTCCAAAAGAGGTTGTGATGGATTTTGTAAAGTTAAGTTTTTAAATGCAGATGAAGTAATATTAGATGGCATAAGTAAACCTTTAAGAACCATTGTAATTGGACTTATTATATTTTTAAAAATGTTAGTTCCAACAGTAGTTATGTTATTTGGTGAAATAAAAGTAATTAATTTTAAATTATTGCAGTATTCAAAACAATTGCTCTCGATAGTTGTAATATTGGAACTTATAATTAGATTATTTAATTTTTCACAACCGCTAAACATTCCATTTTTTAATATAGTTATGCCATTTGACAAATTGATTTTATTTAAACTTTCGCAGTTTTTAAAGCAATTATTTCCTACTAAAGTAATTGAATTTGGTAAATTTATGTAAGATAATTTTAAACAACCTAAAAATACATTATCGCTTAATTGTTGTATATTATTTGTAAAAATAACTGTTTCCAAATTTCTGCAACCACTAAATGCTGAATTGGATAATTTAGTTACATTCTTTCCAAAAATTATTTTTATAATTGATGTTGTATTAGTTATAACACCTGAAAATAAAGTAGAAGTTATATTTGATGCATTAGTTGTAAATGTATTTATTAAGGTGTTTGTTACAGTTTGAGATACTTCAGTTGTAGTATAATAAATTGTAGTATTATCTGGAATTATATCATAAATATACCATTTGGTATTATTTAATTCGGGTTCATTTGGATTTTGTCTTGTAAGTTTTATAAATTCTAAAGATACAATATTTTCGCTGTTAAATAATCCTAAAAGTATCATTTTTATTGAATTTGTTAAATTAAGAAAGATATTATCTCCAACATTATCTAACATATTGCAGTTTTCAAATTCAATTGTCGTTAATTTAGTGCAATTTGCAAAAACTTTATCAGCAATATATGTAACTGATTTTGGTATCAATATATATGTTAAGTTTATACAACCGTTAAAAGCATTGCTATCGATAATTTCTAATGAATTTGATAAGTTAATTTCTGTTAATGAAGAACAATTTTTAAAACAATCTTTTCCGATTTTTGTAATTCCATCTGGAATCGTAACAGATGTTATTCCAAAGTCTTGAAAAAGATTATCTTCAATTTCGTTAATATCTGGATCTATTATTATTTTTTTAATATCAGATTTTTTAAAATCCGTTGAAACATCTATTTTTGTACCAGAACTATCGTAGTATTCTGAATTTGTTTTGTCATATATGTAATAAATACTTGTTGCATTATTTCCTGAACCAGGATTTAATGAAATAAATTTTAAAAATGCAGCAGATGTTATACCATTAATATTTAATAATTTAATTAATCTAATATAAATTGGAGAGGATAATCCTTTAAATAAATCACTTCCACATGTTAAAAGTGAATTACAATTATTAAAAGTAATTAAAGTTAAACTAGAACAAAATTCAAAACAATTATTTCCAATTTCAGTAAATGTATTAGGTATAGTTAATTCTTTTAAGTTAGAACATCCACTAAAACAATTATTTCCAAATAAATTAAATGTAGAAGGCAATTCAATATCTTCTAATGAAGAACAATTTTTAAAACATGAATTTGAAAATTGTGTAAGTGAATTTGGAATTATAACTTTAGTCATATTTGAAAACCCAGAAAAAATATTATCTGCTAGAGATGTAATCATATTACCTATTGTGACAGATATAACTTTATTTCTTTCTTTTAAAATAGAAGTTGTTGTTTCTGAAATTTCTTCAATAGTTCCATCAGTGTATGTAATTACTATTTTATTTTGATTTATTATATCATAAATATAATATAAACCTGATAGTGATGGATTTAATGGATTTTGAGACGTTAATGTTTTAATTGGAGATAATAAATTAACATCATTTTCATTATATAATTTTGTTAATTTAAATTGAATTGAAGATCTAATTCCTACAAAATTTGAATTTCCAACTGTAGTTATATTTCTACAATTTTCAAATTCAATTAAACTTAATTGAATACAATCTTTAAATACATTTGAACCTATTTGTTTTACGCTTGCTGGTATAAAAATATACACAATCTTAGAACAATTTTCAAAAGCATTATCATCTATAATTTCTAAATTTAAATTATTTGTATTAAGATCAACTGAAGCTAATTCAGCACAATCTTTAAATGCGTTTTTGCCTATTTTTGTTGTTCCTATTGGTATTATTATTTTTTTTAATTTTGAATATCCATTAAACGCATTATCTTTTATTTCTTTAATATCAGAACCTAAAATTACTTGACTTATTTTTGTTTTATCTCTTTTTGTGTCATCATCTATTTTAATTATTTCTCGAGTTCCATCATCAAAGTATACTACTGTTGTATCTGTTTGTTGAATATCATATATATAATATTTAGTGTTTAATGATGGATTTCCAAGATTTTGAGAAGTTAAAGTTCTAAATAATGATGTTAAAGGTATTTCTGTATCATTAAATAACCCAGATAATTTCATTGTTATTGTAGAAGTAATACCTTGAAATATATTTGTTCCCACTAGTAATATATTTAAACAATTATTAAATTGAATATTTAATAAATTATTGCACCCATTAAAAACCTTATTACCTATAAATGTAACAGAAGAAGGAATAATTATATTTGTTAATGAACTACAATTTGCAAAACATGATTCATTAAGTCTGGTTGTATTTTGTGGAATAATAAAGTTTTGTAACTTATTGCATCCAGATAAACAATTATTCGGTATAATTTTAATAATATCTGGAAAAGTTAAATTTTGTAATGATGAACAACCATCAAAACAAGATATACCTATGTCACTAACACTTGATGGTATATTAACTAACGAAAGTGTAGAACATCCGTAAAAAGTATATTCATCTAATTTAGCTACTGATGTTGGAATACTTATTTCTTTTAATTTTATACATCCATAAAAACATTGTTTTCCGATGCTTACAATATTATCTCCCATATCAATCATAGTTAATTCAACGCAATCTTTAAAACAATTATTTGCTAATTCGGTAACAGATATTCCTATTGTTACTGCAGTTAATGTTGATATTATTTGAGTTATTGTGCTGGGTAATATTATTGTATCACTAGAAACCTGAATTGTATCATCATTATAGTAAAAAATTGTTTGAGCATTATTATTTATAGTATCATAAATATAATAAGAACTAATTAATTTAGGCGTAGCTCCTGTTGTTGGATCAATAGGATTTTGTGGTGCCAAAACATTTTGAAACACCAATGATTTTAATTCGCTACGATTAGCCAATCCAACTAATTTCATTGTAATTGGATTTGGTATATTTGAAAAAATTCCTGTTCCACAACTTGTTATTCCATTTACATTTTGAAAATTTATAAAGGCTAACGAACTACAGTCCGCAAATGTTCCATTTCCAAAACCAACAAAATTAGAATGTAAAAATAAATTTACAATACTTGTGCAACCACCAAAAGAATTGTTTCCTATATAAGTTATTGAACCAGGAACCAATATTGTTGTATATAAAATTTCATTAATTTTTGTGATGGTAACACCATTATTAACCATCATTAGACTTGAACAACCAAAAAAACATCCATCACTAATAGTTGTTAGTTTATTTGACTTAATATAAAAACTAACTAATTTAACACATCCATTAAAACAATTTTTTCCTAATTTAGTTATATTTGATGTTTGTTCAATTGTAATACTTACTAAATTATCACATCCCGTAAAACAACCATCAGCTATTTCAGTTACTACTGTTCCAAACGTTACGTTAGTTAATGTGCTACGAGCTCCAGGATATGAACTTGAATTTAATACTGTTTCACTAGTTGTTTTAAATGTTCCGTCTTGATAATAAAAAAAAGTTAATAAACTAGAATCACCCGTTATGCTATCAGTATCATATAAAAATACATCAGGATTGTCTATTGTAATTTGAACTGAATTTTGAATTAAATTTTGATTCATAATATTTATTACTGATGTAGATGTAATTCCTTTAATTGAACTAATTCCAACAAAGTATAATTTAATAAAATGCAATGCGTCTTTAAAAATATTTAAACCATTTCCGGTTATTTTATTTGCATTTAAAAATGTAATTTTATCTAATGACTTACAAGAATCAAAACAATTATTGCTTATAAATGTAACAGTTAATGGAATTGTAATATTTAATAACTTAATACAATTAAAAAATGCAAAATCATCTAATCGTGTAATAATTGATGGTTCAACAAATTCTATTTTTTCTAATGATATGCAATTATCAAAACAATGACTTGAAATTATTTTTAATCCAGTTGATATAGTTGCTTTAGTTAATGTTTTACAGTCATAAAAACAATATGGTCCAAGAGAAGTAATACCTTGGACAATAATGATGTTTTGTATATTAGAACCATGAAAACAATGTTGTCCTAAAGTTAATGTCTTATTCGACAATGATAATGTATTTAATTTAGAAGTTAAGTAAAAACAATACTCTCCATATGAGGTTATATTTTCACCGCCCAATACATTTATAATACCCGAATTAGAAAATACATAATTTCCTAAAGTAGTTACTGATGAAGGTATAGTTATTGAAGATAAAACTGGACATAAACTAAAACAATAGTCAGGTATAGATGTTAAACTAGTTGATAAAGTAACTGATGATAATATACTACAACTATTAAACATACTACTTGCTACTAACGTTACAGAATTGTCCATAATACAACTAACTAAAGTTGATCGGGTACGAGTTCCTATGTTAGAAATAAGGTTTACACTTAAATTAGTTGCAGTAGTTGTTATAGGACTTCCTGATTTAAAATAAAATGTTGTAGTTCCTGCTGCCTTGCTTTTATGTAAATTAGCAAAAATATAATAATTACTGTTAGTTAATGGATTTGTTGGATTTTGTTTAATTACATTTATGATAGTTGTTCCTAGTTCTGTATTATTAATTGTATTGTTAAATGTAATAGTAATTGGTTGTTTAATATCATTAAATATATTAATTCCACAATTTAATAAATTATATTGTGCTTCAAATACAATATTTTTTAAATTAACGCACCCACTAAAGCAATTGTCTCCAATAGTTTCTAACGTATATGGTAAAAATATATTATCTAATTTAGTGCATCCCTGAAAACAACCATTTCCAAGTTTAACTAACATTGCCTTTAAAGTAATTTGTGTTAAATTAAAACATCCTTTAAAACATTCATCACCTATAATTTCTAAACCTTCCTCAAATAGTATTTGTTTTAATGAATAACAGCCCATAAATGCATTATTACCTATAATTTTTACGTTTACTGGAATCATTATTGACTTTAGATTATAACAGCCATTAAAACAATTATTGGCTAATTGCGTGACAGTTGATCCGATAAATGCAGATGATAAATATTTCATTTTGTCATTTAAATAAGTTTCATTTAATATAGTTATATTTTTTAATACAACTGGAACAGTAGAATCAGAAAAATATAAAATCGTGTCGGATTCCATTATACATATACATTATAAAAATAAATACTAAATATAATATAATTTATACGAACTTATTATATTTAATTAAAAGTTACAGTAATTTCAACCTTTTCTTTTTTAATACTTTTTGTTGCAGATACAGACAATTCCTCACGCTTTTTTCGTGTCTTTGTATCTGCAGTTCCCATTAATTCCTTTCGACGTGATGTGCTGTTACGACTATTCATATCTTTTTCAATTGTCTCATAATTTGACTCGATATAATCTATTACTTTATTTTCTAATGCCCATTTAAAGAAATTTAATTGACCAATAGTTGTTTCAATGGATTTACCGTCTAGATATGGCATTTCGATTCGTTCCCATCGACAAAAAGGGTCAAATCTTTTTTTGGAATAAGCTTTTAATTTAAGTTTGTAATCATCATAGACCTTAAATCGTCTTAAAGGTTCTTCAATAATATATAATGTATAAAACTTTTTGGCATAGTTAGTTGCAAACCAATCGACAATTCGTAATGATATCTTTGATTCACCAGTAATTATCTTTAGCATTTTATGTAGATTATCGTTTGCTTCTAATGCACCTTGAGCATCTTCTCGTAAATAAAAACTTCGTAAATTCTTTAGCAATAAATCATTTTGGGTGGAATAAGTTAAATTACTCATATTTATTTAATGTTTCTTAGAAAGTATTTAAGTAGTTTTAAACGCAAATACTTATTTTTAAGAATTATTATATTTTTTAAATATTTCTAAATATAATTTTCTTTATTATTATTAAATGAATTATTCTAATTTTGTTAATAAATTCTTTGGTCCTTTACCAAAAGATTACTGCAATTACTTTTTTTATATGTCCGTATTTTTCTTTATCGTTTTAACTTCTTCTCTTGCTTCAATGGGCGTAATGTTTATTACTAATTACAAAAGCATTAATCTTAGAGTTTTAATGCAATGGATGTATTTGTTAGTTAATGCATTATTAGCTTACTATGTTAATCGTATGTTATACTCTATTTGTATAAATAGTTATAATTAAACTAACAAATTAATTTGTATTCATTGGTTTTAAATACATATCTCTATTTGTAATATCATTTACATAATTGTTTCCATTTAAAAATGGATTAAATCCCCGTTGTGCTACCATATCTCTATCAGATATTCTACTATCTAAATCTTCACGTTTACTTGCAGATGCATTTTGATTTCTTGAAAACATTGTGTTAGTTATATTTATTGAATCTTCATCATAAGTTCCTTCATTTAATGATCTACTTATTGCCTTATTATCATTCATTTCAACATCATTATTAGAATTATTATGACGACGTGCGGATTTATAATATGCTTCACCTTTGCTCCATTTCCATTCATACCATCGTATATTATTTGACATTAATATTATAAATATATAATTATAATATTAAATATTTCTAAACTAATTGTTGTCAATTCCTTCACGAGTAATAACCAAATTTTTTGTATAAAAAAAAGCATCTTTGTTAGTTCTTCTTCGTTTTAAATTGCATTCTAAACACGCAATAATTAGATTTCCTGTATTATGTCCAATATCATTATTAATTCTGTCAAGAGACCATTGTTTGGTTTCACGAACAGTTTCGTAAAGTATAAAAACATTATCAGAACAATAGTGACATTTTAATTCGCAATGGAATAATAACTTTAAAACCTCATATAAACTAACAAATTCATCTTTATTTAATCGATTTTTAAGAATATCTTGTTGTTTATAACTTTGTATTTTTGTTTTTATATGTGCCAAAATCTTTGTTTTATATTTTTTATCCAATTTATTTTGGTTATTAATTAGATCTGAGTTGTTATTAAATTCATATATTTTTTGAATTGTATCTAATTGTTTTTGATGTTCTAAATCTTCCCCATTTAAGCCCCACGTCTTAGTTTCTACTCTTAATTTTTTTTCTAAAGATTCATTGCTATCTTCTGGTTCATCTTCAAAAATAAAATCATTATGTGAAAATAATTTTTTTGATTTTGAATCAATATTTAAACTTATTTTTTTTATGTTAGGATTAGTATCATCAAATTCATTCATATAAATTTATTACTATAATTATTAAAAATATTATTTTCAAACGCACTAACTAACAAACAATATAATATATATATGAAATTGAGTTAAACTTAATTTTACATATATATTTATAAATGAATTGCGAAGAAATTCTTCCTAAAAAAGAAAATAATGAACTTAAAACATTAAAATATAAGACCACTATTCTTGGCGGATTATCATGGCCAAATACTGAACCTCGACCAAATAATATGGAAAATCTTGAAAAATTTTTGGAAAATGAAAAAATAAATAATTCTGCCGAACCTTGGAATAAACTTGATAAAACTGCTAAAATTAAAAAATTAACCGCATTTTCAGAAAAATATAAAGAAGAAAATAATCTAACCGAAACCGAATACAATAAACTTATTTCGTTTTTAAAAGATAGTTTAGATCGCAAAAAACTTCAACGTGTTAAAGATGTTAAATATGATTTATCTAATGGAGAAGTTAAAGAAATTCCAGCATTAGTATTTAATAAAACTTCAAATCATTTTACCCTTAAAAATATTGACAAAAAAGTATCAACTGTGCGTGCATTGGCATCAAAAAAGAAAATTGGCACTGCTAAAAATATTACCAATAATGATGATGAAGATGAAGATTAATTTATTACTTTTATTTTAACTTAAAAAATTGATATATTTATAATATAAAAACAACTTATTATATTATAAGTAATGTATATAAACGAACTACCTAATCTTATTGATTCATTAGATGAAATTGTTGCAGAAGAAGAAGCAAAATTCTTTAATGAAACCGAAAGTCTTGAATTATATGATACATGTATTCATATAATGGAAGAATTTATTCAACAAAACCCAAAATTACTTTCTGAACCAGATTTTGAAGAAGAATTTGATGAAAATATTGAAAATCTTATGCATTCTCATTTTGACTTTGATGTATTTTATACTGAAGAAGCTCAAGAAGAAATGGAAGAAATTATTGAACACGCTAAAACTGACTTTTATAAAACATATATGCATCCACGTTCTTATCCTAAATCTATTATTTTACACGAACCTGACCATAAAACAATTGATGAACAAATAAAATATTTATTAGCACAAGAACAACCAACACAAAGAACAAAAGAATGGTATGAATTTCGTTACAATTTAATTACTGCATCAAATGCATGGAAAGCATTCGAAAGTCAAGCAACACAAAATCAATTAATATATGAAAAATGTCAACCATTAAACACATTTACGGATTGTTCTGAGTTAGATAATGAATTATTAGAAAGTGATGAATTAAGTGAAACTAATGAGACAAATAAAGTTATCGTAAATGATAAGAAAGATATAAAAATGGTTAATGTAAATAGCACACTACATTGGGGACAAAAATATGAACCAGTATCCGTTAAAATTTATGAATATGTTTATAATACTACTGTAAGTGAATTTGGCTGCATAAAACATAATAAATATGCATTTTTAGGTGCATCTCCGGATGGAATAAATACTGATTCTAAATCGTCTCGATATGGACGTATGTTAGAAATTAAAAATATTGTAAATCGAGATATTGATGGTATACCAAAAAAAGAATATTGGATACAAATGCAATTACAAATGGAAGTATGTAATTTAGATGAATGTGACTTTTTAGAAACAAAATTTATTGAATATGAATCGGAACAAGAATTTCTAAATGATACGCTAGATATTATGTCTACTACAGAAGATGGTGAAGAATTTATTGATAATTATGTTTCCATTGAGAAAAAAATGAAGGGACTTATATTATATTTTCATACAAAAGAAGGTTCTCCTTTATATATTTATAAGCCATTAGATTTAGTTCATCCTGAAGATGTTACTGAATGGATTGAAGAAAATGTTGATTTATATTCTGGACCACAGTATAATCATACTTTTATGAAATTTATATATTGGAAATTACAACATATTTCGTGTGTATTAGTTTGTAGAAATAAATATTGGTTTGAACATTGTATAGAAGATTTGCAAAATATTTGGTCAATAATTGAAAAAGAACGTGTAACTGGTTATGAACATAGGGCTCCAAATAAAAAGGTTAAAAAAGATATGAATATTATGGATTTACAATTGAATTTTAATGAATCTGGAACTACATGCAATAAAAGTAATTGTTTATTAAGTTTTAATAAAGATACTGGTAAAATGTCTATATTAAATAAATTTAATGTAATTAAAAATGATTAAAATAATTTGCGTTTATTCAAATAAAATAAAATATTATTATTGTTTACAATGTTATCATTCTCTCAATATCCAAAGCAAATTCAAGTTGATTATAATGATTATCCCGCAAGTCAACGTTTAAAATGTGAACTTAACGATAAATATAAATATGTTAGACAACGACTGGGTCATCAAATTGTTACTTCACGTGGAGAAAAATTTGGTCCTTATCTATATAGAAATATGCGTAATAATGTATTAATGGCATCATGGGATAAGCCAACAAATAAAGATGTGTATACTTTATCTGAAATTGGAATGGGAGATAATTTAATTTATTACAAAAATGAATAGTTATTTTTTTCTATTTTTAATGCCTCCTTTAAATACTTTTTCTAAATTATTAAAAGTATCTAATAATTCTGGCATCATATCTATAGAATTATTTTTATTATTTTCAATATAATTTATATCACGATTTAGATTATTAATTCTACGTTGAATATCTTCTTTGGCTTGTTCTTCAACCTTTGTTAGTTCATTAAACCTTTTATCCCTTATTAAGTATAGATAACTAAGTAACTTTTGAAGCTTCTTATCTGTTATTTGACATATAATATGCTTTTTAAATCCTTCATCTTCTTTTTTTATTATTTTAATTAATTTATCTTGTGTTAGTTCATCTTTATCAAAATTGATTATCATTGGTAAATTATTTTCTTCAATAAAACAATTTGAATAAAATCCACGTAATGTAATATCTGCTTTAAATCCAAATTTACTATACAAACATAGTGCGTTTATATTTTTATACGAACCACTTATTTCTAATAATGCAATATGTTCAATTGGTGTTCCATAATAGTCTATATCTTCATTAGAATTATTATTGATTGGATAAACAATATTTGTTAGTTTAATACGATTTGTTTCCAATTTAGGATGATTTAAAATGGTATATAAATAACAACCAACTAACAAATGTCCTTGTTCTTGTGCACAAATTAACTTTAAACAATATACATTTGGATATTTTGGACATTCATTTCGTTGAACAATTAAAAATCCTTTTATAAATAAATTTATGTTAGTTTCATTTGGAGCAACTAACATACAAATATCATAATCAATATATTCAGATATTTTAGTTCCACGTTCAACGCATTCGTTAGCATATTTACTTGCTATATTAACGCACATATTTGGTAAACTACGTTGCAATAATAGTATATTTTCATAATCTCTTGTATTATTTAATTTATTCATATTTCTTAAAGTTTGTTCAAAATTTAGTATCTTTAAAGAACTACTAACTAACAAATTATAATTATTTATTATTGTTTGCGTAAAAAAAGAACTTATATTTTTGTTCTGAATTTGATTCTCATTTAATTTGTTAGTTTGTTCTAATATAAATTCATTATTATTTATTGATTTAGGAAAGGGTAATAATTTTCTTCTGGGTTGTCTTAAATCATTATCGTCTTCTATTATACGTTTATTTATATTCATTTATATTTTATGCATATTATATTTTAATACAATATATTTTCATTTGTTGGAATTGACCAAAATAATATATTTGGTTCTGATCTAAAATATCCAACTCTTGCACCTGGACCTTCTTTTACTTCACTTAATGGCTTTATTTCATTTGACTTTACTTTCGCATCATGATATAAAGCACCACACATTTCTGGTCTTGTGCACGTTCCTATATCCGGATTCTTAAAATACTTTAAATTGTTAGTTATTTGTTTAAAAGATCCCAAAGAAAATGTTGGATATTTCCACCACATATCTGATGCACTATCGTGCGATACTTCATTTTTTCCAATTAGTGGATAATCATCTAATATTGCTTGACTAACTGCTTTTGGATAATCTCCAGTAACATCATTAATATTTACATATCCTTCTTTACCAACATATTGTTGTATTATTGGTGCTAATCCTAAACCTACTATCATAATCATTAATAAAAATAATATGCTTCCTATAAAAGTTTTAGACATTTCTTATATAATAGTTTTATAAAAATAAAAAATAAAATTTATATAAAACTAACTTAAGGCTAAACTAACATATTATAATAAATATGACAGAATCTAATATTATGTATGTCACTAAACGTAATGGAGAATTAGAAGAAATTGCGTTTGATAAAATTTTAAATAGAATTAAGAAGCTAGGACAAGAAGTAAATATTAACATTAATTATCAACAACTTGCTATGAAAGTTATTGATCAAATTTATGATAAAATATCTACTACTAAAATTGACGAATTAGCAGCCGAACAATGTGCAACTATGTCAGCATTACATCCAAATTATGGAACTTTAGCTGGAAGAATTGTTGTCTCTAATCATCAAAAAAATACTTCTAATTCCTTTTTAACAGTTATAAATGATTTATATAATTTCAAAGATATTCACGGAAATCAGTTTTCAATGGTATCAAATGATGTGTATAAATTTGTTAATGATAATACATTACAACTTGAAGAAATAATTGATTATAATCGTGATTATTTAATTGACTATTTTGGTTTTAAAACTCTTGAAAGAGCATATTTATTTCGCATTAATAATAAAATAGTTGAACGTCCACAGCATATGTGGATGAGAGTTGCCATTGGTATTCACGCAACTAACAATAAATATGATTATTCAGATAAATTACTAAGTTTAATTAAAGAAACTTATGATTTAATGTCACAAAAATTTTTTACGCACGCAACACCAACATTATTTAATGCTGGCACTTCTAGACCACAATTATCCAGTTGTTATTTAATTGCAATGCAAGATGATAGCATTGCTGGAATATATGATACCCTGAAGGACTGTGCATTGATATCTAAATATGCTGGTGGAATTGGTTTACATATTCATAATATTAGAGCAAAAGGAACACATATTAAAGGAACAAATGGTATATCAAATGGTTTAGTTCCTATGTTAGGTGTATTTAATAAAACAGCTAAATACGTTGACCAAGGAGGAGGGAAGCGTAACGGTTCATTTGCTATATATTTAGAGCCGTGGCACGCTGATATTTTTAATTTTCTTGATTTAAAAAAGAATCACGGTGACGAAGAACTTAAAGCACGCGATTTATTTTATGCATTATGGATTCCTGATCTATTTATGGAGCGCGTTAAAGAACCCGATGGCAAATGGTCTTTAATGTGTCCACACGAGTGCCCCGGATTAGCAGATGTATATGGTGATGAATTTGTTGCACTTTATACTAAATATGAGTCAGAAGACAAGGCACGTAAAACTATTGTTGCACGAGATTTATGGTTTGCTATTTTAGATGCACAAATGGAAACTGGGACACCATATTTGTGCTATAAAGATGCCGCAAATAAAAAATCAAATCAAAAAAATATTGGAATTATAAAATCATCTAATTTATGTACTGAAATTATGGAAGTTTCTGATGATAAAGAAACAGCAGTATGTAATTTAGCATCAATTGCATTACCAGCATTTGTAAATAAGGTAACTAAAACATTTAATTATGATAAATTACACGAAGTAACTAAAGTTGTAACTAACAACTTAAACAAAGTAATTGATATTAATTTTTATCCAACAGAGAAGACTAAACGCAGTAATTTAAGACATAGACCAATTGGTTTAGGTGTTCAAGGTTTAGCTGATACATTTGTATTAATGGATATTCCATTTCATTCAGATGAAGCAAAAGAAGTAAATAAATTAATATTTGAGTGTATCTATCACGCTGCATTAGAAAAAAGTAATGAATTAGCAATTGACTTACATAGTCAAATAAAAGAATTAGAAAAAGCATATAATAAACTTATGGAATCAAATAATATACAAAATACGTATGAAAATAATTTAACTGAATTTATTGTGCATTCAGAAGATATTCAGCATAAATTTGAATATTTATTAAATGAATATGAACTACATAATTATAAAAATAATTTGACTGAATTTATTGGAGCATATAGCACATTTAAAGGTTCACCAGCATCACAAGGAATTTTACAATTTGATATGTGGGCTACTACACCATCTAATAGATATGATTGGTCCAATCTAAAGCAATCTATTATAAAATATGGACTTCGTAATTCATTATTAGTTGCTCCAATGCCAACAGCATCTACATCACAAATACTTGGTTATAATGAATGTTTTGAACCTTTTACAAGTAATATATATTCGCGAAGAACTTTGGCGGGTGAATTTATTATGGTAAATAAATATTTGGTTGAAGATTTAATGGCAATTGGACAATGGAATGAGCAAATTAAAAATAATATAATAGTTAATAAGGGTTCAGTGCAACAACTAACAAATTTGCCTCAGAGTCTACGCGATAAATACAAAATTGTATGGGAAATACCGATGAAACATGTAATTGATATGGCAGCAGATAGGGGTGCATATATATGTCAAAGTCAAAGTTTAAATTTATGGATGGAAGATCCAATTTATAGTAAATTAACTTCAATGCATTTTTATGCATGGTCTAAGGGGCTTAAAACGGGAATCTATTATTTAAGACGTAAGGCAAAGCATCAAGCACAGCAATTTACTATTGAACCAGAAAAAAGAGAAGGAAAAAAGTTAACAAAACAAGAAGAAGAAATATGCGAATCGTGTAGTGCTTAAAAACGAAGTAACCTTAAAAAACGAAGTAACCTTAAAAAACGAAGTAAATATTAATAAAATAATATAATTAATATAGATTTATATTATTTTATAATTCAATAATTATTTTCTTCTTTCTAGTTGTTGTTTTTTTCTTATTTGCTGGTTTCTTTTTATTTGTTTTTCTTTTAGTAGTTGTTTTCTTTTTATTTGTTTTTCTTTTATTGACTGTCTTCTTCTTTGGGCTTTGTTTCTTTTTTGGGCTTTGTTTTTTCTTCGGACTTTGTTTCTTCTTTGGACTTTGCTTCTTTTTCGGACTTTGTTTCTTCTTCGGACTTTGTTTCTTCTTCGGACTTTGTTTCTTTTTCGGACTTTGTTTCTTCTTCTTTTTAAGTAATTCTTTAGTGCCAGTTGTTAAAACTTTATAAGCACGTTTTGAACTACGTTTGCTAACTTTATAAACTTTTTTAGTTTTGTTTTTTCCAAAATTAAACATAGATTTAAGACGATCATATAATGTTCTATTTTTACGAGGTTGTTCAGACGAAGTTGATTCAAGATAAACATAATTGCTTTCACTTGTGCTTCTGGGTCTTGATGAACTTGATGGTCTCGTTGATGAATAAGTTTTAGATTTTTTAGCTTTATTTTTTTTGGTCATTGTAAATGAGGTTTTTAGTCTATCATATATTGAAGGTCCTTTATCAATCTGAACTGTATCTGAAGAGGATGATGATGCTGGACTTACAATTTTAACATATTTTGAAGAAGATTTTCTTGTAAATATAGGAGAACGTCTTTTGGGTGAAGTTCTTCTAACGGGTGAAGCTTTTCTAATATGAGAAGAAGATTGTTTAGGGCTACTTCGTTTTTTTGGGCTACTTCGTTTATTGTGTTCACTTCGTTTAGCACTTGATTTCTTTTGTAATGCTTTAGGCCACCAAAGTTTTATGCTTTTAGGTGAACTAACTCTACTAACTTGTCTTATACTATTGGCAGTTAGTGAACTGGATTTTTTGCTTGAACTTTTTCTTTGACTTAATGGACTCATACTACGTGTTATTGGACTTAATGATCTACGACTACTGCTTCTACTTCTAACTGCTGGACTTACTGATCTACGACTACTACTTCTACTTCTAACTGCTGGACTTAAAGAACGACTTCTAATACTTCTTAAATTAGAAGTGCCTCTATTTGACATCGTATTTTGTTTTGATGAACTACGTAATAGATTACTAATATTTGGACTACTACTTCTTCTGCTGCCATTATTACTGTTATCAAGTATATTTTCAAGTGAATTAGATCTAGATCTTGAACGTGATGGTATAGCAATATCATTTAATGACATTGTATTTATAGAATTAGATCTAGATCTTGATCTTGAGTTAGGAGTGCTTGAAGACAAATGAAATAATGAACTTGAATTTGAATTTTGACTTCTTGGCATTTATTATAAGCAAATAAAAAAACAATTTTGTATCATTTAAAATATTTTTTATTATATTTATTTTTTAGTTTAAGCATATTCTTTGCATATACCGAATGTTTTTCTATGCCACTTTGTTATTCCATGTTCTTTAATTCCATCTAAATGTTTCTTAGAACCATATCCTTTATTTGAATCTATTCCATAATGCTCAATTAATTCTGGATTTTCATCACATAATTTTTCAATATATTTGTCGCGTTCTACTTTGGCTAAAATTGACGCAGCAGCAATTGAACAAAATTTATTATCACCACCTTCAACTAATAAATGTTTTAATGTATTTAGTTTTGTTTTTGATTTATTTATAATTGTATATGGTTTAAAATAATTTCCATCAATTAACATAAGTATATTATCATAATCACTGTTTATATTTTTATTCATTTTATCTAAAATTTTCTTAATTGCTTTATGCATTGCAGACTGTGTTGCTTGTAAAATATTTATTTCATCAATTGTTTGTTCATCTTCATATTCAACTGCCCAAGCAACTGCGTTTGTTTTAATATATTCTGCAACTTGTTCAATTTTCTTTTTAGAATGAAATTTTTTGCTATCTTTTAGCCAATCAAATTTAAAGTCTGGATTATCTTTAGGCAATACAACTGCACCAGCATAAACACGACCAAACATTGGTCCTCTTCCGGCTTCATCAATACCTAATTCAATAATATTTAAATCGGGATTAAAGTATTGTTTTAATGATGGTGCACTGGTGGCACGGACCTTTTTTACATGTTGTTGTTCTTCGGGTTCAACTTCAACTAATTCCACCAATTCTGCCTTCTTTTTTGAATGTCTTATACGTTTTGGTTTAGGAGTAATTTCAATAACTTCTTCTATTTCTTCTATTTTTTTATTATTTATTTGGTCTTCATCACTATCATCTTCAATAATTGCAGCACTAATCCAACTTTCTTCTTGTTTTGACATCTATACTATTAATTATATAAATTAATATATAATTAAAACAAATCAATTATTTTTTTAGAACTTTTTTCACAACATAAAATATACAATGAACAACAAATATTTAATAGTTTTTTTACTTATATTATTTGGACTAATTTTATTGCAATTTTTAGGAACAGGAAGAATTGAAGGTTTTGATAATACTGCTTCTAATTTTTCTGCACCTGATGGTTCCACTGCTGTTGTTACTGATAATAAAGCAATTGTAACTAATGGTTCCAATAGAACTGTTTATAATAAAGATTCAACACAAAATGGTCACTATGCTACATCTACTTTATATAAAAGTGATGATGGATTACAAGCTCTTCTTTCTGTTAGTAATTCAGGAACTAAAGTTTTTTATACTAAAGATGCATCAGGAGGTAATCAAGTTACATTTACTTTAGTTCCAACTACTGATTCATCTTCATCAGACTCATCTTCATCATCTGATTCATCTTCATCATCTGATTCATCTTCTTCATCTGATTCTAGTTCTAATAATTATAGTAGCACAGATTATGATAATTATAATCATTATGATCAATCTTCATACCCTACTATATTTTATGGTCCCAATGGAGGCACCGCTAGAATAATTAAAACTGATTCAAATGATACCATTGTTATAACTAACAAAAATGGTTCTACAACTATTTACTATCTTGATACATCATCTATATCTAGCGGCTCTATTAAAATATATAAAGGACCAAATGGCGGTTCCGCTAAAATAATTCAAGTAAATGGTAAAACTGCAGTTCAAGTAACAACACCAGATGGTAAGAAAATATTATTTTATTCTGATAATTTATATGCTTATTCAAATGATGATACAACTATAAATCAATATGATTCAAATACTAATTCAAATAGTATGTCCGATTATGCCAACGCATTTACAAACGCATATTCCAATTTATCCAGTTCTGCTGCCAATATGATTCAAGGTCCTTCAGGAAATACTGCATCTACATATGACTCAAGTGCTTATTATAATTCATTACCTCAAGGTATTCCTAAAAGTATGATACCAGCTGGTCAAGAAGATTTATATATTTTAAAATCAGAAGTTGTGCCTCCAGTATGCCCCGCTCCAACTGTAATTAAAGTACCTGATGCATCATTTGATGTTTCAAAGTGTCCACCATGTGAACCATGTGCTCGCTGTCCAGAACCAAGTTTCGAATGCAAAAAAGTGCCAACATATGCGGCATTTAATCCCGAAACAATGCCCATTCCAGTTTTAAGCGATTTCTCAACATTCGGAATGTAAATTATTTTTAATTAAATTTCTATATTATTAGAATTAAAATAAACTAATAATATAGAAAAGAATAATGAATATAAATAATGAAACAAATATAGCAACTAAAATTCCAATTGCACAAATAATTCAAAACACATTAGATCAAAAACCAAAAACAGAATGTGAATTTAACAATATGTTAGTTTATAACTTTGTTAAACTTGCATTAGATAGTTCATCAATGACTGGAGGTAAACTAACAAAGAATAAATTACATAAAAAACAAAGTAGCAATAAACGACAAAATAATAAACGAAATCATAATAAAAATAAAACAAGAAAATATAAAAGACATCTAAAACAAAAGGGCGGAATGAATCCACAATTTATTGCATTTTTAATTGGTCTTTTATTGGCATTTGTAAAAGGCATAACTAACACTACAGATGATAAAGTTATTGAACGTATTAAACAAGCAAATGAAGTTTCAGATATATTTAGAAATTATTATGGAACGTGCACTCTAAATACAATGCTTTTTTTAAAGACAATTGATTTACCAACTTTTGAAGATTTATCAAAAGATATGATGACTGATCCTCAAAAAGCCGGCTTATCAAATTTTGGTATGTTGCCATATTTAAATAAAGAACTAACAATGAACGGCAAATGGGCTTACATACAACCAAATCCCCAAGTTAGTTCAGAATTTGAATATATGGATAGTTTTATAGAAAGAATTAAAAATAAATTAATTTCAATGCGCGAAAAATATAGTTATCGGTCGGATCAAAGTATACTAACAGTTATGAATTATCCAGTAAAAGGTAAAGATACTGGTCATTCTGTTATATTATGGTTAACGAGTGAAAATGAGGTTATTTTAATAGATCCACAAAGATTCATCAATAATGATATTGTTTTATATACAAGTGAACTAACAACTAAGAAGTTTTTAAATAATGATTTAGAAATGAAATTAGAATCATTACGAATGTATATAAGAGAACGCATAGATATTGGTAGTTTTGAATTAGGTCCAGGACATAGGACAAGTGATATATTAGTTTCACTTCATTTGGAAATAGATGACATTTATGGAAAAAATAAATTTTCTATAACTAACAAAAATATATATAATACGATTGCAAGAATTAAAGAATACGAAGAAGGTTTACAAGATAAATCTGATTATAAAGAAATGCTTTAATTACTTACTCTTAATACATTTTTTATCAATTTGAATTGATTGCCCTTTTTCTTCTTGTGGAACAATATTTAATATGCAACGCGCTTTTTTACCATATAATGGTTCAGTGCAGCCCTTTTCTTTTTTGGGACGATGTTTATTTGTGGTGCGTTTAAAATCAGATATTTTAAATACTTTAGGTTTAGGATCAGTGCAACGAGCACGAAAATGTTCATAACGTTCTCTTACATCGCAATATGATAAATTAGATTTTTTCTTAAGCATTTTATTTACAAGTTCATGTAAATTATAAATATATCGTGAAAATGTGTCACGAGATTTCATATGTTGCATAGTTAAAGGAAGTTTCTTAAAGTTGTTAGTTAGATTCTTGCGACAAGCACCACATGGAAGAATATTTTGAAGAGATAAAATATAATTGCGATATTGTTGTTTTTGTTCTGAAGTAGGATTAACTGGATAATTAAAACTAATTGTATGAAGCATGTGCCATTGAGTTGGTCCCCAAACTGTAGTTAAAAATCCGTCACCAGAATAAAAATCATTCTTTTTAAATACGCGATGTTTTCTAGTTTTATTTATTTTATTATTTTTATTGCTTCGTGTTTTGTTCATATATAGTTATTTAGAAAAATATTTATAATAACTATATTATTGTGTCTGAAGTTAATTTTCATCACTATCTGAAGAATTTTCATTAATATGGAAACAATTACTTTTGTTAATTGTTGGTGTTGGTATAATTTTAGGCGGAACTAAAAAAGAATTTGTATATTTGTTACAATAATTTTGCATAATATTATATATTTTTTGATTATAAACTTTTTCATTTTTACAATCTTTTCTAATAATAATATTTATTTTTCCGTTAATATCTCTAATAATCATTAAGTATGTTGTTAGTTTAGTATATAAAATTAACTTTATATTCGTTTAAAATATATTAGATATTTATCCGTATTTAATATATAATGCAAAGTCCACAATCATTTGTTCCTAGATTTAGCGCCGCAAATGGTGCTGGTTCTTCTATAATGCAACGGTTACGTGGTGTAACTTCTAATATGTCTTGGATAACTATTGGTCTTTTTACTATTGGTATTATTTTTTTAATTTGGTTTGGTTATAGTAGTTATAAATCTTATGCAGAATCTATGACAAGTTATAATGCAAATAGAGAACATAGTAAAAATAATGCAAATTCTAATAAGACAGCAAATATGCTTTTATTTTATGTAGATTGGTGTCCTCATTGTAAAACTGCAAAGCCAGAATGGGAGGAATTGAAGGCAGAATATGAAGGAAAAAATATAAATGGATATAATTTAGTATTTACTGAGCATAATTGCACAAGTGAAACTGCCGAAATTGAAGAATTAATGAATAAATATAGTATAGAAGGTTATCCAACGATTAAGTTAGTTAAAGATAATCAAGTCATTGAATATGATGCAAAGCCAACTAAGTCAACAATGGAACAATTTTTACATACTGTATTATAAATTATTTAAAAAATCAATGGCATCTTGTTTGCCTTTTTCGTAAAAATCTTTTCGTAATTCGACAGAATCAATAATTTCTTTAATGGCATCTAATCCGAGAGGATTTTTGTCAATTTGAATGTTAAGTGTATTTTTAATGGTTTGTAATTTGATGCTATCTCTTATATAATTCATAGCATTAATTGTTAAATTAATAGTGTATTCTAATAAAGTAGATTCTTCACTAACACGTTCATAAGAATTTAAGTGCAATGCATCAGAATTATTTGTATTTGTATCATTATTATCGTAGATATATTGAATTTTAACGCCTAAAATTTCATCTTCTAATGGATGATCACGTAAACATTCATTAATAGGATAATTACACATAACTCCGCCATCAATAAGGCATTTATTATCTAAAAAAGTTGGCATAAATATTCCTGGTAAAGCACTGGACATTGTAAGTGCCTGAACTAACAACATATCTGGATATACAGTATGATTTAGGTCAACTGTTTCAAATTTATTAACGTCAAAAGAAAAGAAATGTAGATCAATTTTAGAAAATTCATAGAATTCTTTTAATGTAATATTAAGGTTAAGATCTTTAGCTTTAAGTAGTGGTTTAAATACAATTTCACATATTTGTGTATCAAATAGACCCTTATTTGCATAAGCATTCCAAATTTGTTTAACGGAGACTTTAAATGCATCTTTCCAAGGTCGTTCAATCATATATTTATTTAGTGTATTCCAGTCAAATTTAAGACACATAAGAACAGCAATAATAGTTCCAGCAGAAGTAGCATAAATGCTTTCAATGTTATTTATGTGCCAGTAATTATTTTCTTCAAGGTGTTGTAAAGCGCCTAAATATCGAAAGCCGAGTGGTCCGCCTCCGGATATAACTAAATGTTTGATGGTCATTAATATTAATTTGTCATAATATCTTTAAGTATTTTAATAAAGTAAATATATATTTACAAATGACATAAAGTTAATATAATAATTATTAAATAATAGATATAAATGGACCCAAGAATTGCTGACTATTTTGGAAAACAATTTGGTTATCCAGAATGTTGTAGACGTGATTTTATATATAGAGTTATAGAAGCGGAACAATATGTATATGCAAGTAGAATTCAAAAAAAAGTTTCAAATGGAACTGGTTTTATACCTTGTAAGCGTTGTTCGTGGCTAATTTTATCTAAGCAGTGTAATATAGATGATTTAATTGTTAATAGAATAGTGAAAAAGCCATTTCCAAACGCACACTAATAAATATAAATAATTTTATAGATAAATTTATAAAATTATTTTCTTATGACAGAACAAATGGCAAATATATTTACATTAGACAATTTTGCTGATTTTTCTGAAAAAATAAATATTGATGAACTTTACGAAAAAAAGAAACAAAATGATTTGCAACAATTGGAACTTTTTAGAAAAATATTGAATCGAGTTCACGTTCGTATTAAAACAATTGCACGACAATCATTACAAGAAAAATGGTGTTGGTATGTTGTTCCAGAAACTATTATTGGTGTTGCTAGATATGATCAAGCTGCATGCATTGCATTTTTAATGGATACTTTAGAAAAAAATGGGTTTGCTATACGATATTTTCATCCGAATTTATTATTAATATCGTGGAATCATTGGGTGCCAACTTATGTTCGTGATGAAATTAAAAAGAAAACAGGTTTAGTAATTGATGAATATGGGCGTCGTATACAACAAGAAGAAGATGAGAACGAAGAAGAGGAACAGCAACAATTACAACAAATAAATAATAGTAAGAAATATACTCCAATTAATAAATATAAACCATCAGGAAAGTTAGTTTATAGTGAAGACTTATTGGATAAAATAGGAAATAAATTAGATAAATAAATTATAATTCTTTTCTTGGAATATGCCATTTGCCTTTTGGTCCACAAAATAAATTATGACTTCTCATTAAAGATGCAAACCCAGAATGAACATTATTTATATTATATCCTTTATTTCCATAATCAACTGTTAATTTACGACATTTTGAAAATTCATGAATAAGTCTTCCATTATGAAAATAAGGAAAATAATGTTGACAAGTATGACACGGTTTATATTCAATAGTTTTTATACCTTCTTTTAAAGTCATAAATGGATTTAAATTAGCAAATGGTTTAGTTATTTTAAACATTATAAATTTATAAAGAATAATGTTTAAATCATTTTAATAATAAATTTATTGAATCATTAATGCTAATTTAGTTAAATTTTGAATATATTTCATAGTTTTATCTTGATTTTCTTTTGTCATTTGTTTAACTGGTCCACGTAATCTATCAATTGCTTCCATAATTTTTTGAGAATTATCATTACTTGAAACATCATTGCTATAATCTTTTTCAATAAAGAATTGAATATTTCCGGCTTCAATTTGTGAGTAATATGGTCCAACAACATAAGTCATCCAAATTTTGGGAAGTAATTTAGGATTTGCTTTTCTAATGGTCATTAAGCCATTTTTAGCGGTTAAAATATCAGGATCTTCAGGAAAAACATTTTGAATATCAGAAATAAATTCTTCAAAGTGATTATTAAAAACTTGAACTAAATTAGTTGCCATATTATACTATTTTAAATTATTTCTTTAAATTATTATTTTAATAAATATTATTTAAAAATCTTCATCAAAATTAATAGATAATTTATTTAAATGTGTTTTAAGTTGTTCAAAACTACCAATATAACATTTATTATAAAAAATCATAGGAAATAAAGATACTTTGTTAGTTGCAATATTTTCTATAAATACAAGAAATCTTTCTTTATCTTCTAATAAATATTCATCGCAACTAACATAAATAAATGTCTTTGCACTTTCTTTTAATAAGTTTTTTGCTTTATTACAGTTAGGGCATCCACTTTTGCCATAAATTGTGTAACCATTTTCAATTGGTGTAAAATATTCTAGTTCAGTCTCCATATATATACATAGAAAAAATATTTAAATAAATATTTCCTTAAATATTTTGTTAGTTTATACGAGTATATTTATCGTCTCATATTATTCATTTGTTGATTAGCTTGTTGATTTGGAAACTGTCTAAATCCCAAATTGGCTAAATCTTGATCGCGTTGTCTTTGTAAACTCTCAATTGACATTTCACCTTCTTTTAACTTTGATCCTCCTTTTGCAGTAGAATCTTTTGGCACTTCAAATGAAAAATTGCCTGAATCATTTAATGATACATAATTGTGCATTTGTCTCATACCGCCATTACCTCTCACACCTAATTCGTCATCTGTCTGATCTAAAAAACTATAATTATCTGAAGAAATACTGTTCCCCCCAAAACCTCCAAAAGTATCAAATCCATCGGATGCTGCTTGAGGAACCATATTATTTTCAGTTGCTTGTCTAGTTTGCGTTTGAATTGTAGGTCTAATATGATTATAAATTTCATCTCCATAAACTACTTTATAATTTTGATTTAAAAGCATTAATGCAGGCACATGTGTAACATTTTCTGGCATAATTATTTTTTGACCATTTTGCAATTGAATATATATTTTTCCAGAAGGATCTTTAACACGATTATCAATACATATAAAATGCATATCTTTACCAACTTGTGTTTTACTAATGGTTTGCAATAATTTTTTAGAAGGTTCACAAAAGTTACTATAATAAAGCACACTACTCATTAGTCTATATTTAGTTATTTGAAATTATTTTTAAACTTATTTTTTCTAAAATAATAAAAAATTGAATTTATATTTTTTAATATTAAATATAACAATATATTAATACATAATGGCAACTACTAAAATTCCCTTAAATACTCCTCTTGTTAAACCAACTATTTCTGAAGTTAAAGAAGAAGATGGTATTTTAACTTTTAATATTGCAAATATTAATGTTAGTTATGTTAATGCTATAAGACGAACTATTCTTGCTGATATTCCTATAATTGTTTTTAAAACTAGTCCCTATGAACAAAATAAATGTCATATTCAAGTAAATACTACACGATTAAATAATGAAATTATTAAACAACGTCTAAGTTGTATTCCCATTTGCATTGATGATATTGATTTCCCCTTACAAAATTATATTATGGAATTAGATGTTGAAAATAAAACCGATACAATTTTATATGTTACTACTAAAGACTTTAAAGTTAAAAATTTAACAACTGGCTCATATCTCGAAGATAGCGAATTACGCAAAATATTTCCAGCATATACGCCTCCAACTGGTAAAGGTGAATATTTTATTGATTTTGTGCGTTTAAGACCTAAAGTTTCTGAAGAATTACCAGGCGAACGCATTAAACTTTCATGTGAATTTACAATTGGAACTGCTAGAGATGATAGTATGTTTAATGTGACTGGAACGTGTTCATATGGATATACAATTGATCAAGAAGAAATGCTTAATCAATTAGAGATTCGTAAGCAAAAATGGAAGGATGAAGGAAAGACAGAAAAAGAAGTTACATTTGAAGCTGCAAATTGGAAACTACTTGAAGGACAACGATATGTAAAGACAAATACATTTGATTTTATTTTAGAAACAGTTGGAATTTATAGCAATAATCAAATTATAATGAAAGCATGTAATATATTAATTGATAAATTTAAAGCATTAAATACAATTTTAGAAGAAGATAATTTAATAGTTAAGCCAAGTGAAAACACAATGGAAAATAGTTATGATGTTATATTAGAAAATGAAGATTATACAATAGGTAATATATTGAACTCAGAAATTTACAGTTTATTTTATTTGGATAATAATATTTTAGAATATGTAGGTTTTAAGAAAATGCATCCTCACGATACTGATAGTGTATTGCGTTTATCATTTATGGAAAAAAATAGAGGATTATCAGATATTAAAACAATTATTAAGCATATTAATATGCAATCAATTGTAAAATTGCGATATTTAAGTAGTTTATTTAAATAAATAATGCGTTATAAAATTAGATTATAAATTATAAAATAAAAAAATTGACTTTTTTATTTGATAATAAGTATTAAATATAATTATAAGTATAAGTATAATGTTAAAAAATATTCTAATTAATCAGTTAATTATTTATCTATTGTTAGTTATTGCTCCTTTTGGACAATCAAAAACCTATTCTTATTCTTATTCCTATTCAAATGTAAAAACATCTTCAACTAAATTTATGACTTCAACTAATTATATATCTTCATTAAGTAACTCTAATACACATAGTAGCATAAGTTATTCATATATATTTAGTTCTTCTAACTTTAGACAGCCAACACGTAAACCAATTCGAAGACCAACTCAAAGACCAACTCAAATACCAACTCAAAGACCTAGTTATAAACCAATTAATCCAATTATTGAACCAATGTTATCATTTGAATCAGATTTATATTTAGATGGTATACTAACAAATAATTTTGAAAATATGGATAAAAGTATTTTAATAAAATCAGTTGCAAAAATTTTAAATTTAAATGAAACAAATATTTCTTGGTTAAGAAATGAAATACAACCAATAAATAATAATATTCGATTAAATAGTATTAAAGTAAAAATTGTTTTGCAATTAAATATAACTTTTATTGGCAGTTATATTTCTTATTTAAAAACTCCAACATTATTATTTAATTTACTAACAACTACATTGGATTTAGGTATAAGTAGCAATCAACTTAATTCATATATAAGTGCATTAGCATTATTATATAATATTATTAATATGAAAACTGCAACAGTTATGTCGGCAGAATATAATAATATGAAATTAACTGGTATTGCAATTACATTTAATATAACTGACTTTCCTACTATTAGCCCAACTGTTGTTCCTACATTGATACCAAGTTTAGAACCTAGTTCTGAACCAACTTTAAGTCCAACCTTAGAACCCAGTTTTAAGCCCACTTGTAATCCAAGTTTTAGACCAAGTTTTAAGCCCAGTATCATAAATGACACCATAAATCCAACAATATATCCTACTACTTTATGTCCAACTAATAAACCAATTTTAAGCCCAACTATTTATCCGACTTCTTTACCAACATTAATTTCAACTTTAGAACCAACTTTAATACCAACTTCCATTATAATTTTATTTAATCAGACTATTAGTCCTACAACAAAACCAATCATTATAAATACAACACTTTATCCTACTTATTGTCCATCATTATATCCTTCTGTCGGACCAACTAATGGACTCAAAATAAATACAAATTCCACTAAAAATTCATATGATTCAACCGAATCAAATAAATCTATAATTTATTTTATAGCAATTCCTTTCACCATATTTGCTATTTTAACTATTATTTATTATGCATCTAAAGAATATAGAAAGAAAATTATGAAATTAAAACCATTACATACTGATATTGAAAGTTTAAAGGGTGTTAATCCAGAACCATCTATTTATAAATCTAATAAAGTATTAAATGATGATGCAACTGAAAAAGAAACATTATCTAATTAATTTAAGCAAAATAAGAAAATGCACGATCTTCTTCCGAATTTACTTTAATTGTATCAATCATTTTTTTACGCATATTATAATTTAAACAAAACATTAATAATGATGGATGCAAATTATTTACGTAATTTATTACAACTGTATTCGTTACATATAACTTTTTTTCCTTTAATTCATTTATAAATATTTGATGCAAATTAAACATATGAGTTCTATATTGAGAAGGATATTCATTTAATGGTTTTTCCTTTCTTACATAACAAGCTATATAATTTTGATGTAATGTGTTTGTAAACATATGCACCTGATCACGATATTTTGACATCTGTTCCTTCATTTCTGGATAATACTTTAGATACTGTGGCAACTTTCCCTCCTTTCTTAAAGTTAAATATTGATATTGTAATTTAGGCTGATTACCCCGTAAATATTTTACCTCTTCATATATTGGATTACGAATTTTTGTTCTTTCACCTGTTTCATTATTTTTAATTATTATACCCATTATATCATATGATGTATTTGGTGATGCATATTTATTAATCAAATCACTATAACTTGTAAACTCATATCTTTCTGGAAATTTAATTCCAGTTGTTGACCACATTCCATTCTTTTTAACTTCATTTAATGATTGTTCATAAATTCGTATATCTTCATTTCCATTCATACTATGTTCTATTCTATAAACAGCAACCAAATATAATTGTGGTGATTTAATTGGACATACAATTCGATTATTTTGATGTTGCATAACAAAACTATAACAATATGCCGGATTCAATGTATTTATATTGAACTTATTAATCATACAAGCTTCAGTAAACATTGCATTAAAAGTTTGTTTTGTTTCCCATGTAAAAAAAGATACTTCACCTCCAACTGTATTACGAGTTGCTATTTGCCAACAACCAGAAATTCCGCAATTCGGATTAAAAAATACATTTATCATTGTTCCTTCAACAAATTCTTCCGCATATAAATTTGAGCTTTGACTATCGCCGCGTGTAGATGCCATAAAACTTTCAGGATTCTGAGACTTTTGAGGTGCAAATGATACTATTTTTCCTGCAGAATTAATTATAACTGAACGTAATAAACCATATGAATTAACTAAATCAGTAGACATAAATTCTTTACAATATTTAATAATATAGAATTTTTCATTTGATTTAGTAAAATATTCACTTATGGTATAATACTTTTCGCACTCCTCATTCACTTTTTTATTTTTAATGCAATCATCAAATCCATGTATAGCCGATAAATTATAACCTATTTCTGTTTCCATTTATTATAATATAAAGCATTATATCTTTAAGTCAATTAAAATATTATTTTATTTATTGTATTTGAAAAAAATAATATATAAAAATTTCTACATAAAATATAAGATGTCAGTGAATAATTCATTAAATAGTGAAACTAATAATATAAATAATCAAATTAACCAGATTAATCCTACAAATAGTTTAGACATCGAACCGGTTAAAGAATCAAATGAAGAACCCGCTGTTACTGAAGAAAAAAAAGAGACTATAATTGCTGAATTAGATGATATTAAAGATCAAAATGAAATAAAAGCTGAAGATGATATAGAAGCACCAATAAGCAATGTTGTTACTGATATTACTGAAGGAGAAAGCGTTATGCTTAAATTGGGAGATATTATTATGATTACAGACGAACAAAATGAAATACTTAATAATAACGCCTTCTTAATTGAATATATTGATCCAACTAAAGTTAAATTAATTAATTCCGAAAATTTTGAAAAAGTTATTTTACCAATTTCTTCAACTGGACTTATTGGTGACGGAACAATTGAATCTATTAAAGTCATAAGTAGTAATCCATTAGAAGGATTTGCAAAACAAAATGATTTACTACCTGGAAATTGGGTAAATATTTATTTTGGCGGAGATATACCAATTGTAATAACAGGTAAGATAGTCAATTTAGAAGAAGATATGATTGAAATTAAAACAACAGACGATGACACTTTATTCATAAATTTTAATTATCAAGGTATTCCTGAAGATTTACCAATTGAAACATTTGAACTTAGACCACCTATTGAAGAAGTTAAACCAAGTATTCCTGAAGAAATACTTGTTGAAGATAAACCATTAGAAGATTTAGTAGAAGAAGCAGAAACAATTAACAGAGAAGGACCAACACAAATTCCCACAAAAACAGTAAGAGATCGTGTTCAACAATTATTAATTGATGCAGATGATTTACAATTTGGTGATACAATTAAAATAGAAGAATATGTAAATGTTGATAAAGATAAATATAGATATAATATTGATGCACAAACAAATGACTTATTAGAAGAAATGATATCAACAGTTCCTATTTTAAAACGAACTAATAATGTTTTAAATAATATTCATACTATTATTACACGTTTTTTACAATTAAGACAAATGGCTTCTACATTTGATTCAAATATGAATGTTAATGGTGTTATTAAAATTACTTCTGAAGATAGACCATTAGCTGAATATTTATCCAAATTTAATAATAATTTATATTGGATTATGATGGTTGCAACTATGACTAAAAAAACATATATGTCAGATAATGATACATCTTCTGCATTTACAGATTATGAAAATATACGATTAGAGACAGATTTATCACAAATGGATGAATTATTTAGAACATATAGAGCTAATAAAAATGTTGAAGGTCAAAATAAGTATACTAATTTATATTATTCATTAGATCCGTATATGACACCATTTTATTCTTTGCCAATCGGAACTAATGATGTTTTTAATACAAAAAATGGAGTTATAGTTGAATCAACTGTTAATACAAATATTAATGCAATTATAGATAATTTATCCGATTTATATTCAACAATTGTTAGTAATAGTCAATTAAAATCCAGAAAATTTGTAATTCAAAGATATAATTTAGGTTTAGATAGTTTGCATGCTGAAAATTTAAAAAGTCAAAAATTAATTGCTCATAGAGTTAAACTAACACCAAATGATACAATGGCTATTAATTCAATGGTTACATTGCCTGAACCAACAGTTAGATTTTCTCAAATTAATTTACCAGGAACAGATTTGTTAGTTAAGGCAAATTTAAATCTTCATTTTTTAAATTATTGGCAGCTTCTAAAACAAAAAACAGATGTTGCTCAAATAGTTATTGATGGATTAGATAATGAAATAGAATATACTGACAATAACTTTGTTGATAATATAAAGCAATATATGTTGGATTTATCTCAATATGAAAGAACAGATGAACTAACAAATATTGATATTTATAGAAATTTTTTAAAAATTATTATTCCAAAAATTAGAGTGTTATTTAATCTCGTTAAAAAATATATTAAAGGTCGTTTATCTTTAGTTGATATTGTTAATTATTTGGAACCATTTTTAATTTATCCTTTTGATTTAACCTATTTTCAATATAAAGAAATTAATAAATTTATTTACGAAAAAATAAATGAATATAATCGTATTTTTAAATTATATAATTCCGCATTTACAACATTACGTTATTCTAAAGAAAAAGATGGTAGATATGTATTTCAAAATCCATTATTTTCAATGCTCGATGTATATACTCACAATGTTGCACGCCGAGATACCATTTTATTTACATACGGAATACCAACACCAAATGCTCCAACAATATCTGGTTCAGAATTTTTAAAATTAATAACAACTGCTGATTATGGAAATTTATATAATACGGCAGTATCTGCATTAAATATTGAACTTATGTATCCTCAAGAATTGCGTTCATTATTTGATGCCGATAAAAATAAATTAAAAGGAATAATGGAACGAGATTCTCAAGCGGATAAATGTTCAACATATATTATTGCAAAAAAATATATTTCAAAAGAAGGTTTAGAAGCCGATAATGGAAAAATAATATATTATGATAAAGATTTTGATACAACTAACTATAATTTAATTGAAGAAAATGCGGGATATAAACGCGCAAAAAATACATTAGATACTGAAGAACTTAAATTATTTATTGCAAATGATTTACACGAAAAGAAAAATATGCCTGAAGCAGAAGCCGAATATATGGCCGAAACATTGGTTAATCAAGCGAAGAAAGTTAGAGAAGGTGATTATGCTATTTTAACTAATTATTATACACATAAGACAGCTGAAGGAAATGCTAAATCTATGGAATATTATATAAGAGAAAATGATACATGGGTATTAGATTCATCAATTGATCCTCAATTATTCATAAAGGATGATGATATTTTATGTAATATGGAATATAGTTGTGTTTATGATACTACAGTTAAAAATGAAGACAAATGTGTTTCAAATGATGTTTCCAAAGATAAAATTATTACAAATGCATTAAAACAAATTATTGATCAATTTGATAAAAATTATAATATATCAAAAGATGAATTAAATGCTCAAATTGAAAAGCATCTAACATATTATTCACAAATCTTTGATCGATTACAAAATTTTAAAGATAAAGAACGTCTTAAAACTAACAATTATCAATATAATTTAGGTCTTTCTGTTCAAGCAGAAATACAAGAAAGAGTTGTTTCTCCTTACGCTAAATTAAGAGATTTAATAAATGGTCAAAATGATATTGCAAAACGTTATTCAGACTTAATTAAATTTGTTGATTCTTATTGTTATATGGGAGATGAAACAACTCCTAATGTTAATGACGGAGAAATGGAAAATCCAAATTGGTTATATTGTAAAAAAACAAATGTTAAACTTTTGCCGGCATTTAAATATACATTTGCCGCCGCATTTTTTAGAGGGCCAGAAGATTATCAAAGCACAATGGATGATTATATACAATATTTTGGTAAATTAAGTGATAATGGAGACGCATGGGTTGATGAAAATAGTGGTGAAGTTATTCGTCTAATTGATGCTGATGTTAGTGAAGGTTATTCAAATGGATTTAAAGAAAAAACCCGTGATATATTGGAAAAAGATTCTGCCGAAATAATGTTAGAACAACAGAAGGAGAAGCGTGATAAACGACTTAATCCGGAAGGTGAAATAGTTTCAAATATACTTACTACACTAACAAGTAGTATGGGTATTGATATTGAAAGTCAACGTCCATTTATTATTGGTGTTGTAACAGAATTAATGAATGATACCAATGTTATAGAAAAAGAGCCTGCATATAAAAAACGAGAAAATGAAGCAGCTAAAAAAGGCAAAAAATTACCATCATATGTAGCTGTATATAGTCAAACATTAATGTATTTAACTTTAGGTATGATTTTAATTGGTATTCAAACTGCAATGCCTCCAGTTAAAACCAAAAAGACATTTCCGGGTTGTGTGCGTTCATTTACTGGATTTCCAATTGAAGGTGAAGGAGATGATAGTGGTTTAAATTACTTATCATGTGTTGCTTTAAAAAATAGAGATCCAGGAACAATACCATGGAATGCATTACCAAAAAGCGAAGAAAAAATAGCAGCAACAACAAAAGCATTTATAATACGTTATTTAATGCCATATCCTCAAATTGAACAAAAAATGAAAGATAAGGCAGAATATTTATTAATGAATCCGGAAGAAATAATACCGGAAGAATATAGTTTAGTTAGATGGACCAATTTTTTACCGCCTTTAAGAAAATTTCATATTGGTCATTTAGAAAGTATTACTGAAGGATTTACTGAAGCATTACAGCAAGAAATAAATTCAGGTAGTCCAAAACAATTAGAAAAGTTGTTAGTTATTCAATCAAAAATAATACAATATTCTTTAGCTATTCAAGAAGAAATTCAAAAAATAGTTGAAAAGAAAGATGTTTTATTAAAGGCAGCCGGAACACCATTTGTTGATAATGCTTGTTGTAATGAAAAAACAGATACAATTACTGTTTTACAATATTTTAATTCAGAAATACCAAATATTTCACAATATAATGACATAGTTTCTACATTATCCGCATTTATTCGCGATGTTACTACACTAACAAAATCAGCAATATTTCTATCAGAAGTTAACACAAAACGAATGATACCAGAAGTATCAAATGAATATAACGAAGAAACTATTTATCGGGCTTTTATTAGTTTTTGTAATTTTCAAAATAATTTACCATTATCAGCCGATTTGGCAGCAATATGTGTTGATAAACCAGATTATTTAATTAAATCTGAAACTATACAGGAAAAAATTGCTAAGTTAAAAAGAGATGGACGATCATATACAAAAGATCAGTTTTTGCGTTTATTTCAGTTAGTATGTAGAAATAATATTATTAATATATCATTATCTGCAAAGAAACCATCGTGCATTGATAATTTAAGACTTGCATTAACTGATATAGATGAAAGAGATGATGAAGGTATTGCAAAATCATTGACAAGAAAATTAGAAACAATGTTAGACACATATGATGTTACATTAGAAGAAGATACAAGAGAAATGCGTGCATTAAAAGATTATTTACAAATTTCAAATGATTCGATGCGCGATGATATAATAAGTTTTATAAAAGAAAAGTCAAAGGCTACCGGATTATTAATTAAAAAGTTAACAAAATTTTTAAAAGATTTAGGAGAGTGGAAGTATGATGATAAAAGAAATGCGAACATAAAGATTTCTAATGATGGATTATATAATATTATATATTTTTTTAGAAATTTTGTTAGTTTATTTGCTTCTGTATTTCCAACAATGATTAAAAATCAGAATATTCAAAGTATAGAGCCACCAAATTATTGGGGTTTAGCAAAAAAGCATAAAGATGATGTTCGTGAAATGGTGAGTAAATTTTATGAGCCATTGAATAAATTTTATGGAAATCCTGTTATTGATAATTTGTTAGTTGAAATAAAATCGAAATGTAGAGGTTTAGAACTTTTGGCTAGAACAACTCCTGGATTTAGTAATACTAAAATAGGTGATAAAGAAATATATTCTGTATTTGAATATAGAACAACTGTTTTATTATATGAGCATTATTTATTAAATGTGTTAGTTAATTATGTAAATTTAACGAAAGATGTAAATATGATAACTCGTGTATTAACTGCTGCAGAAGAAGATAATCAAGATAGTTTAGTATTTAAAACAGACTTCTTAGTGGAACAACAAATGCGTTTTACAGAAGGAGAGCAAGAATATATAGAGGGAGATGTTAGTAAATTAAAGAATGAGACTGCAAAATTATTGGTTGCATATTTAACAATAATGATGAGAAATAAAGATACAATAAATGTGTCATATGACGATGTAGAAGATAAAGTATTTAAACAGAAGGAAGCAGAAAAATATGATTTTACAGATAGATTAAAGGGAGTAACAGAGGAACAAAGAGAAGTAGATAATATATTAAAATTTCACAAATTGGGTCCATTATATAGTATAGGTTTATCAAAGGGAATAAAAAATTATGATCCTGATAATTTTGATCACGATAAGGAAGTGGCAGAAAAGGTGGCGGAAATACAGCGTAAAATAAAAAAATCTGGTTTAGCGAGTCAGGATGAAGATTTTGATTTAAATGATGCATTAAATGAAATGCAATTAGAAAAAGATATAGCAACTGATTTGGCTGCAGATTTTAATCCAACTGATGATTATGATGATGGTGATCCATGGGGAGATGAAAGAGAGGATTTTGGAGATTATTATTAAGATAACTAAAAGTTAAAAAATCTTTAAATAGTATATATGTTAAGAACATTTGCGCGAAATAATACAACATTAATGGCAATAATAATATTTTTATGTATATTTGGTTTAATACAAGTGTCAAAACCTGCATTTTTGTATAATCAAGATGGTTCAATAAGAGAATTTGGTGTTGGTTATAAAAATAAGACAATATTGCCAATATGGTTGTTATCAATTATTTTAGGAATATTATCCTATGTTTTTGTTTTGTATTATTTAGTTTATCCGCGTTTAAACTAACAAAAATTTCTATCTCTTTAAGTTACTTTTTTAAATATATTAATTAGTAAATAATATATTTAAAGATCTTTACGCAAGGTCACTTTGAATTCAAAGTTTAAGTTCAATTAAGAATATATATTTTAACCGGATGTGTATTGAACTTTAGAATTGATTTCTTGTTTTTTAGCGGCTTCTTCTTGTTGTTTTATGTAATCGTCGTGTTGTTGTTTTATTTGTTCTATATCTTGAACACAACCTTTTACGGCTAAATTATAATATACAATAGAAGATATTAATATGGCTGAATATATATACCATAATGCTTCTCCAATATTATCTTTTAACATAACTGTATTTAATAATGTTTGTTTTATTGTCTTAACAGAATCAGGATCAATGCCATTAACCATTTGAAATTCAGGTTTCTTTAAAGGATTTAAGACATTCCACATATCTCCAAAATTTTCAATATTTAATTTATTTATTAAAACAGATTTATTTCCAGTTATTTTAACTATAGCATCAGCAGCTGCAGCTAATTCTGGTGTAGCAGCAGCCTCAACATTAACTAACAATTCAGAAAAAATATCATTTGCTTTACCCGCAATGGCAAAATAACCAATTACATCTGAAAAAGCAGTTTTAAATCCAGGAAATATAAATAATACAGCAATTAAAACACCAAATATAAAAAGCCACGGAATAAAAGTATACTTAAATGCTGAGAAAGTATTTGCTGGATTAGATCCGCATTTAGAATTTAAATAAGCAACATTAATTATAAATTGACTGCATAAAGTAATGGCAACAAAAATGCCTAAACTGGTAGTATAAGATGAATACCATTGTTGCATAACTCCTGGAATAGTGTAGGCATCAATAGATAAAAATGGTTTAGTCATAGGAAAATCACTAGTAGAGGGAAAAGCAAAATAAGCGATAGTTATTAAGACAAATACTAATAATGATATAAATGAGATATCCATATAGATAATTGGTATATTTTATTTTTGTTTTTTACGGGTATTTAATATGAATAGACCTACATTAACTGAACCGGGCGTAAAATATTTCTTAAATGAAACTTTAAAACAATGTCATCAATTTAGGGAAAAATATACGAATACAATTTATAATATTGGATTATTTATTGGTTTTTTGTTAGTTTTAGCGATTCTCTTAATATATAAATATAAAGGAAAACTAACTCCGGAAGAAATTGAAGAAAAAGAAATGGAAAAACGAAAATATTTGCTTGAAAGAATTAAGAATTATCAGCAAGCACGAGTAGATGCACAACAAAAATTAATTACAGGTTTACCTCAATGGGAAAATGAATTTGACATTATAAATGATAGTGCAATTAATAAATTATCTTATTAATTAAAATAAGCAAATAAAAATATGAATATATTATAATGAGTCAAATCAATAGTAATCAAAGTCAAATTCAAAGTCAAAGCCAAAGCGAACAAAATGAAGAAAATACTGTATCACCAGTAGCACAACAAGAATCACCTCCATATGCACCAGGTTCACCATATGACCCATTTGCTGATCCAAATCATGAATCACCGCCTTATGCACCCACATCTCCTTATGATTCTTTTGCTAATTCTAAACCAAATTCACCTCCTTATGCACCAGGATCACCTTATGTTCCTACTATAAATCGAGAACAACAAGACTTAGATGACATATTTGGCAAAAGCAATAGTAAAACTGCAAATCCAACAGTAAACCAAAATAATGATTTAACTGCATTAGATAAAACACAAGAAGCATCATTGGTTACACCATTAGAAGCATTAAATGAATATTATGCTTTAAAACATAAATATGAAACAACAAATTATGATAAATATGTTAAACCAATAGTTAAATCAAATAAATCAAAGAAAGAAAAAAGAGCTGCATTTGCACGTTTACCTAAATTTCCTTGTATTAATTGTCAACGAAATGTCGGCACTATATTTCAATCTAAATACATATCTGATTCAGTTGCACATAATTATATTGCCAAATGTGGCGATACTTCAGCACCGTGTCCTTTAAATATTAATATAGTTTATTCAAATTATCAAACATATAAAGATGCAATAAATAATGGAACTAAACAACTAGAAGATATTAAGATGCAAATAATAAAACAAAAAAATAATGTATTATTCTTTAGTAAAAATGAAAATGAAGCATTGCAAATATTTGAACAACTAACAAGAAATTTAAAAGAAGAATCTGAATTTGTTGGCGCATACATAGAAGAAAATATACTTAAAAATAATAATCCAGAAAAAGATGCAATATTAAATAAAGCAATTTCTGATTTTGGAATAGAATGTATTTTACCTTTTAAAGAAATGATTTACGATTATAAACAAACAAATAATGAACTTATTGTAAATAATGCCGTTAATTTTTATAAAAATGAAATGTTACCTAAATTAGAAGCAATACGTAATTTAAAATATGAAACAAATTATATTGAATTTGATGAAGAAGATCATACGTATCATTTAATACAATATAAAAATTCTATTGAATCATTAGAAACTGGATTTGCTTCTGAAAATAAAGTTAAAAGTTTTATAAGAGGAACTAAAACAGTAGTTAAACAAAAAGCAAAACGAACAAGAACAACTGCAGCAACAACTTTAAAATCTCCTAAAAAAGGTAAGACAAAAACTAAAAAAATTAAACCTCTCGATGATTTTGAGTTAGTTGAAGAAGAGGAGCCAGTAAATGAAGAAACAAATGCAATCAATGAAGAAACGAATGCAATCAATGAAGAAACAAATAATGATATGTTTGTTAGTTCTAATAAACAATCTCAACAATCAATGCAATCTCAACAATCAATGCAATCTCAACAATCAATGCAATCTCAACAATCAATGCAATCTCAACAACCAATGCAATCTCAACAACCAATGCAATCTCAACAATCAATGCAATCTCAACAATCAATGCAATCTGTTAGTTCAAATCAATTAACTCAAAGACAAAGCCAAAGTATAGAATCAAATAAAGAAGTTAAAAATGGTTCTACAGTAAGTGACTTATTTGGTTCTGAGAGTGGTAGCAAATAATTTATATATTTTAAAAAATTATTATGTATATATATTTTATATGATTTCAAAATATATATCATTGCCTATATTTTTAACAAGTTTTGCTGTTGGATTGTTTTTTGTTTATGTGCTTGGACCAGAATTTAAAACGATTTATATTTATCCAAATCCAGATAATTATACTGACTATCTCTTTAAGGATAACTCCGGACAATGTTTTGAAATAAAACCGGTTGAAACTGAATGCACATTACTTAGTAAATCATATCCAGTTCAATAAAATTATAAATTATGTATGCATTTTTATATTCACATATATAAATATGCATTTAGAAAAATTTGTTCATAGTACGACCGGTAAATATCTAATGTCTATTATATTAGGTATTGGACTAGCAACATTTTTTCGAGCCGTGTGCAAAGGAAAACGATGTAAAATAATTAAAGCACCACCATTAGAAGAAATTGATGATGAGGTATACACCTATAATGGAAAATGTTTTAAATTAGAAAAAAACGCAACTAAATGTGATAAATCTAAAAGAATTATTAAATTTACTTAAAGATAAACTAACATAGTATTTAATGGATTTAATTATAGCATTTTTAGCTGGATTTATTGTGCCATTTATTGTAGATTTTATTCCGAATTGTCATTGCGAATTAAATATAAATGAAAGAAATAGAAATGCGTAAAAGTATTTAAACAATGAATATTTAGCAATATTAGATAAGAATATGGCTGAAATTACTGGCACAAGTATTAGTGACTTACCCACTGATCCTGTAGGTGGAGGTTCAGTTGGTGGAAATATATCTATGACAATTCAAGAGACACAACCTATACCTATACCAATGGCGACACAGCAAAATAAAAATAATAATAATGAACCTCCATTAGATCAAATAACAATTAGTCAATTTGTAAACGGATTACAACAAGCTAGTCTCACAGGTGCAACAAGTTTACCATCCCGAGATATTCCAATGTCAACGGTTTCTTTAGCAAAAGATGAACAAGTGCAACCAAATTATGTTCCACCACCCAGAGTTACTGATTATATTCAAGATTCAGATGACATAAACAGTTATATGCGAAAAGAGCGTTTGGATAATTCATTAGATGCATTTTATGATGAATTTCAAACACCACTTTTATTGGCAGTTTTATTTTTTACATTTCAATTACCTATTTTTAAAAAACTTTTATACCAATATCTTCCCTTCTTATTTTTTAAAGATGGCAATTACAATATAAATGGATTATTATTTGCAAGTGGATTATATGCTTTAATATATTATTCAGTATCTAAATCAGTAAAACATTTTAGTCGCTTTTAATAAAATTATATCTAACAATATTATAAATGTTAAATATAATTTCGGAAATTACGGAAACACAAGCTGATTTAATTAAATCTTTTGCTGTTTTTTATTTGTTGTTAGTTGGCAATTATATTGGAAATAGTATTTTTACTTGTTATCAAGAAAATATCATTAAAACTCATAAAGGATTACAAATTTTATTTGCATTCTTTTTATTTTATTTTTTAGTATCTATTGTTTCAAATACAGGAAAACTTGAATATGTTCCACCAATTGAAAAATTAATATATTCTTTATTTTATTTTTTTATGTTTTTAATTGTAATGCGTTTAGATATTCGAATATCGGGATTAACATTAATTCTCATATTTATAATATATTTCTTAGAATTAAATAAAGATTTTTATTTAGATAGAGGAAAAGAAATTAATGATCCTTTGGATCAAGAAATATATAATAAAAATAGTTATTGGTTTACTGCCGATTGGCCAATTAAAATTAGAATTAAACGCGTTAAAGAATCAGACTTTAAATTTATTAATCAAATTGAAACTGGAATTTATTATATTATTTTATTTTTGTTAGTTATCGGTTTTATAGCATACGGCGGAGAAATTAAAGAAACCTTACGAACAAAAAAAGGAATTACTTGGTTTGATGTTATTTTAGATACACAAATCTGTAAAATGAATATTCAACGTAAAAGTTTTAAACATTATTTTATGTCAGGATTAGGCATTAAAATTTAAAAGAAAAAACCCCTCTTCTTTTTTGTTCTATTTTTTCTCTTTTTTCTTCCCTTTGTTTTTTTCTGTTGTTTTTTAAGTTCTTCCTCCGACACTATTTTTTTATCCATTATTTTATCCGTTGGACGGTATCTTAAAAACCATCGTTCATATTCTATACTATTCTTTTTATGCTTATATTCTGAATATTTTTGTGCCTTCTCTGCTCGCATTTCTTCCACCGTCGTTTGATGTCCAACACAATCTATACTAAAACGCTTTAATAAACCTTTTTGCTCCAATCTATTTTTTTCTTGAACTTCAAATAGATACTGTGACATACATAAGATTCGACGCTTATCATAATATGGTCTATCTGCATATAAGAATGCCAAATAAAATGATAACATAGTATCTATAGTTGCTATCTTTATTTCTTGACCATCTTCTGTTATTTTATTATAACTATGACACGCTAATGGTTCATAAATAAATGCAATTGTATCTTTTCCAACTTGTATTTCATAATGGGGTGCAATTATTTCTCCAACAGATGGACGTTTTATTATTTTTACATCTTTAATACCAATATCGTGTAGACGTTCTTTAACTATTTCAGCAGTAACACGAGGTTCTTCCGTTAGCACATCAAAATCAGGAATACGTTGAAGTTTCTTTTGCAAATGTGGAGGCATATATTTTGAATATAATGATATAGCATATCCACCAAAAAATATAACACCTTGATCTATTAATGTTTTTTGCACATTTTCATATATATCATTTGCTTTATAATTAGTAGACATTGAACGTTGAAAATCCATTTTAAAACAACCATAACCTTCTAACGGATAATGTTTATTTAATAATGTTAAACGTTTTAAAACTTTTTCCCAACGAGATACATCTCCTGCTGGTCTAGAAAGTTCTAAATACATTGCCATTCTTAATAAATTTGGCGGAGCATATAATATCCCTCCAATACGAACTGAATCACGTTTAATTGCTTTAAATAGAGAACCGGGAATAAATGTTATATCCGCAATTGGAATAAAATTTACAAACACTTTATATGTTCCAAAATGTTGTCCTGATTTACCTTCTACTTCAACAAATCCTGATTTTACGTATAAATCAACTAACTCTTTTGCATCTTTTAATGCATTTGGAGTATAAAAATCATAATCAGGTATTTCAACATCCATATTATAAAATTGGTCTTGTTTTGGTAATAAAGCATTAATTGCTGAACCTCCATAGCAAATAACTCCTTTCTTTTTAATAAAATATTCTAAAATACCAATAATCTTTTTAATTTCCGGAGAATTGACTGCTTGTTTTTTTTGATTTTCTCCGGCTTTATCAACTGCGTGCCGTAATATTGCCAACTCACAGTCGCTAAATGATAAACCTTCACATAAATCTCTTGGTTTTGGCATATATTTTTATATATTATTCATATATTAAAATATAATTTTATTTATAATAGTTTCTTTTCATACTAACATTTATATATTTTTTCTTTGTACATCTGTTTTTATTATCGCATTTATATTTCTTTCCAGATGTTTTATTTCTATTTCTATTTTTATTTCGCTTTGTTATGCATTTTTTATTAAATTTTTTTTTTGTTTGAAATACTTTTTGACCTTTATTTATTTTCTTTGTTTTCTTTTTATTCTTTCCTGCATTTTGAATTGTTATCATTGCTTGTATTGTAATAGGTAAACTACCTAAATTCATAATTATATCTTCATCTTTTATTATTTTACCACCATATATTAAACGCACTGGTCCACCATTTGGTATTACACCTTTTGCAATTAGATCATCTATTATCATTTGTTTTAATTGTATTACATTTGTTTGTTCATTTACTGTAAATGGATAATCCACATTTTTATATTTAATGTTTACTGTATGACTATTATCTGATTCAACCACATTCATTGAATTATCATCTTCTTTTGGACCATTGTATAATTCTGTTGCTACAATTGAATATACATTAACTGGACCATCCGGCTGACAATGATCAGCACTTATATTTCCTAATTCATAATTTTGTGACATAATAGCAGGTAATACTTCTCCAGTATCTTCTAATGCAAACACACGAGTATGTGCAACATTTGCATTTATTGATTGTATAAATAAATCAACATACACAACTATTTTTAATGGTATTATACTAGATAAACTAAAATAAATATTTTGATTATCTGTATTCATTTGCATATCCATATAATTATAACTTGTAGAATTACCATCAGGAGAATATGTGTTATAACCTGAAGTATAACATCTATATTTGGAATTACTTTCATTATCCATTTGTTGATTTAAAATCATAAATGTAGTATAATAATATTGATCATTTATAACAAAACAAACATTATCTGTATCTTCATTAATATATTCTTCAACTGTTTTATTATTATATTCATCATCATCTAATCTAATCCCCTTACGATTCACATTTATTCTTATTTGTGTATTTTCTATTTCTTCTATTTTTTGTAATTCATCATTCCAACCTCTTAGTTCTGCATATATTTTTGCCGTTTTATCTTGTTTGTCTGCAGCATATATATTACATTTAAAACCTAATTGTAATAATCTATTTGTAACTTCTTGGTTTCCATTATCTAAAGCAAGCATTAACGGCGTCTTTTTAAGATCATTCATTGATCCTGAATTTGATTTTCCTGTATTAATTATCATTATTGCTATATCTGTCCACACATGTTCAATTGCTAATGATAATGCGGTATGGCCTTCTTTTGATATTGATAATGTATTTGCCTTTCCTGAATTTATTATATTTTCCATAAATGTATGAGCTTGCATTGAAGAAAAATCATTTTGATTATGAAACTCACAAGCAAACATTAGTGCTGTATATCCGTTATAATTTGCAGTATCTGCATTTGTTGTTCCCAATTGTAATATATCATTTGCTATTTCAAAATATCCTCCTTGACATGCGTTCATTAATGCTGTTGAATTACGCAGCGTTTCTATTACAAATGGATTACATTCGACACCATATTTTAATAATTCAATTGCTAAATCAGGATAGTGATATTCTAAACAAAACATTAATGCAGTAGATAGTGTATTATTTGTTTTACCAATTTCACCTAATCCAGAATGAATTAATGTTTCACATATTTCTATTCTACCCAATTTAATAAATTCCATTAAAAATGTATTACCATTTGGTAATTTATCAATGTAATCTTTTGGATTATAACCTCCATTATCAATTAATTTTAGAATTTGATCTTCGATTGTGTCTAATTCTGATTCTGCCCCAGCATCTCCATTATCAAATGCATTAACCGCATTAATAAGATTTCCCCATAATTCAAACATATTATCTTCTTGTTGTCGTCCACGTTTTTTTGTTTGAGATACGACAGGAGTTGATTCTCCAAATGGTAAATAATTAGATGATGATGATGATGGTGAACTAAATGTTGTTGTTGGACTGCCAATAATGTTCATTGGAGACCACATACGTCCACTTGTATTAATTGGTTCAAAATTTAATCGTCTATTAATACCTGTTGGTGTTGGACTTGTTGTACCTAAACCTAATCCTAAATTATCACCATCACTTTCATCATCATCATTTGCAAATAATCTGGTTCTTAATCTAAAGTTACCATTATTATCATTATTGTCATTATTGTCATTATTGTCATTATTGTCATTATCATTATCTGTATCTATGTTCATATCGTTGTCACTATCATTATTATTATTATTCATAAAATATATAAATATAATAAATATTATTTAAATAATATTTATCATATAAAATAATTAAAATGCCATTTAATAAACCTAAAAGAATGCTAGCTCATAAACCATTTAATTATAATACACTACCTATGGGTCACGATTCTTCTCCTCCTTATAAAAGATTTTTAAAAAGAAAATATAACAATTTTTATTTTGAAACATCCATTAATTTATTGATTATTAATGACATACGAACTTTCAAAACTAAACTTATTATTTCAAAATCAATTAAAAATATGCCAAAAAAATATCTCATATACGAAGTTAAAGATAATAGTGATGATTATTAAAACCGTAATTTATATACTAAAATAACTTAAAAAGAAAATAAGTATTATACTATAATTAAATATAATGCCGCCATTTGGAGGAGGATTAATACAATTATTTGCTTATGGAGAGGAAGATTTGGGACCAAATAAGTTTAGTTGGTTATCAAGAGAAGGAAAATATAATAATTTTACAATAATTGATATTGAAACAAATGTTTCAGAATATATATCAAGATTAGTATGGAAACCAAGCAAATTAAAAAATATTTATAGTAATTTTACCATAACCGAGATAAAAACAAATATGTGAACTTATTTGCAAAATTAAATTAAAGTTTAAAATAATTTAAATACAAAAACATAATTACAAATAATGCCACCATTAGGCGGTTTAATACAACTAATTATGTATGGAATGCAAGATTTAAATGATACTAAATATCTCATTGAACAACAAAAATGTAAATTAACTAATAAACGCGTTTATATAAATTTCACTTGTGAAGTTAAAGAAGAAGATATACCAATTATTATACATTTATACAGCAAAGTAGAACAAAAGTATTATAATTATATAAATAATATAAAAACATCTACATAAAATATGCAAATGTCGGCACTAATGCAAATGATGGCTTATGGTTGTTTTGATGTATATTTAGGACCAACCTATAAAGATATTATTAACAAAGGCAAATGTATAGTTGAAAAAAGTAAAAACAAACTTTTAATTAATCGTAAATATAATAATTTTATTAGAGAAATAGATTCAAAAATACTTGATGAAATTGATATAAATATTATTGATGAAGAATTAATAAAAAAAGGTTATACAGAAATTGCATTTTTTAAAGTAAATTATTCTAGAAACAAAACAAATAAAACAACTGATAATAAAAAAGTATCTGTATCTATAGATGCTAATGGGAACTTAGAGAATAAAATACATATTGATGTTAAAATATAAAAAATAATAATTTAAATATAAGTATTTAAATTATTTAAATGTCACCAGGTGGAGGTTTAATGCAACTAAATGCATATGGTTGTTTTGATACATTTTTAACGGGAAATTGTAATACTATTGTTTCATATTTTAATGAAACTGATTATATATTAGAAAAATATAAGAATAATAAACATAATATTTTACCAAAACGAAGATATGTAAACTTTACGATTGAAATTAATGAAAAAAAAATAGATAGAAGTAAATTAACTATTCTAGATAAAATAAAGTTAACTGCAGATATATTATTAAACAGTTAGGCATTACTGTTAATGCATAAATAAAACTATTTAAAGGTAATAAAACATAAACTGTAATTTAATATTATGTCACTATATTATTTTAATAATTATAACCATATTGATATTGAGTATCGCCCACACAATTATTTTAGACGTTCAACTAATTATTCTATTGATATACCGTATGATAGTATGAATAATTATAATAACAAAAGAAACTATAATAATTTTAGGATAACTGTAAATATAGATAGTATTCCATTATTAACAGATTATTTAAAACAATATTTAAAAAAAACAATACTGGATATAAAAGAAAAAAAACAGGATGTATTCTATGAACAAGAAAAATTTTACCAAAATAAAATTCAAATAAAAGAACAAAATAATTCTTATAAAACAGCAATTAAAAATAATAAAAATATTAATTTGCACTCAAATTATAATTTTAAACAACAAAATCGAAAAATATGCAATCGTAAACGATAATTAAAATTATATAAAGATAAGTTATAATATAATTTTAATGATCTTTAATGGTAAATATGTGCATACATATATAAAATCATATTCTATGGGAGGTATAATTTACTACTATAAATTTACATATTCTCGTGATCCAGTTCAAATACAACTTACTCGTGAATTAATTAAAAAAGCGTATAAAAGAGATTATATTAATTTTTATGCAACATTCTGTTGTGGTCACCTTATAGATAATAGCATTCCTATAACTGAATGCATATCAAAACGTAAAAAACAAAAAATGAAAAAACGATATTTCAATTAAATATCAAATTTATAAAAATCAGATTGTACAGAACGTGTTGCATAAGATAATTCTGGATTTTGAGGAGCAGGTAATTCAATTTGAGCAGGTTTGTATCTTAAATTTTCAGGTTTCAAAACAAATGCACAATTTGCTTCATCAAAGAAGATATCATTTTCTTCAACATTTGTGTCAATTTCTTGATATCTCATTGCCAACATTTGGCAACCCATTTCTCTCATAACGACTGAACTTGGATTAGGAGGGTTAGAACCTTTATCTGGCATTCCAATTGTCATATTAAGTTTATTAAATTCAATTAATTCATTCATATCTGGAGTATAAGCGATATCATAATAATGTAATGCGCGCATAAATACAGAATTGCTTGTCATATTAACATATTCATAAAATTCTTGTGATTCCATAAAAGAGTCATTTGATTTATCAACAATGATGACTACTTTACCCATTAATTCTCCTAATTTAACATCACCTAAATTTTTACCTTGATATTCGTAACTATATTCTTTTCCTAACAATATATTGCTATATTGTTCACAAATTTTTGCCATATTTTTATACATATTTTGATTTGAACTTTTAAAGCGTAAATGTAAAATAATAGGATCGTGTGGGTTTGGTGTAGTAGATTGAGCAAAAGCATAATTATTAAGTATTTGCATTATATCAGCAAATTTAATGTAGTTAAATGTTTCCTTAATAAAATAACTATCACCAACTGAAGTTGCTACTGCTGGCTGATCATCATCTACAGCAAATATTTCAAAATCTAATCCTCTTACGCCTTGTTTAAGAATATTTGTTAAGATACATGTATCAACATAATCATTTTTATAATTTCCTCCACTGCACGCATTATATGCACTTTTAATATAATAATCTTTTAAAGTATATTGATAAGTAGGTGTTAAAGGGCGTATAGATCGAATTCTTCCATTTAATTCACCATATAATTCGGTCATATTATTGCATTCATTTTTCTGTAAATTTCTATAATAAATAGTGTAATAAATGGTAATTACTAGAACAATAAAAATTAATACAGTTATAATCATTGTAGAAGATCCGGATTGTAAATTATTTAATGTTTGAGAAATATTGTTCATTATATTTATTATATATAAATATATTTTTTATATAATAAGTAATTAAAAAAAATATGCGAACTATATATACTAACAATGCCTGGAGGTTTATTAAATTTAACAAGTCAAGGACAACAAAATATTATTCTAAATGGTGAGCCAAAAAAATCTTTTTTTAAATCTTCATTTCTTCAATACACTAATTTCGGTTTGCAAAAATTTCGAGTTGATTTTGAAGGAGCAAAAACATTACGTTTATCAGAAGAATCTACATTTACATTTAAAATTCCCCGTTATGCTGATTTATTAATGGATTGTTATTTATCTATTGCATTACCAAATATTTGGAGTCCTATTTTGCCTCCACAACAAATTACACCTGAAACAACATCTCAAGGTTTGGGAAATATTGAACAATGGGCTCCATATGAATTTAAATGGATTGAAAATATTGGAGCAAAAATGATTTCAAAAATTTCAATTACTTGTGGAAATTATACACTTCAAGAATATTCTGGTGATTATTTATTGGCTTCTGTTCAACGCGATTTTAGCAATACTAAAAAAGAATTATTCGATACTATGTCAGGAAATATTCCTGAACTAACTGATCCCGCAAATGCAAATGGTCGTGCAAATTCATATCCGAGTGCATATTATACTTCTGATTTAGCGGGTCCTGAACCATCAATATTAGGTCGTATTTTATATATACCATTAAATAGTTGGTTCTCATTAAAATCACAAATGGCTTTTCCTTTAGTTGCATTGCAATATAATGAATTAAATATTAATATAACTTTACGTCCAATAAATGAATTATTTACAATACGTGATGTATTAGATGCAACTAACAATTATCCTTATATTGCTCCCAATTTTAATCAATGGTATCAACAGTTTTATCGTTTTTTACAGCCACCACCTGATGTTTGCTTAGGCATAGATTCATATTATGATCAACGCACATTATGGAATACAGATATACATTTAAATTGCACATATTGTTTTTTAGCCAATGAGGAACAACTATTATTTGCATCTTATGAACAAAAATATTTAATTAAACAAATAAGAGAACAAACTTTTTTTAATGTTACTGGACCAAATAAAGTGCAATTAGATTCATTAGGTATGGTTTCCAGTTGGCTTTTTTATTTTCAACGCAGTGATGCAAATTTGCGTAATGAATGGTCTAATTACACTAACTGGCCATATAATTATTTACCTATTAATGTTGCAATGGCGCCAACAAATGGAACATATTTAATTTATAGAAGTGGACCAAGTGGTTTAGAACCAGTTGCCATTGGTCCTGGTGTAAATCCAGATGGCACTTTAACTGGATTAGTTATAACTCAAACATATAATTCACAAAATACACGTAATATATTGGTTGCACTTGGAATATTATTTGATGGTGCATATAGAGAAAATATACAGCCTGCCGGAGTTTATGATTTTATTGAAAAATATGTAAGAACAACAGGAAATGCTCCATCGGGATTATATTGTTATAATTTTTGTATGCATTCAAATAATTCAGATTTGCAGCCATCTGGAGCACAAAATATGAATATACCATTTCAAATTGAACTAGAATTTACGACAATTATACCACCATTGGATCCAATGGCTCAAAGTTTAACAATATGCGACCCAGAAACCGGAACAATAATTGGAATAAATAAACCAACATGGCGTATTTATGATTATAATTTTAATTTACATTTTTTTGAAGAAAGAATAAATGTTGTTAATTTTATTGGAGGAAATGTTGGATTAATGTATGCTACATAAACTAACAAATATTAATTCTTTTTATTTGATTTTGGTATTGGTATTGGCTTAGATATACATTTATTAAGTTTAGATTCATTCGTATTATTTATTTGAATACAATTTCCGTCATAATGAATATTTTTTCTTAATAATTCTTCTTTTATCTTATAATAATAATTTATTACTTCAGTTATATTATTATTGCATTCAATAGGTTCTTCTTCTTTTTCCTTTTCTTTAGCCTCTATACCCATAATACAGATTATAAGTAGCGTGGCACATATCAAAAGAAAATTCTTCAGTAAAATCATTTGCACATAAATTTTCTAAATTATTTTTAGACATTATATAAATAAACAAATATTATTATTTACATGTTAGTCGGCACATTTCCTGGTAAGGGTGTAGTTTCATAAAATAATCCAGTCATTGATAAATGCATAGGATAAGCAGGTTTCATAGAGTCGTCATTATACATAGATTTATTATATTGTGCATCTTGCCATTTATTATATAAGGCTAATCCTTGATTAAAATCTTTTTGCCATTTGTCTTTACCAGAATATATTTGTCCAATTTCGGCAGTATAAGAACCTGGTGTTGCTTCAGCAAAATCTGTCATATGATTATCATAACCATTTGTTAGTTTACTATAACTTAAAGTTGGTCCTAATTTTCCGGATGTTTCTGCCATATAAATATCGGTAACCGGTTGTTTAAGTCCACAACCAAAACAATCTATGTCGGCTAAACATTGTTCACCTGTTTTTACGCATTTGTTAGTTGGTCCACAAAAATTTTGACAACTAATTGGATTATTTATTGGTAAATCAACTGTATGACTATATTCTGGGGATGTTTCGCTTTTATTATTCTCTAATGTTATAAAAGTATCTTTTAAACAATTGCATGTTTTTGAAGCATCATTAATAACAATTTTATTTGCCATTTTACGCCATAGGCAACCGTTATTTTGGTTACAGTCCAAAATTTTAAATATAATATAAACTAACAAAATAGAAATTAATGAATAAATTATTAGATATAGATCCATATATAATAATTTATAAAAAAATAAATATTTATATATATTAGTTCAATTAAAATGTTTGAAACAGAAAATGAATTAAAAAATGAAGAAGTAGGTGAACCCAATTGGAAAGCATTTGGAATCGGAATTGCAACTATATTTTGTTTTATATTATTTATAATGTTAGTTGGATCTTTATTACTTTATACGATTAAATTGGGTGCATCAAATGTATTACCAACTAACATAAGTTCAGATAATATTTCAGGAACACAACCCATAAAAGTTACGGCAAATGTATTAAGGGAATTTTCATATCACGGGTTAAACATTTTTAATGCCGAAAAAGTTACTTCACAAAAGTTAACTTTTAATAGTTTAAACCTAACTTTTAGTAAATTAGCACAATGGTTTGGACCCGGATTCTTTGGTTCACTTGTCGATAAAATGTTATCCTTCAATAATATTTTTATTAATAATTTAGGCTCATTATTAAATGGTTTAAATGAATCTGTATTAATATTTTTTTCAGGAATAATATATCCAATTCTTGTTAGTATATACTTTGTATTTAATTGGTTCTTTTTATTCTTTGACCAATTTATTGAATTTGCAGACTACTTAACTAACAACTTCTGGATACCAACTATTTTTAGTTATTTGATTGAATTATTATTTTGTTTACCATTAATTGCCATATTTTCTATTATTGCATCTATTTTATCTATTTTTACTGTTTTATATAGTTTCTTTATTATTCCTTTTGGTTATGCAACATATGACATTAAAGATGGTACATCTAAAAATAGTTTTAGACAATTTTTTACAGATTCGTTTAAGTATAAAACAACATTTATGTCTGTTTTGTTTTCAATATTAATGTTATTTAATGTTTCATCTTCATTAGGTTTTGTTTATGCTGCATTATTTTTATTTATTCTTGGAATAAGTATTCATGTATTTGACATTTTCAAAACAACAATTGTTAATTTAGATGAAGATCAAACTCCAGGAATTATTGCTGCTGCTGGATTAACTTATAATTTTATGGGTGGAAAAGGTCGAATGAAAAAATTACATATTGTTTAAAACTCATAAATAATTACAAAATATTTAATATTAAATATAACATTACATATTTTATTTAATGAACTCAATTAACTCTAATTTTACACCTTTTGTTAGTATATGCACTCCCACATTTAATCGCAGACCTTTCATTCCCTATGCCATTAAATGTTTTTTAGGACAAGATTATCCTCAAGATAAAATGGAATGGATTATAATTGATGATGGAACTGACCCTGTTCAAGATTTATTCGCAACTATCACAAATGTTAAATATTTTTATATTAAAGATAAAATGAATCTTGGAAAAAAACGCAATTTTATGCATACTAAATGCAGTGGAGATATTATTATTTATATGGATGATGATGATTATTATCCACCACAAAGAGTATCTCATGCGGTTGATACATTACTTAAAAATTCTAATTATTTAATTGCAGGTTCAAGCGAAATGTATGTCTATTTTGATTCAAAAAAATCTGTATATAAATGTGGTCCATATGGGCAATATCATTCAACTGCAGCAACATTTGCATTTAAAAAAGAATTATTAAATGAAACAATGTTTCAAGATAATGATACTTTTTCTGAAGAAGCAAAGTTTCTTAAGGGTTATACAATTCCATTAATTCAATTAGATCCACTTAAAACTATTTTAGTTTTTTCACATAAACATAATTCTTTAAATAAAGAAAAAATTTTAGATAAACCAGAACAATTTAAAGTGCAATTGTCAAATTATTCCGTTAAAGATTTTATTAATAACTGTGAATTAGAACTATTTTATAAATATGAAATGAATGATTTGTTAGTTAATTATGAACCAGGAAACCCAAAATATAAACCACAAATATTAGAAGACATTAAAAAAGCAGAAGAAAAAAGAGAAGCAAAACTTAAAGAAATTGAAACGCAACAAATGTTATATAATTTAATTAATAGTTCTAAAAATAATAGCAGCAACATAACTGCATTAGAAAAGCAAATAGCAGATAAAACTATATTAATTAATGAATTATTAATAAAAGTTAAGGCTCTAACAAAAGAAAATATTGAATTAAAAGATAAATTACAAGAAAAGACTTAAAGACATTATATTATAATTAATTATAACAAAATAATGTATTTTGACGACCGATTTAATCCTGCTTTTGATCCCGACATTAATGAACTCGATGAACAAGAAAAAAGACGAGAAGAGAAACGATCATTAAGAGCAGAGGATAAACATTTTGTAAGACATAAGAAGGAAATGATTAAGACACGTTTAGTAAGAAAAGGCGAAGACAGGGAATCTGGTAATCCTGGAGTATTAGTAGAAGAAGAGTATACTTCTTATATAAATATTGATCTTTATGGCAGTGGTGATTTTGGCAAACATATTAGAAGTGCTGTAAATGGTATAATGACTCCACATTTAGTTGGAACTAAAGATGAGGATTTATATTTTGTGGTTAGTGAAAGTCGCGGTTTAAATGGTAAACAAGATACAGTAACATTGTATTTTGATTCTCCAGAGCAATATGAAAAACATTGTTATGTAACTGTTCCTGCTGCAATTAAAGAAAGATGGTATAAAAGATTTACTGCAGCTAATGACAATAAACAATAAATTAAACAATATTATAATAATTAAAAAATAATATTTTATATAATTAAATAAAATATTATTAAACTTCATCATCGATATCAGCAACAATATCGACAGTTTCTGGAGCATCTATTTTAATGTATTTATCTAAATAACGATAAATTCTATTAATATCTAATTTACTAATATTATAATTTTCAAATATAGTACTTATATTTGATTCAGTTAATAAATTTTTTGCTTTTAAATCTAAAAAGAAAGCAAACATATCATATTTATCCATTCCTAATTCTTGACATAAATTTTGTATAAATAATGAATTATTATATTCGGTTGAATACTTAGTTAAAACTTTGGTAAAACGCACTTCAGATGGATTATATTTTGCCTTTTTTGTAAATGTTTCGTGATATATTTTATTATTTTTAAAAGTTTTAATTAATGAACTCATTTCATTAAATTGCCATATTTGTTTTTGAAAGGTTATTCTATCTATATAATCTGCAAAACACATATTATCTAATATTTTACAATAAAAAGGTATTGCTTCTTCTTTTGGAACTTTTGTTAGTACATCTATTATATTTTCGTGCCATAATAGTCCAACAATTGTTCTATCTGTCTCATTCATTATTGTTAAATGATCATCAATTGTATAATTTTCATTTATTAACTTTTTTGTTATTTTTCGGGTATCATCATTATAAGATTTCATTAAAAATATATTTTGTATTATGTCATTATTTAACACATTTTCCTTATTTTTATATAAATTATATATTGTTGTTAGTTTACGTAAATCACCTTGAATAAATTGTATTACATTTGTTTTTATATTAACATTCAAATTTGGCAATAATTCTGTTAACATATTTGACATCTGTATTTGTGTTGGAGCCTTTAATTCTACAACATGACAAACTTTCATTAATTCTGTTATTTTTTTGTCTATATGATAATTACCTATACATATTATTGGATTCATTGTTAACTCTTCCACCTTTTGTTTTTTTGTCTTTTTTGGCCTTATTATTTTAATTAACGAATTTATTCCACCTTTATCTCCATTATTCATACCATCTATTTCATCCATTACTATTGCTATTTGTCTTACTTTTTTATAAAATAAAGACATTATATTTTTATCCGACATATTATGATTTGTTATTGATTCCATTATTGATTTATTGCGTATATCGCCCGCATCATATTTTACCACATCATAATTTAACTCCTTTAAAATATTCATAATAAATTGAGTTTTTCCTGTTCCTGGTTCACCATAAATATATATTCCTCTCTTTGTTGTCAAATCATTCTTCGTTTTCTCAAAATCTAATAAAATATTTTTTATGCGTTGGGCATCTATTTCTCTATTTAATAACTTATTTATATTTATTAAGTCCATTTTATATATTCTAGTATTTTCTTTTTATGTTGATTTTTCTGTAAACCTTGTTCTTCAAAAAATTCATCTATTATTTTTATACATTTTATTGATTCATTATCATAACAAAATGCTCTTATAAAATATAAATAGTTTGCATATATGCAGCCTTTATGATAATATTTTTTTATTTCTATCCATCTACGATGATTTTCAAATAATAATACTTTAAACACAAAATCATTATCTCGCTTTATTGGTGCTCTAAAATATTCTTCAGTATTTTTTCTATTAACTAATGAACGTATAATATGATGATTAAATAAATATCTATCTTTTGTTAAAAAGATTTTTACATTATTTCTCATATAGTCATATATTATATCAACTAACACTTCAGGCAATGTTTGCACCTTTTTTAATAATGCCTTTTCTTCTTTTTCTTCTTCAAAACTATTTTTTAGTCTAAAATTATATTTACATATATTCATTACTAAAATATATTAATAAATTTTTAATATATTTTAATTGAATTTTTATCATTATAGTTTATTTATTAGCTTGTCGTATTTGTCGTATCACATGGATTTGAAACTCCTGACGTAATACCATCCCATGTAACACCACACGTTTTTGCCCATTTATATTTAGCACATAAACCATTGGAACTATTAAATGGATCTTGAGAAAAATCCATAACATTCTTTTCATTACTATTTCCCGGTAAATTACACTTGCCTAAACTATGACTATTAAAGCACGCCGCACCATTTCCAGATAAATCAACCCAATAATCAGGACAATCTCCAATAATTGGAGGCCATGCTGTGGTATCTTGATTGTTTTTCATTGCTATTCCAATAAATATTAGCAATAATATCAATATTATTAAAGCGGTCATTAAAACTGTTCCTTGAAAATTCATTTTCTATATATTTAAATTATATAATTTTTTTATGGCCATATTATAATATGAATATTCAAGAAAGACGACTATCCTCAAATGGAAGAGTTGATATTGCCAATAAACTTCAAGCTCCCCATACATCTAAATTATTTCAAATGTATGATAAAATACCAGCTAATCAATGTACTACACTTAGAGAACCTACTTTAGGACAATGGGATGAAACACCCCTATCTAAAGCCTTTTTTTCTCAACAAAATATTCAAATTCTTCAAAACGGCATTCGCGCAGGTGTCTATAACAAATCTAATGGACAATATACTATTGGTCTTCAAGATTGCGATTCTCTTAAAATTATTATGCGCAGTATATTTTTATCCAGTGCAGTTAACCAAGCAACTAACATTACCGAACAAATTCAACAATTAAATAATATGGTTCTTGATTATTGCATTTTTAATGTCTATTCTGAAGCACAAGGTTATATTAAATATTTACAAGATGCAAGCTCTATGTATAAACCTATGGCTCATCCAGTTATGGAAGTGCAAAAAGATAAAAATACCTATAAAATGCCAAGTTGGTTCTAAACGGATTTGTAATGCGTTTAAATTCCCTAAAATACTTTATTTAGGACTTATAAATGTTATGGTTCCTTATTCATCATTTAGTTCATTTATTACCTTTCGGTGAAAATCAAACTAAAAATTTATTTACATTTGTTTTCGGCACACTTTTATACACAATCTTGTATTCTTATTTTGGTGCCATAAATAAAGAAACAAATGCATTCATATTTATGTTATTTAATTACTTTGCATACATTGTTCTAGCAGACGGATTTTCTATGGCTATAATTTATAAAAATTATTATAAAACAACCATTTTTACTGAAATTAAAGAAACTATTGGTTCACCAACTATTGCTGAATCGACACATAATTTAGATGATAATCTTATCGATGTTATGGGTTTTAATAAACCAATCAATAAAAAAGAAGAACTATCATTAAATTTTACAAATGATAATTCAAAAGAAGTTCAAAATTTATCATATAATAATGAAGAAGATAAGGAAGATATTGAAGATATTGAAGAAGATAATGAAAATAGTCATATTGAAGACAATTAATTTATTTATTTCTTACTACTCTTTTTTACCTTTGGCAATTCAATAATTTCTTCTGTAGGCTCATCTATTTCATTTAACTGTATTGCTGCTACCGATTGCTTCTTCACTGACTTCTTTACTGCTCCCTTCTTAACGACCTTTTTTGCACTTTTATCTTCTCCATTAACACTTCTCTCTCTTTCTTCTAAATATTCAACATACACTTTTTCTAACACAGCCAAATCTTGTAACCACATTTGCTGAATACTAGTATTCTTTATAACTTCTAATTCCATTTGTTTGTCACCATGTTCTTTCATTAATTTAGCAACATTCTCTTCTGACACTGAATTCATTGGCATTTTTACTAAATAACCATATTTTTCATCATTATCAATTACATCATATTCTTTTTCACTTAACATATTAACTATTTCTTCATTCTTTTTCTTTCTTAAATCAATTGTATCATTTAGAATCTCAGTAATATATTTTGCCTTATTTGATAAAACCATTATTTCACGTTCCAAGGCATCAATTAATGCATCTTTTCTATCTTCATAATATTCTAATCGAATATCATAATAATCATCAATTATCTCTTCAACAGCATCGTATTTCTTTAATTTATCCTCATAATTAAATAAATTCATATTTGTTATCGAATTTGTTGTATATAACTTTAATGTCTTTTCTAATGCATTACAACCGTGATCACCTTTACCTGCCTCTAATTCATCTAACTTACCTTTACCAAAAGTTATAACAAATTCTATTGTGCTATCAGTATAATTTTCAAACACATCCTTTACTATTGGAACTATCTTTTTACCATCTTTATCCTTATCATTTTGCAAATCATTTAATAATTCCTTAAAATCTTCTGTCCAAAAACCAACTGGTAATTCTGTTACTCTAATTGAATCCGCATTTATCTTTTCATAATTACCCTTAAATAAATATTTAGTTTCATTTATCTTTTCAATTGTGCCAGTAAACCCCTCATAATATGGTGTGAATATAGTGCCTTCATTTGTTACTCCATTTAATTTATTCTTTAAATAATTAATTATAGTTGCCGGATTATAACACATAATATCAGTGCTAAACCCAGTTCCAATACCTTTTGCACCATTAACTAACACCATTGGAATAATAGGCACATAATATTGTGGCTCAACTGGTTTTCCATCATCAGTTAAATAATTTAATACTGTATCATCTGCTTCCGGAAATATACAACGAGTTATTTTTTCAAGACATGTAAATATATATCTTGGACTTGCTGAATCTTGACCTCCCTTAATTCTTGACCCAAATTGACCTGATGGATATAATAAGTTAATATTATTAGAACCTGTAAAATTTTGTGCTAAACCAACAATAGCCTTATTTAAACTTTCTTCGCCGTGATGATATTCTGATTCCTTCGATACATAACCTGAAAATTGTGCTACTTTCATTTCTTTATTTAAATTTAATTTAAAACCAGTAAACATAATTTTTCGTTGTGATATTTTTAATCCATCCATTAAGTTTGGTATACTACGATCACAATCATACTTTGAGAAATGTATAAATTCTTTATTAATAAATTCTTCATATGGAATCAATTGTTTACTTGTGTCTGCATAACTATTTCTATCATATATTGTTTCTAACCATTCCTTTCTATCATCCGCACGTTTCTTATTAAATACTAAATCAATTGCATTATCACTCGCTTCACCCGTATGCTCAAAACCAACAAACTTCTTTTCTTGAAAATATTCTCTAAATTCAGATTTAGTTGAAGTTCCTAAACCTTTATAATACTTAATATTCCATCCTTTTGTTGAATTACTATTTTTCCAATGTTCATATTCACCATCATTATAAAATTTTAATTCTTGATCACCTTTTCTTGCTTTAATAATTGGCGTATTCATAAAACTAATAAATCCAGGTATCTTTGCTAAACTAGCCCATTCATTTTGAAATAAATTAATACATAACCCCTTAATATGAGAACCATCTAAATCCTGATCAGTCATAAATACTACTTTACTATATCTTAAGCACTTATGAACATCTTCAATTGTATTATATTGTTTACCTGTTTCTAATCCTAATATTTTTTTAATTTCTGCTATTTCTTTATTTTCTGACACCTTCTTTACTGTTTCACCTCTTACATTCATAACTTTACCCTTAAGAGGATACACGCCAATACTATTTTTATCCTCAGATGTTAAACCAGAAATGACACCAGTTTTGGCTGAATCTCCCTCACATAATATAATCATACAATTTGATGATTTTGCTGTGCCAGCCCAATTTGCATCATCTAATTTTGGAATACCTTTAACAGATGATGATTTCTTTCCATCTGTCTTTTTTGCATCCTTACCTTCCTTAACTTCAGTCAATTGCAATGCCGCATCCATTACTCCCATCTTTGCAACCTTTTCAATAAATTTATCAGTTACTTCGCATTTAGATCCAAACTTTGACATTGGAGTATTCATAAAATCCTTCGTCTGACTATCAAATGCTGGATTTTCAATATCACAACGCAAGAATAATATTAATTGTTCTTTAATTGAATTTGGATTTACCTTTATCTTCTTCTTCTTTTCAATAAACTCACTCAACTTTTTAACAATCTGATTTAAAATATATTCAACATGCTTTCCTCCCTTTGAAGTATAAATACCATTTACAAATGATACCTGAATAAACTCACTTGACGGTGTTAATGCTACTGCATATTCCCATCTCGTTCCATTTTCTTCATAAACTCTTTGTGATTCTGTCTTATCACCAATATATAAATTAATATATTGTTCAAAATTCTTAGTTGGTATAATTGCTGAATTATATTTTACCTTAATTGTCTTATCTGTAACTGCACTAATATCATAAACTCTTTTCTTCAAAAGAGATATCATATCAGCTGATAATCCATTAATACCTAAACGCGCATAATCTGGCTTAAATACAATTTTAGTATATGGTTTTGCCTTACTTGCCTTTGTAATCTTTGGTTTGCATATTTCATTCAGATTATTCTTAAATTCTTGAGTATATTTTAATCCTCTAATATGATCAACAGTTTCAATATAACCATATGTTGACCAAATTAAAACTAACTTAAAACCAAAACCATTTTTGCCTCCAACAATTTTCTTCTCATCTTTATTATAATTTGTAGAAGTGCGTAAGTGACCAAATATTAATTCTGGCACCCATGTCTTATATTCGTGATGTTCCACAACATCAATACCATTACCATCATTAACCATTGTTATTGATCCATCTTCAGATATTCCAATATCAATATAAGAAACTGGAACAGAATTAGGAACATTTGCATCAATCTTAGATTGCATTCTGACAACGTGATCTCTACAATTAACAATACCTTCATCAAATAATTTGAATAAACCCGGAATATAAGATATATTTTTTTCAATAATTTTATCATTTGTTTCATTCATTATCCATAAATTTGCATCCACATTTTCAACAGAGCCGATATAAGTATCTGGATTATCTAAAATATGTTGCTTATCGGTTTTCTGTTGAACATCAAAATATAAAGTATCGTTTGTAGCGCTCATTGTATATAATATAGTATTATTGTCTCTATATTATATTAATTTCTTTTCAATTTTTTATTTTAGTTCAGATATTGAAACATTTTTTGATATTTTTGATATAATTTTTCCAAAGTTCTTTTTAGTTTCTTCTTTATCAGCTCCACACATTGAATTTGAAACTATGTTTAAATACATATCATTTTTTCTAGAATCTGATTGTGTGCATCCTGGGTTTGCTTTTTGCCATTCTAAAATATTATCAATATTTTTACTTGCGATAGATTTTATTGCTTTTAATAGTATTGGTTTGTCTTCTAATTCTTTGTTCCATTCATCGTCACTTTTAATATAAGTTACTTCTCGTTTAGTATCAGAACAATGAATTGGTCTTTCATTAATTTCCATTGCATTTAGTCTATTAATTATAATGTTACTAATTCCTTCTGCATAACCAACTCTGCCAACATTTTCAAGGTCCATTAAACTAGGTTGAATAGAATCAATAAATTCAGTAATGTTCATTGCATTTTTGCACGTTTCATTTAAAAATACTTGTAAATTAAATGTTTTATTATTATTATTATTATAGGAGTTAGTTGTAGCTATATTATTAACTCCATTTTCAAGTATTTTAAATAATAAGCTTTTAATTTCATTATTATCTTTCATCATTGACATAAAAACATCTTTATCAATAGTAACTAAATTATCGTGTGAATTTATATGAACCGATGGTTCGGTTTCAGGTGATATTTCGTCTTCAATTATGTGGCATAATTTTTTATGCTTATGCTTCCATAATCCAGACTTATCTTTGTATATTTTATGACAAAATTCACATTGATGCACATCATTTTCCATCTCGGCATAATTTTGGTTGCCAAAAGTTGACTGGGTTGCCAAATTATGTTTAGATGACAATAAGTGATTCTTATAACTACTTGTTTTAGACGTTCCATAGTCACAAAATTCGCAATAATATTTTGGAGCATATTTTTTATGCTTTTTTAGTTCCATTATGCCTTAATATAGGCAACCAAAATTATGCTCGGCATAAAAATTCAAAAAAATTATCGTCACAAATTATTCAAACAAAATTGTGTTTTGTGACGGTGTCAGTCACAAAGTGACTTTTTTCAGGAAAATGTTTGGCATTTTCGAAAATGGACATTTTTAAAAATGTCCAAAATCGATTTTTGAAAAAAACTTTTGAAAAAAACTTGTTACTGAAAACTCTGCCAGAAAAATGTAAATATTTTGTTAGCAAACTTCGTAATAAAAGTTTTTTTAAGTAAAATTTACTTATTTATGGTCTTAAACTATATTGTCTTATGGTCTTAAGTATAATTTACAATTTAGTTGTATTATTGCAATTAGAGTATAAAGTAATTAGATTTCCTATGATTTCCATATATTTCCAAAATTTAAGTTTTTGGAAATCATCGTTTAAAATAAAATTGTAGAACAAATATTTTTAACATATAATATCATAATAAATTTTGATAAGTTATTTATGATTTCCAAATGGAAAATATATAAAAACTTAAATTTTGCAGTCAGAAATGGATACAGTTTTAGATATTTTGGATATAATTTTATTAAAATTTTTGTTAGTTTCTTCTTTATCGGAACCACACATTGAATTTGAAACAATATTTAAAAAAAGATCATTTTTTCTTGAATCTGCTTGTGTACAACCTGGATTGGCTTTTTGCCATTCTAAAATATTACTTATATTTTTATTTGCAACACATTTAATTGCATTTAATAATATAGGTTTTTCATCAGTTTCTTTATTCCATTCATCATCACTTTTAATATAAGTTACTTCGCGTTTTGTATCGGAGCAATGAATTGGTCGTTTAGTAATTTCCATGTTATTTAATTTATTAATTATAATGCTGCTAATGCCTTCGGCATAACCAACTCTACCTACATTTTCAAGATCTTCTAATGTAGGCTGAATAGAATCAATAAAATCATTAATATTCATTGCATTTTTACAATTTTCATTTAAAAATACTTGTAAATTAAAAGTTTTATTATTTGAGTTAGTATTATATGAATGATTTGCATTCACATTAGTAACATTTGTCTTTAATAATTCCATAAGTTCTTTGTTTTGTTGCATAAGCATCATAAACATTTCTTTATCAAATGTAATTTTGTTTGCATTTATGTCTTTTGTCTCCGTTTCATTACATTCATCGTTGTTAATGCATGTCTTCTTATGTTTCCACAATCCTGACTTATTTTTGTATTTTTTATTACAATTTAAACAAATGAAATCTTTTTCTGGTTTGCTGACTGGTTTTGCTGAATTTAACTGGTATTGGTTTCCATTTTGAAGTAATTTATGTTTGCGTGTCAATAAATGTTCTTTGTAGTTAAAAACTTTATTGGTTATGAAGTTGCAAGTAGTGCACTCAAAAACTTTGCTTATTTTGGCTGGATTTTTAGTTTCCATTGGTTTCCTAAAGTTTCCAAACATTATTTTTTTAAAAAAATAAACGAAAAAATATCGTCACAAATTTTTTAACACTTTTTAAAAATTTACACGATATCAGTCACAAAGTGACTTTTTTCAGTAAAATCTTTCAGGTTTTCAAAAATGGACATTTTTAAAAATGTCCAAAATCGATTTCCCAAAAAAACTTTTGAAAAATATCTGTTACTGAAACCCCTGCCAGAAAATTAGAAATAAATTGTTATCATATTTGGTTTCATAATTTTAAACACATATAAAAAATAATATTTTGAGTGTCGTCTTTAAATTCTTTTTAATATATTTAAAAACTAATTTAAAGAAAAAATTGAAAACAAATTATTGTTTATAATTTAAAATATAAAAAAAAGAATAATGGATAACAAACGTAGAATACAAATGTCAAAATCATTGTCTTATCATTTAAGACACGGTTTGCACGAATTACCTTTTAAAGTTGAAAATGATGGATTTGTTATTATAAATGATTTATTAACCTTAAAAGATTTTAAAGATGTTACAAAAGAAGATATTTTATTGGAAGTAGAAATAAATGATAAAAAGCGCTTTAGTTTAGATTCAACTGGAACCAAAATTAGAGCAAATCAAGGACATTCATTGGATACAGGAAAGATAATAGATTCAACGAAAATTTTAACAAAAATTGAAGAACCACAAGAATATTGTGTTCATGGCACAACACGTTCTGCATTACCAATTATATTACAAAGTGGATTAAATAAGATGAATAGAACACATATACATTTTGCTTCAAAACCAGATGCAATATCAGGATTTAGAAAGTCTTCAGCAGCATTTATTTATATAGATATGAAGAAGGCAATGGAAGATGGATTAGAATTTTATAGATCGGCGAATGATGTAATATTATGTGAAGGACCAATTGATCCAAAGTATTTTAATACTTCTTTAAGTAGTAAATTAAATACTATATAAAACTAATTTAAAGACAACGAATCGCCGGCTTTAAGTAGCAAATTAAATGATATATGAAAATAATTTAAAGAAAAACATATATAAGTTTTTTTACGATAAAAATAATAATCTAAAAAGATATTAGATGTCAAATTATAATAATAATCGTTATACACCAGGAAATAAAGCAAATTTAAGAAAGTTTTTAAATAATCAGTTAATAATAAATCAATATACAGATTATGTGTCATTTATTAATGCTGAAGCGGGTCAAAATATTCTAAATGTAGATAATTTATTGGAAGCAGATTATTTATGTCAATGTAGACAATTAAATAAAGCAAATGATTTAAAACAAGGATATAATGATCCATCAATATCAGAAGCAAGTAGAATATCACAAAGGATACAACAAAGTAATTTAGGCGGTAAAATAACTTTTGGTAATTTATATAAGCCAGTTACATTAAATTATATGGGCGGATGGGAAGGACAACCTGGAGGTTCACAAAAACCTTTACGCAATAAATTTTAATTAAATAATAAATTCAAAAAAATATTATTATGCGTTCTTAGAATTAATTCGCATTCTTAGAATTATTTAGTAATAATATTTTTTCTTTTTCTATTTTATAATGACTGGTAATTTTAAACGAACTATCGGAACTCGTGCTGAAGTTTGGCACGGAACTGCCAAAAAAACATCAGGTGGACTTACAAAAGATGACTTACTTAAGAACAAATCTGGTCGTATTGTATCAAAAGCTAAACACAATACCGCCAAAAAAGAAATGAGATTAAAGAAACACGGATATGGTCCCAAATCTAGAAAGGAATTAAAACGCCTCTCCAAGAAAGGCCACAGTCGCAAAGCATCTAGAAAAATGCGCGGCGGATCATCTGCTTTAAGTCCCGCCGACATTACTGACTCATATATGCTCAAGGGTGGTGCTTCTTTAAGTCCTGCTGATGTCAATGATTCATACATGATTAAGGATGTTATGCCTCAAAAATTTAGTCCTCTTGATAGAGCTTTAAGTGGAGGCAGACGCAGAAAACGCTCTATGAAGGGTGGTGTTGGTAAAATGGTTGGTGCTGCAAATTATTCTGAACCCGCTCCTTTAGCAGCAGCATTAAGTCATTAATTTTAAACATCTAATTAAGAAAATTAAAATATATAAATTTGTCAAATTTAATGCTATTTGATAAGTTTGCTACCAAATAATTCTCAAAATATTGTTTACTGACTATTAATAAAGTTGTTTTATTTATAATTGATTTGCCTTTATAATATGAAACATATTTTCTATATAAATCAGCAAACCCAATAGTTTCTTCACTAGAAGTCATTTTATTTTTTTTTGTTTCAATATAATGTTCAATGAATTCATTTAAATCATTATCTTTATTCCATAAAATACAATTTATGTTAGTTACATATTTATTGTCAATAATTTCAACATTTTTATCAAAATAATGATTTATCATGTTTATCATTGTTTTATCATTTATAGATGTTGTTTTATATTCACTTGATTTATACATAGTAATTATTTCATCAATTTCATATTCTGTATTATAATTTCCAACAGTAATATATTTATCCCAAAAAGATAAAAATGAAGATACATTTGGTAAATATTTACTGGTAATGCCGATAAATATAACATTATTTTCTTCATTTGTATATTGAATATTTTTCATTAGTTCTTTCTGTAATTCATCATAATCAATCATATTTGGAATATTTATTGTTAATAAATATTGTTTCCATATATATTTCATATTATTCCAATTAATTTTAGAATCAATTATGTTAGTTACTTCTATACAATTATTTATAAATTCATTAATTATTTTGTCAGAACTATTATTTTGAAAATATAAAATATAATCTTTAACTTCATTATCATTACAATAATTGTTTAAATATCCACTTGGACTGCCATATTGTTCTGAATAATGTGCAGCAACAACTAACAAATCAACACTAATTTCATTAACCATATTTTTAAGTATATCGAATGAAATAGTATCAACTGTATCTAAACTTCTTATTAAACGATAATTATTTAAATAATGTGTTGAATGATATTTAGTAATAATATTTTTAAATATAGTATTTCCACAAGTAATATAGCAAACGGCATCAATTAATCCGAGAAATTTTTTAAATGATGAACTAACAAAAAATATATTAGTAGATTCTTTTTTAAGAATAATGCTTCCAATAATAGTTAAGAAATATTTAGATTCATCTTTTGTTTTAAAAAATGTATTACAAAAGTTTAGAACATTCTGAATAGTTTCAGAAGAAGGAATAGCATTAACTAACAAACGTTCTTTAATCTTCTTTATCATCATTTGTTTTGTTTTATGTTTCCATTGAATTAATTTACCTTCATCAGTAATTGTTGATAATAATTTATGATAAATATCATCTTCATTTACTACTTTAAATGTTTTATCATCATATTCATAATATAGATTATTAAATGGCATATAATAGTATTGATGTTTACTTAAGAAAATTTTAAAGAAGTTATCTTGTTCAGAAACTAACTCGTTGAACTTATTTAGGCGTTCTTCGTATTTTTTGTTTTCAGAATCTAATAATTCTGGTAAATTAGTTATAAATGTGTTTAGGCGACCTTTTATATATTCATTTGTTTCGTATTTAACTAACAAATCTTGTAAAATAGAAGTATATTGATCCATTAATAATTATTAATGTAATTATCTTTATATTATTTACAAACAACTATTTAAAGAAAATGCGTTTAATTTAAAATATAATGTCAACTAGTTTAAAAACTAATTTAGGTGAATCATCAAAAAAGGAATTTTCAACGGAAGGAAATGTATTTACGTTAAAAACTGTTCAAATTGCGCCATTTAGAACTTTAATGACCGCATTAAAAGATATATTATTAGAAACTAATATATATTTAAGTCCAGAAGGAATGAAAATTATTAATATGGATAAATCACATACTATTTTAGTGCATTTATTTTTACCTTCTCAAAATTTTGAATTCTATGAATGCAAAAAAGAAAAGATTATTATTGGTGTTAATATGTTTCATCTTTTTAAATTAATTAATTCAATTGATAATGGAGATGCATTAACAATATACATAGAAAATGCTGATTTTTATGATGGTATTGTATCTCATTTGGCATTAAAATTTGAAAATGGAAATATTAAGCAATGTAAAACACAGAAGTTAAAATTAATAGAGCCGGATAATGATGAATTGGAATATCCTGATGTAAAGTTTTCATCAATTATAAACTTAAAGTCAACTGATTTTCAAAAAATAATTAGAGATTTGTCATGTATATCGGAAAAAGTAGAAATAAAGTCGGTTGGAAATGAATTGATATTTAAATGTAAAGGTCAATTTGCTGAAGCAGAGATACATAGAGGCGAAAAAAATGATTCAATGAGTTTTATATCGATGCAGGATAGTTCAAAGGTTATTCAAGGTGAATTTTCATTAAAGAATTTAGGTTATTTTATAAAATGCACAAATTTATGTCCACAAATAGAGATGTATTTAGAGAATGATTTGCCTTTAGTTGTGAAATATGATGTGGCATCATTAGGCTACGTCTATTTATGTAATGTTCCATTGCCAACTGCATAAATAAAAAATAAATGCAATAATTATTAGATAAGAATTTATATAATAATTATATATAAGATATGTCATCATTTATAAGAAATTATTCAGATTATTTAGGAGCAAAAAAGTGTTGTAATGTATGTAATTGTCCACTACCTCCTGAAACTGGTGCTACAGGTGCACAAGGACCTATTGGACCCAAAGGGTTTCAAGGAGATACAGGCACAACAGGTCCACAAGGTGAAACTGGACCACAAGGCTTAAGAGGATTTCAGGGTGTTACCGGTGCTACGGGACCTTCTGGTGGACCACCTGGACCAACTGGACCACAAGGACCTCAAGGGTTTCAAGGAGATTCATTATGGATTAATACTAATGTTTTAGGACCACAAAGTATTGGTTATACTGGAATTGGAGTTACTGGTCAAGATGTGTTAATTGGAGGTAATTTATATGTTCAAGGTGCTATTGATCCGACATCATTATTATTATCAGATGGTGGATTCTTAAGTAAATATAAATTAGATGGATTTGGTAATGCTGTTATACAGGCACCCAATGGAGATTTAAGATTAGAACCTGCAGGTGAAATTAATACCGGAAGCAAAGATATTAATCTTGAATATGCAAATATAAATAATTGTCAATATATTAAATCTAAAAATAATAATGATATTATTATTGAAGGACGAGGAACTGGATTTATAAATTTAAATACTAATGGTTCAACACAAATACAATTAGATAATGCTGGTGTTGCCACATTTACTAATTTACCTGAATGTAATTTAGTTCCAATATCTGGTGATCAATTAGTAAATAAAACATACGTAGATGGATTACCGATTCCAAATTTATCGGATGTTCTTACTTCAGATAATTCAGCTGGCACAAACGATATAGATATGAATAATAATGATATATTACAAGTTAATAATATTGATTTAGTTACAATAAATGGTTCAGCATATCCACCAAGTGGAATAACACCTGATTTAAATCAAGTTCTTACTGTTGGAAATACAAGTGACATAGATTTACTTATTACTGATGGAGTAAATAAAACTACTACAATTGAAGATTATAGAATAAGTTCTAATGCAAATGATGTTTCTTATGGAACAAGTTCTGCAGAATGGAATGTAAATTCAAATAGTTTTGGAGTATCTTCCAATCTTTCTATTGGTTCTGCTGGAACACCAAGCCCTCCTTATCCAGCACCAAGTTCTATTGCAAATATGAATACAACTCCTTTTACATCACAAATATATCTTAATCAGTCTGCTCCTTTTGCTGCAACTCAAACTATGACTTTAGATTTAAATAATTTAACTCATAATAATACAGGTTCAACTGATTTTACAATAAGTTCAAATAACAATTTGTTAGTTATTGCTGATAATATTGATGTTGGTATTAATCGAATGCTATATCCATCATTAGCATCTAGTAATTATTTTGACTATACAACAACTGGAGCTGGAACAAGTGGTAGACTATTCTTGAATCAAGGAACAACAGGTGGATTAACAAATCCAATATTAACTATAAATCAAAACGATACAGCAACAGGAAGTGCAGGCATAAGATTATTTAAAAATACATTAACAAATGGTGCTTCTATTGCAGATATTGGTTTTATAGCAAAAACAAATATTACTGGTAATCCAGAAAGAGAATATGCTAGAATAAGTGGTGCAATAAGAAATAATGCAACTAGTAATGTTGATGGTTCTATTAATTTGTCTGCACGAATAAATGATGTTTTAACGGAATGTATGCGTATTAATGGGGCTGATAGTCAAATTGAAATATTTCAGCCTTTAGATACAAATGGTAAAGATATTCTTACTTCTACCGGCAATTTATCTGTATCATCAACTTTATCAACTGGTACAGGCAATTTATCTGTTTTAGCAAAAGGAACTCTTCAGATATCATCTAATTCCGATAACATTGCAATTACAAATAATACTACAATAAGTGTTAATAAACAAATAAATTTAAGTAGCAGTGCAGCAACAACAAATTCAACTGTGATAAATGGTAATAGTTTTACTACAACTGATATAACAAATTCTAATACAAACTCAATAATTGCAACTGGAATGACAATTACACCTCCTACATTATTACCAACTTATTACAGTAATTCAGGATTTTATAATTCAGATAATTCTATTTATTGTAATTCTAACAATGGGTTTGTGTTAAATTACGGAAGTTCAACTAACAAAACAACATTAGATTTAAATAAATTAGAGTTAGTTAATGGTGGAGGCTCTAATCAAGATACAATTTTATTGCAAAATACAGGAGGATCAAATCCAGTTATAAATGTCCAATCTTCAGATATTATTACAGGAGTTACTGACCAATTTGGCGCGTCAAAAAATAGTATGGGTGTTCAATCAATTGATAATTTAACTTTTGGAACAAAAGGAGTAAGTATATATACATCATCAACCGGACAGCCTACGATTCAAGCTACAAATTCTATTGATACTCAACAATTTTTAATATCAAGCGGTGGTCAAGTTGATATGAATTTAACTACTGCAAATGATCTACATTTAAATGGTTCTAGCTTAATTTCTGGTTCAGCAGGTGGCAATTCAGGTAATCATTTACGACTGGTTATAAATGGTACACCATATAAAATACAATTATTAGCTGATGTTTAAAATATTTTAAATATAATTTGTTAATTATATTCTATTTATAGATTATATAAATGTATAAATATAATTTAGGCGGACAAAAATGCTGTCAGTCTGGTTCCCAAGGTCCTCAAGGAAAACAAGGCATTGCTGGACCTATTGGACCAAAAGGATTTCAAGGTGATATTGGGTTTCAAGGTTCTACCGGAGCAGGAATAAGAGGTCCTCAAGGTTTTCAGGGTGCTACAGGAATTCAAGGACCAGCAGGTGCATTTGGTGGCCCACAAGGCCCACAAGGATTTCAAGGTTTTCAAGGATTTCAAGGTGATACAGGTTCACAAGGTTTTCAAGGAATTCAAGGCGATACAGGTTCACAAGGGTTTCAAGGAATTCAAGGATTTCAAGGATTTCAAGGATTTCAAGGATTTCAAGGATTTCAAGGTGCTACAGGCATTCAAGGTTTGTCAGGTTTTGGAGGAGGAATAATATTATATATGAATTACAGTGAATCAACTTCTCCAACATTTACACCATTAACCTCTACACAATTACAAATAATAACTGGACAAGCGATGCAAGATCCTATTTCAGTTACTTATGTTCCAAGTCAAAATCTAAATATAAGTAAGTTAGCAACTGTACCAAATTTATTATTACCACAAACTACAATTAGATATACCACACCAAATAGTAATACAATTGATGTGCCAGTTGTTCAATTTGCAATAAAAATAAGTGATTTAAATTTACAAAGTCAAGTTATTCCTCCTGGAATTTGGGATGCAAATATTTATGCAAAAGCAGATGCAAATAATGATAAAGATAATATTGGTTTAAGATTTTTTTTAATAGGTTATAATAGTTTAACTTCAACATATACTAATTTAGTAGCAAATGGTTCTGATTTAGGATATTTATACGATTTTGTTAGTTCTCAAATTATTACATTGAATATGTATATACAAAATCCAATATCTATAACAAGTTATGATTATTTAATTACTGTAATAACTTCAAGAAATAAAAATGCAAATAATCATACAGCAGAAATATATTTTCAATCATCAAATTCATATTCACATATACATACAAGTTTTTCTACTGCTGGTCCACAAGGATTTCAAGGATTTCAAGGATTTCAAGGATTTCAAGGAATCCAAGGTGTTACAGGACCTCAAGGATTTCAAGGAATCCAAGGTGTTACAGGGCCTCAAGGATTTCAAGGATTTCAAGGATTTCAAGGCAATATTGGAGTAACTGGTCCATCTGCACCAGTTAGTGCATATACTGTTCTTACAACAGGAATTTTTGATATGATAAATGTTTTTACCGCATTACCATTTCCTCCAACACCAACGAATCAACAAATTGTTACATTACCCAATGCAACAGTTTTATATATGACAAACTCTGGAACAAATTATAGTTCTAGAATAATAAATAATATGAGTGGTGGTGTAGATGGTAGACAAGTTATATTTGTATTACAACCAAATACAATAAATGCAACACTAGTAACTTTTACAAATACTCCAGGTGGTTCTTATAATGGAAGTGGAATATACATACCATATGATGCACCATTGGCTGGTTCAATATCATTAGGTGTAGGAAATTCAGTAACATTTATATATATGAGTAATTTTGATGGAGGAAAATGGGTATATGTTAGTAAGTCATTTTAGAATAATATTATTCTAAAACTATAATAAATAATGTCAAGAAATTATGCAGATTATTTAGGATCGCGAAAATGTTGTAATATAAATACAACTGTCAAAGGCCCTCAAGGTCCTCAAGGTATTCAAGGACCAATTGGACCTAAAGGTTTTCAAGGCGATACAGGACCATTTGGTGGCCCACCCGGACCTCAAGGTCCTCAAGGGTTTCAAGGATCACAAGGAAATCAAGGCAACCAAGGTCCTCAAGGTTTAAGAGGTTTTCAAGGCAACCAAGGTCTTCAAGGTCCTCAAGGTTTAAGAGGATTTCAAGGAGATCAAGGTGCCACCGGTGCAATAGATCCTTCTGGAACTTATTATTCTGATTATCTTTTTTGGGATACAACTCTTTCAACACCAGCATGGAATGTTGGTTCAACTCGCGTTCATTTAGGAAAGGAAGCAGGATATTTACTACAAGGCGCTGAAATAGTTGCTTTAGGAAATAGAGCAGGATATAATAATCAAGGTGATTATTCAATAGCAGTTGGTTATCGAGCAGGATATAATAATCAAGGAGATGGAGCAGTATCAATCGGTTGGGAGGCAGGAAATACTGGACAAAATAATTATGCAATTGCCATTGGAACAGATGCTGGAAAATTAAATCAAGGCGATAATTCTATTGCAATTGGATATCAAGCAGGGTTTGATCCTCAAGGAGAAAAATCTGTAGCAATTGGATATCAGGCTGGTGCACAAAATCAAGCGGGAGGAGCTATTGCAATCGGAGAACAAGCAGGCGGATTCATAAATTCTCCCGCAACTGTTGGTCAAGGCGCAAATGCAATAGCAATAGGACAATTAGCCGGTTATCAAGAACAAGGAACTAGTTCAATTGCAATTGGAAAGGAAGCTGGAAATCAAATACAAGAAAATTATTCAATAGCTATAGGTTTTAGTTCAGGACATATTGGTCAAAAAGAAAATTCAGTTGCTATTGGAAAAGAAGCAGGTGATTCATATTTAGGAAATGGAAGTATTGCTATTGGGTATCAAGCAGCTCTTGGTGATGGAAATCTGCAAGGTAGTAATTCTGTTGCAATTGGTAGAGAATCAGGTAATATTGGTCAAGATGATAACTCGATAGCTATAGGTTATCTAGCTGGAAACCAAAATTTAAAGTCAGGTGCTATAGCAATAGGATATTCATCATGTGATACAAAATCATCTATAGGTTCAGTTGCAATTGGATGGAATTCATATGTAAATGCAGCTGGAGGAAATTCAGCTGGAGTTGCAATTGGTTATAATGCAACAATAGATAATGATTTTGCTGGAGTTCCTACTGTTATAGGAGATTCAGCTTCTATGATAAATCCAAATGGTGGTAGTTCAGTAGTAATAGGTGCAGGAACATCAGGAGGACAAAATGGTGAAGGATTTTATACAAATCAAGTAAGAGAAGATACAAGAGATGGAGAGTTTATAGATTCAGAAACTCAAGTATGTTGGTATAAAATTGGAGGTGGTGGAAATGAAATATGTCATAGTGCGTTACAACGTAGCAATGTTTATTTAGATCTTAGTTATTCGACAGTAGCTGGAGTTAGTGTTGTAACAAATGCAACATTTACTGTTACACAAAATGGTGGTGATGCGCAACCATATCTAAATAATTTTAATTATAAAACATTTGTTATTGACCATCCGACTAATAATGATAAATATTTAGTGCACAGTTGTTTAGAAGGCCCTGAAGCCGGAGTATATTATCGAGGTAAAGCAACCATTATTGAACCAAGCGATTATGTAGAAATTACTTTACCAGATTATGTTTCAAATTTAGCAACCGATTTTACAATACAAGTAACACCAGTATATGATGGAATATTATATAAATCTTATTCAGTAACTGAAGTAACTAATAATAAATTTAGAATATATGGAAATCCAGGTAAGGTGCATTGGCTAGTTCATGGTTCTAGAGGTGAAATAGAAGTTGAACCAAATAAGTCGGATGTTAATGTAAATGGTGAAGGACCATATAAATGGATTTAAGAATACAAATACGAATAAAAAATAAAAAGAGTGTTGTGAATAATTTTTAATTTTATATAATATTATAATAGATAAATGGCATTTACTAGATTTCATGATGATCCAGCAAGAATCGCAAAACAATTACAACAACAAACAGATCAAGGCAGATGGATGTTAGATGCACCCGGTCCTGGTGATAAACCGTGTTTTGCTTTAGATCCCTATATTATTGCCCAAAAATGGGCCGGTAATTTATGGACAAATTCAGTCGATATTCAAAGTTCTCTTTTAGGAATCGATAAAAGAGTAAATAGAGATTGTTTAGATCAAAATATATATAAAAGACAAAATGTTTATGTTACACCTATTGAGTATCCAGTTTGTGATACATTTTTAACAACAGAACAATCAAGAGCAATTATGCCAGCGTGGACAGCAAGAGATTTACAACAAAATCACGCATACATTTTACCAAATAATCCACAAGAACATACAGAAATGGATTTTTCTAATAATGTTAGTTCAAGAATATTTGAGAAGGATAACTTTAAGAGAGAAAATACCTTTTGTATTCCAAGAAATGATCAAGGATATACTTTACCAGCAACTAACACAATAAAGGGAAATAATATCGGGGGAAATAGAATGTGTTATGCGACAAATGATTGTAATAGATTTTAAAATAATATAATATATGACACAAATCAAAAATTTTACAATAATGGGAGAAAGATGTAGTGGCACCAATTATTTAGAACAATTAGTTAGTGATAATTTTGAAATTGCCGTAACATGGAAATATGGATGGAAACATTTTTTTGGTTTTTATGATTTTAATAATTTGAAAGATGAAGATGAGAATGAAACTTTATTTATTGGAATAGTTAGACATCCAGTAGAATGGATAGATAGTTTTTTTAAATATCAACATCACATTAAAAATGCTCCATTACCAATAGAAGAATTTATAAGTAAACCAATAGTATCTACTAATGAAGGAAAAATAATTGAAGAAGATACTAATTATTTGACTAAAAAACCATATAAAAATATTTTTGAATTAAGATTTTTAAAAAACTATTATTTAATAAATATTATGCCAACAAAGGTAAAGAATTATGTGCTAATACAATATGAAACTTTAAGAGATAATCCAAATATGATACTTGAAATGTTAGAAAGAAAATTTAATTTGAATAAAAAATACGAAATATTTAAAAATATAAATTATTATAAAGATGATAAAAATAGAGAATATAAAAAACAAAATATAACAATAAGTAATTCATATGCTTTAATAATATTAAATAATGTAAATAAAATACAAGAAAATAAATTGGGTTATAAAATATAATTAAACTAACAAATTATATACAATAAAAGTAATTTAAAGATATGATTACAAAATTATTTTAATGGTTAGATATATAATTGATAGTAATGGAAATAAAATAGCAAAGATTTATGCTGGTTATGATATATTATTTGCACCAGTTATTTGGTCATATAAACAAACAAAAAAATTTTTACAAAATAAATTAAAAAAAAGAAAATTATTAAGAAGAAGACAGGAATGCATTGAATTATTACAGATGTTAGAAGGTCATCCTTGTTATAATGATTTACATGATGCTTTAGTTGGTAATTTAAATCATTATCAAATTAGTGCAATAATTAGACGTTATAATAGTAATAATCATTCAAATACATATATATCGCAAATAGTTTATTATTTAATTGAAAATGAAACCGCGAATGAAACTAAAAATAATTAGAATAAAACATAAAACATTTTAGAACGAATTATAATTTATAAAATGTTTTATATATATAATATAATATGGAATTAGCTATACCATTAATTGCATTAGGAAGTATGTATATTGTTTCAAATCAATCAAATGATAATTCAAGTGTAACTAACAATAATAGAAAAAAAGAAAGTTTTAACAATATGGGTGCTTCAAGACAAAAAAATACATTTAGCAACTATTTACCAAATACAAATATTCCTCCAAGTAATTATCCGATAATGAATAATACTGAATTAAGTGATACTGTTCAAGCATATCCTAATCCGAATCAAGCAACAGATAAGTATTTTAATCAAAATGTATATGAAGAAAAAGCTCGTGCTGGATCCAGAAGTCTTGGATCAAATATGCAGCAAATTTATTCATTAACTGGAGACTATATGTCATCTGAACAATTTAAACATAATAATATGGTTCCTTTTACTGGTCCTAAAGCTCAAGGTCAAATTTATAATAATAATTTGGCTGAAACTCTTTTAGATAATTATGTTGGAAGTGGATCTCAAGTAATTAAGAAAGTAGAACAAGCTCCCTTATTTAAGCCTCAAGATAATGTTCAATGGACTTACGGTATGCCATCTGTTAGTGATTTTGTTCAATCACGTCAAAATCCAGTTAATAGAAATAATATGGTTAAACCATTTGAATCAATCCGTGTTGGACCTGGTTTAGATCAAGGTTATACTACAAATGGTAGTTTAGGATTTAATTCTGGTATGGAAGCTCGAGACAAATGGCTTCCAAAGACAGTTGATGAACTTCGTGTTGCAACTAATCCAAAACAAGAATATACTTTAGATAATTTGCAAGGTCCAGCTCAAACTTTTATTAAAAATATTGGTATTGAAGGAAAAATGGAAAAGAATCGCCCCGATACATTTTTTATTAATACACAAGATCGTTGGTTAACTACGACTGGGGCTGAAAAAGCTGGACGTATTATTGCCGATGAAGTGTTAAAAGATTCCGTCAGAAATGAAACTACAACTTATCAACATGGCACACCAAATGCAGTATTAAAGACTGCAAGTTATGTGCCAACTACACACGAAGATACTAAACGTATTCAATTGGAAGCATATGGTCCAGGACATTCAGTTGCTACTGGTGTTGCACCGTTTCATAATGATAAGGATAATCATATGAAAAGTCATACAAATTATAGTAATAATCGTGCATTAAATCCACAACAAGAAACATTTGGTTCTGGATTTAGTAGAGCAATTGGTGCTGCAATAGCTCCAATAATGGATATATTAAAACCATCAAGAAAGGAAGAATATAGTTGTAATATGAGAGTTTATGGTAATATGGTTGGAGAAGTTCCTTCTAATTATGTATTAACACCAGGTGATGCTCCAGGAACAACAATTAAGGAAACAACATTATATGAACCCAATATGTATATTAATAATCAAAAGGATAATGCTGGTTATTTAGTAACAGATCATCAACCAGTTACAAATCAAAGAGATACAACATGTCAAGTATATAGACCAAGTGGAATGGGAGGAGCAGGAACAAAATATGGAGCACAAACATATGATGCTGCCTATAGACAAACTAACAATGAAACAAAAGAGAAATTAGTTGCTGGCAGAATAAATGCAGGAAATGCAAAAATATATAATCCACATGTTAATGTTAGTATGTCTCGTTTAGATTCAGATAGAGAAAATAATAGATTATGGGCTCCTTCTGCAGTAATACCAAATGGCCCATCAATGCAAACATATGGTCATATAGCAGCAATACCACAACAATATAATAATAATCAAGGTTGTGATAGAATTGCACCAGATTTATTAACTGCATTTAAACAGAATCCATTTACTCAAAGTTTACATAGTGTTGCATAAGCGAAGTAACTAATAAACGAAGTAACTAATAAACGAAGTAACTAATAAATTAATAAAAGATATTAGAATTAATATTATGTTAGTATATATTATAATATGAATACAGATAGTAATAGAAAAGGGGGGGGGGGGAAATAATTAGTAAAGAAGCAAAACAAGTAACACATGATATTAGAAATATGCGCGTATTAACAGAAAATACAATTCAAAGAATTGATTTAATGACTCACGCAGAAAAATTAGAAATAATTAAAACTTATAATATAATGATGGAATATACTATAAATACATTAAATTAAAATTAATATATAATAAAAATATATAAAGAGATTTAGATATTTTTAAGTTAAATATGAAGACTACAATAATGTATCCAAAGTGTTATCAAAGTTTTAGAAAATTAATTGCATCAAATGAAAATTGGCAAAAAATATATAATAATTTACGTATTAAGCCTCGTGCATTTGATGTTTCGTTAAGAGATGGCTTACAAAGTTTAACAAAATTAGAACAAAGTGCAATTTGTGAAAATGGTTCAAAAGAAAGAATATTTTCGCAAATAGTTGCAACACATAAGCCTTATTATTTGGAAGTTGGGTCACTATGTTCTGAGAAGGTATTTCCAGTATTTAAAGATAGTATTCAATTATATAGTAAATTAATGGATATGAGACCATATAATGTTTATGAAAATTTATGGTTATTAATGGCAAATGAAGCACAACTTCGTAAATTGGAGGATAATGGAGTATGCCCAAATTTATCTTTAATAAGTTCAGTATCAAATAGTTTTCAACTTAAAAATACAAAAATGAACGTTAATGAAAGCATACAAAGTGCATCAAATATATTACATATTTTAGATGATACTCAACGTAAATGTTTGCCATTAGTTAAATTATATGTATCTTGTATAAATGAATGTCCAATTGAAGGCAAATTATCTGTGGATTCTGTTGTAAATAGATTGCTACCTATGTTTCAAATCGGAGTTGATAAAATATGTTTATCTGATACGTGTGGCACATTAATGCCAATAGAATTAGATAAAATTATGCGACAACTTATACAAAAAAATGTGTCACCAAAGCAATTATCATTACATTTGCACGTAAGAAATGAGTTAGTTACACAGCAAGTAATACATAAGGCACTTGATTATGGAATAATGGAATTTGATGTATCATATTTAGAGGGAGGAGGATGTTCAGTAACAATTGATAAAAAATCTTTAGCACCAAATTTATCATATGATTTATATTATAAATCATTAATGAACTGGATTATAGGTAAGGCATAAATTATAAACTAATACAATAAATTAATAACCTAACAAATTATATTAAAACTAACAAATATATTTAATATAATTTAATGACACAAGAATATAAATGTTTTTTGCATAGTTTAAAAGAATTTATTTTTAATGATGTTAAATTTGGATTAACTGGAAAATTATTTATAGATGATTTTATAACAAAAGAAAGATATGTTGTTAATTTACCAGGACCAAGTGAAACTCATTATCAATTAATAAATATACTATGTGCTTCAAAAGGTTATAGTTATTATCGAACTAACAATAAAATAATATTAGTTGTATTAATTAACGAACATTTAACATATATAGGAAACAATAATAATAAACCATTTGTTAGTTTGATTCAAATTAAAGATGATAAAAAAGAATATTATTTAACTGACGGAACAAAATATGATAATATAGTTATAGAAATAGAATGTGTTGCGAATGAATTTGATTATGATGTAGAAACAGTAAATGCTTTTAATAAATATGACGTATTTGAATTACAAAATATAATATATAAGTTACAGAGTAGGTTAAAAACGAAGTAGCAAATTAAAAGATAAATTAAAAGAAATAGTTAAAATACAAATATAAAAACAATCTATAAATATAAATAAATGCAAACAACTAATAATTTATTGGATATTCATACTAACATAACAGATAAATTAGAATACTTTTATGACATAAAAAAAATACCAAATATAATTTTTAATGGGCCAAGTGGTTCAGGAAAAAGCACAATAGTTAATAATTTTATAAGTTTAATTTATGGTGGAAATAAAGATATAATAAATGATTTTGTGATGTATGTAAATTGTGCACATGGTAAAGGAATAAAATTTATTCGCGATGAATTAAAGTTTTTTGCAAAGATGCATATAAATTCAAATGGTGGAGATACATTTAAAAGTATTATATTATTAAATGGAGATAAACTAACAGTAGATGCACAATCAGCATTAAGAAGATGTATAGAATTATTTAGTCATAATACACGATTTTTTATAATTGTAGAAGATAAATATAAATTATTAAAGCCAATTTTATCTCGATTTTGTGAAATATATGTGCCACATCCAGAACATAATGGAAAACAAATTAATTTATATAAATATAATTTAGGTCAAACATATAATTTAGTAGATTCAAAACAAGTAAAAACTGATTGGCTTAAAAAAGAATTATTAAAAATTGTTAGTTTACCAAATACAATAACTTCAGTAAATAAATTGTTGGATCTAATAGTTAAGTTATATGAAAAGGGATATAGTGCTTTAGATTTAATACAAATAATTGAATCTGATCAATTAATATTAATTATAAATCAAGAGAAAAAGTATGAATTATTAATAGCATTTAGTAAAGTTAAAAAAGAATTTAGAAATGAAAAATTGTTAATGTTTTTTATATTAAATTTTATGTTTTTGGATTCTCAACATAACTTGGAAAATATATGTTTTATGTAACACCTATTTAAAGCCCTTTAAATTACTTTTAATAATATATAATTCGTTATATTATATAATATAATATAATATTATATTATATTATAATATAATATAATATAATATAATATAATATGGATCCAGCAGTATTAACTGTATATAAATCTCCGTATGATAAAGTTCGTTTAGGAAAAGATAATGATGGAGGGTATATAATTGCACAAATACCTGATGTTAGTTATGATTTGTTTTTATCTGGAGGAATAGAAACAGATATATCATTTGAAGAAGATTTTATTGAGATGTATGATCCATTAACTTATTCTTTTGATGGTACAATAAATTGCTTACCAAAAGAAAATAATAAAATAAATTTTATTAAAAAAAATATTGGAAATGAAAATACAGAAAATATTACGAATTTACATAATGAAATAAATTTAGCAAAAAATATATTTATTAAAATGGATATTGAAGGGGGTGAAATTCCTTGGATACTAAGTTTATCAAATGAACATATGAATAAATTTGCACAAATTGTAATGGAATTTCATTTTCCTTTTTTAGAAGTTGAAAAAGAAGTATTTAATAAATTAAATACAAATCATTATTTAATACATTTTCATGGCAATAATTATGAAAGTACACAAATACATAAAGATGTTATTATTCCAAATGTTTTTGAATGTACATATTTACATAAAAAATATTTTAATTCTATTCCGAAATTAAATAGTGATTTAATTCCTGGCTTATTAGATATGAGCAATAATAAATTTAACCAAGATATATGTATTAATTATTCTCCATTTGTTAATTTATAAAATATTAATAAGTATAAATAATAATATAAACATATATAATTTTATATTATTAATGGCTACTGAAGAATTTAGCAAAATTATTAATGACTTTACAAGCGACATTTTGATAACTTTTCCGGAATATTTAGGTATTATTAGTAAATGGTGGAGTAAAACTGAAAAGAAAACAGAATTTGTGTTTAATCATTGTGTAAAAGTTTTTCCTGAACGTTTTTTTGATATTTTATACAAAAGTCAAGATATTTTTCTTCTCGAATCAACTGCTAATACTGAATTTCTTCCAGGAATTGTATTTAAACAATTATGGAATTGCGATATTAGTGATGCTACTCGTGACACAATTTGGAGTTATTTACAATTAATTTTATTTTCTGTAATGGCTTCTGTAAATGATACAGGTGCATTAGGTGATACAGCAAAATTATTTGAAGCAATAAATGAAGACGAATTACGTCGTAAATTGGAGACTACAATGGAAGAAATGCAAAAAATGTTTGATTTAAATGGTGAAGAAGCTAATGAAGAAAAAGAAGACAATGAAAATAAAGAAAAGGAAGGAATAAATATGAATGCAATGCCAAATGCAGAAGAGATACATAATCATATTAATACGATGATGGGTGGTAAATTAGGTAAAATTGCAATGGAATTGGCGGAAGAAACAGCGGAAGATTTAAATTTAGATTTAGATTCAGATATGTCGGCTAAAGATGTTTTTCAAAAGTTATTCAAAAATCCAACAAAACTTATGGATATGGTAAAAAATATTGGAACTAAATTGGACGATAAAATTAAGTCCGGTGAATTAAAAGAAAGTGAAATAATGGAAGAAGGTATGGAATTATTAAATAAAATGAAAAATATGCCTGGATTAGGAAATATGCAAAAAATGTTTTCACAAATGGGAATTCCAGGTTTAGGTAAAGGTGCTAAAGTAAATATGAATGCAATGGAATCACAAATGCAAAAAAATATGAATATGGCTAAAATGAAAGAACGTATGAAGGCAAAAGTAGAACAAAAATCTATGGAACGTGAATTAAATGCAATGGCATCTAAAGCAATGAGTTCTTCTGTAGCAAGCAATAGTTTAACTGATGAAGAATTAATTAATATGTTTAGTAATACTAATACTAACAAAAATACAAATATTAATAACAATAAAAATACTAATAATACAAAGTTTTCTACAGGAGAAAAAGTTGAACGAACTCCACGTGGCTTAAAACCAAATGAATCAATTACTCCAAATAAAGTAAATAATACAATTAATAATAAAAAGAAACCAAAAAAATAAATAAACTAACAGTTAAATACAACCAATAAAATTAAAACCAATAAAATTAAAAGAAAAGTAAATATATAATATTTTTATAACTAAATATAATATATGACAGTATTCTGGGCAAATAAACCAACAATTTTATTTAATAAAGATTATATTTTAGAATTATGGCCAAGAACAGATATGACATTTGAACAGAAGCTAAATGCGACAACTCGTATTGTGTTACTTTTAACTATGTTAGGCTATTTAGTTGTTAGAAATACTAGTATAGTTATTGTCGGTATTTTAACAGTAGCAATTATTTATACTATGTATCAATTTAGAAAAAATAAAGTAATTAAAGAAGGTTTTAAAGATTCTACAAATAATAATAATAGCAATAATGTTGCAACTTTAAAACAAGTTTTACAAAATGATTTCTATCCAACCACAAAAAAGAATCCAATGGGAAATGTTCTATTAACTGAAATTGCTGACAAACCAAATCGACCTGCTGCTGCTCCATCATTTAATCCTGAAGTTTATGATGAAATAAATTCTGCAGTTAAAAAACAAACTCAAATGTTAAATCCAGATATTAAGAGTACTAACAAACAATTATATGGTGATTTATATGATAATTGGACTTTAGATCAATCTATGAGACGATTTTACACCACAGCAAATTCACGAGTAGAAAATGACCAAAGTGCTTTTTCGCATTGGTTATATGGAAATATGCCAAGTGGTAAGAGTTCTGGTCCTGACGGAGCCTTAGCGAGAGTTCAAGACAATTATCGTTATATTCTTATTTAAACTAACAAATTAATAAAAATGAATGAATGGATTTATTTAAGAAAAATATTATTATAATATAATATAAATGGCTTTTGTATCCGATTTTACATTTAATAATTTATCAAGATTAGGCGATGATTCATGTTCTCTTGATCAAAATTCTATTCAAAATGTTTCTGCTTGTAACTATACATTACAAAATTATTGGGCCCAAGATTGTTCAATGAATGGAGCAAGAAAATTAGCCACTTCTCAACCTTGTATTAATTATTCTGGAAGTTATGGTTTAGGAGCAAATGGTTGCAATGTTGATGATAATTCAAAACTTATTATTGGTGCAATTCAAACTCATCCTCGTTCAAGAATCGATCTTTTTGGTCGTCCATTTGCAACTGTTCCTTATTTAGGAAGAGGTTCTGTTGATCCTATTTTAGAAGCACAAATACAACAAGGTGAAACTATAACTAACAAACGTAGTGTTACCCGTTTAGCTGAAAAAAGTTATTTAAAATACCACACAACACCTTTAATTCCTGAAGTTAAGCAAAATATACAAAATCCTAATTTAATGATTGAATCAATGGCTTCTGATGGTTGGATTAGAGGAGGTGTTCCATCAAGAGAACTAACAAGAGATAAAGAATTTTATAACTAAATAATATTAATTAATACGTATATTACTTAAAGTTATAATTAATTTATATTATATTAAAAATATGTATAATATAAATTTTAACGTAAAATATTTTAATATTGAACAAGAATTATTAGCTAAAAATGAACATACAAAAGAAGATATTGGTTGTATTTGTGAACATTTATATACTCATGAATTATCTTCTGTTTTTTATGCAGAATCAATTATCGATGATAAAATTGATAAAGGATTAGAAGACATAACTGAAATATTATATGAAAATTTAAATTTTGTTAGTTTAGCGAATGAAATAAAAGGAATATTATATTTAAATGAGAATGATGATTATGAAACATATGTTAGAAATAGTAATTATATAGTTATATTGGCTTCATTTAGTTATCCAGTATTTCATATAATGCATAAATGTATTGTGCAACAACTAACTAACAAATCTATTGAACAGAAATTATTAGATGAACTTAAAATATGTTTGGAAAATTACATATTAAGTAAAAAATAATTATATTATTCAAATATAATATATAATATGGCTTCAACACGAAATAAAAATACTGCGGGAAATTATTGTTTAGAACAAAAACAAAATACTAGTTCCGAAAAATGGTTATTATATGAAAATGGTGCAAATGGTTATGCATATGACACAAAATTAGCAGGTTATGGCTTAATACAAGGTCCTATGCCTTGGACTACATTATCTCATAATCCAGCAGATATTGAGTCATTTTTATTTGGTATTAATTCAACAAATTTAGTTAATCCTGCCGGACCATTAACTCCTCAATTAAAGTGTTTGCAAAATAGGGATTTATTTAAGAGAACAGATATAATAATGCCAGTTCCTTTAGCAGTGCCAAAAAATAATAGACCATTTCCATTACCTTAAATTATTTATAAATAATTTATAATTATAAATTTATATATATAATTATATTATGAGCAGCATAAACACAAATAATATTAAAAGTAATGAGGCACATATTAATTTAGCAACAATTAATAATTTAAATATAAATACATTAAATGGAGCTATAATTAATGATATTATCGGATTTTGTCAACATTGCGGAAATTCAAAAACTATTATTAATGAAGGAATGTGCGTTGGTTGTTCAATAAAAACAAAGGAATCTATTGCAGTAACCAAATATAAAGATGCTTTTCAAATGTCTATTGGTCCACAGGGTCCACGCGGTTTTCGTGGGGATATTGGAACAGTTGGTTATCAAGGAGTTACAGGACCTCAAGGAGTCACAGGACCTCAAGGAGTTACAGGACCTCAAGGATTTCAAGGATTCCAAGGATTCCAAGGATTCCAAGGATTTCAAGGATCTAAAGGAAATACTGGAGCAAAAGGACCACAAGGTTTAAAGGGTATTAAAGGTGATATTGGACAAGCAGGGCCTGCTGGAATACAAGGTATTCAAGGAAATACTGGAGAAAAAGGACCACAAGGTAACCAAGGATTTCAAGGGTTTCAAGGGTTTCAAGGAATTAATGGTGCTACTGGACCTGCCAATGGACCACAAGGTAACCAAGGATTTCAAGGATTCCAAGGATTTCAAGGATTCCAAGGATTTCAAGGATTTCAAGGATTCCAAGGATTTCAAGGATTTCAAGGATTCCAAGGCTTTCAAGGATTCCAAGGCTTTCAAGGATTCCAAGGCTTTCAAGGACCACAAGGATTTCAAGGACCACAAGGATTCCAAGGACCTCAAGGATTCCAAGGATTCCAAGGTGTTACAGGTCCTCAAGGCTTTCAAGGTGATACAGGCCCACAAGGAGTTACAGGACCACAAGGATTCCAAGGAGCCACAGGATATCAAGGTCCACAAGGATTTCAAGGATTCCAAGGTCATACAGGTTCTGTCGGAACATTTCAAGGAATAGATAATTATTATTTATATAGAACAGGTTCATCAACTGCAACTACAGGATCAATATACAATGATAATCTTGGTAATATTGGTATAGGAACAACAGCACCCATAAGACAATTAACTTTAGAGGGAAGTTCATTAGTTGAACAAGTTTGGAGAAGAAATTTATCTGGAGCAAATAATAAAAATTTTAATTTTGTTGTTGATACAAATGGATTAACTGGAAGTATAGGATATTTTAAATTATTAAATGATGCAGGAACAACTGGAAATAGAATTATAACATTATCTGCAACAAATGATGATGCAGGAAATGCATCTGGAAAAAATGTAGTTACTATTAATGATAATACAGGAGGAACTGGTTGTAGTTTAACAATTGGCCGTGATACTTCAGATGCGCCATTTTATATTGGACGTGTTACAGGTAGCACAGCAAATAGTTTAATAATGCATACAAGTATGCCAACTATGTCTGATAGTATATTAACATTTGCTGCAAATTCATATACCGCAAATGCAGAATCTGCAACACTAAAAATAGGAAAAATATTGACAACAAATCGTTCAATGAATGTATCAGGAACAATTAATTTAAATGGAACAGGATACTCGGGATATTTGCAAAAAAATATTACAGCGGATACATTTTTACCAGGAGAGATAGTTGGAATAACAAATGCAGGAAAAATAACAAAGGCATTTGCTTCAGCAGTATCATTTGCTGCAATTACAACAAATCCTACAATTGTTGAAGGAGATAATTGGAATAGTGCAACAACACATTTTGAAGGAAGTGCACCAAATACTACAACACTTAGTATGATGTCTACTATAGGTTATTGTGGATTAGAAATATTAAATTCAGAACAAATACTTATAATTGTAGGAGGAGGAAATAAATATGATTCAACATTTGTTACCAGTGCTACAACAACATTAGCCGTAAAACAAACATACATCGGTTATTATGTTTTACCGCAAAATTCAGCGAGTTTAACATTTGCTACTGGGTTTTCTACAACTTATTCAATTGTTGCAATATTAGTTTCATCTGGAAGTATAACTTTATCACAATATTTACAAAGCATAGGAAGAATTTTATATATAGATGCTAATGGAAATGCAGTAATAAATATTAAGTCTCCTTAATTAAATAATATATTATTCCATTCTTTTATTTTATTTTGCCAAGAGCAAATTGTGCTAGCATATTCGTAACCATTTTTTCTTAACATTAACTTATCTTTGTTAGTTAATCTTAATAAAGTGGATACTTCTTCACCTTCAGTAACCGGTATACCATAACTTCCAATAGTATTAATTAATCCTCCAATTGGATAATAAATGCAAATAACTTCAGACATAAGCATTTCCATTGCAGTAATACAAGATGTTTCTTCAAAATGAGTTGGATACAACCAATATTCAGCAGAAGACATTAATTCATATAATTCATTTTTTGTTAGTTTACCTAAATGTTTAACATTATTAAATGAATTAATTTGTATTTGCAATGCAACTTCTAAGTCATTTCTAGGAAAATTATTATATGAACAAATAAATAATTCAGCATTTAATAAGTTATTTGATATATTTGGCCATATTTTTAATAATCTTTGTAAACCTCTTTCTGTGCAAGATGAATAAACAAATCTATTTAATATTTTATATGGTTTATATGTAAATTTTTCAATGCAAATAGCATTATTTATATTTGTTAGTTTAGTTAACAAAATAGGATATTTATTTTGAAATAATCTTTGATGCCAAGGAGTTTGACAAATAACACAATCAAATTTGTTTTCATATTTTTGAAGCAAATCATTTATAGATAAGGAGCATTCATAACTAATTAAATCAAGATCGTGTGCCCATATAAGTGATCTATAGTAAGAGGCATTTGTATATTTTTCATAAAAGTTTATATAACGTGAAACAATTATAGTATGAAATGGTATATTATTTAATAAATTATATAAATTATCAATCGAAATAAATTGTATATTTTCGATAATTTCTTCTTTTACATAACCTGAAATAAATATATTATAATCTTTTGGTAAATTTATAGCCAAATTAATTGCAGCAGTTTCAGACCCACCTAACCCATTATTTAAACTATAAGTGTAGTTCCATAAATTATACATATATCCAGTATATATAAGTATGTTTTTTGATTCTTTGCATTGTTTTTTTGAAAAATTAGGTAAATTAATAATGTTAGTTAAATTAAGACCAAATTTTTCATAACTAATTAAAAAATGATATTTTTCATTATTAAAATTATAATTTAATTTTGTTTTTAAAAAATGTAAATAACTCTGTAATAAACTAACAAATTCATGTTCTAATTTTAGTTGACATATGGTTTCATAATAGAATTGAAAATTATATAATAAATTAGAAATTATATATGTATCATTTAATTCATAACGTTTAGTAAATACTAATTTAAACATATTAATTCCAGTTAATAACGCATCAGATACTTTATCTTTAATTTTATGACATACTATAATTAAATAATAAGGTAAAAGTAAGTCATATATTGCATTTTCTACAAATAATTTATCAATAATTTGTGTAGAGTTCATATATGTGCCTTCATAAAATGGTTTAAAATTTAAATATGTATTGTATGCAATAAGAGACATATCATTATGACTATAGTGTTCAACTAAATAGTATATTGTTTCTGCTCGTTCATTATCATATTTAAACGATTCAATTAAATAATATATTCCAGATTCAATTTGTTGTAATTCTTTATAGCATTTAAATAAATAATAGCAGGACATGTATTTTTCTTGTTCCCAATTTGGTTGAGATAAAGTAATTTTATACCATTTAATTGCTTCTTCCCAAAGACCATAGTCTTTATAACTATTTGCGCAATAAAATGCATATCGTAAATATAATGTATCACCAGATTTCTTTGCTTCCATCCATGCATTTTCTAATAATAATGCATCATCTAAATATTTAAATGGATCTTTATTTCGTGCACCAGTGCGACCAGAAATAATGCAATAGTTACCTTCTAAATTAATAATATTTGGTTCATCCTTTAGACAACATATAAATTCGTGTAAAACAGACATATATTTCCAGTGTATTCGATTATTTACCAATAATGTGCGTTTATAACTTAATTTATTAATATCGTGACCAAAAAATAAACTGTAGCCGTCAATATTTATATCAAACTTTGGAATTATAATGTCTCCAAGTATATTATCATCGGCATCAAATATAAACAAATAATCTGTTTTATTAAACGCATATTCAAGTGCTTTAGTTCTATTAACTGCAAAATTAACCCATTGATCTAAATGAAGTTCTCCATCGATATTATTATGTTTAAAAAAATCAGTTATTATTTGTGGAGTATTGTCGGTTGATCCGGTATCACAGATTACCCAATAATCAAAATTAATTTTAGACAAAAGCATTTGAAGTGTATCCCTAATGATATGAGATTCATTTTTAACAATCATATTTAAACAAATAGTATCTTTACTCATAAATATATTTAATTGAATAATTATGTTTAAATATATTTTTATTAAAAAGGTTATTTTAATTATTTGTTAGTTATATGTGTATTAAGAACTTGCATATATTTTGAATAATCATTAAAGTAATTATAATTATTAATTTCATTAATAATCTTGTCATTTAATTCAATAGAAAAATGACTTTTAACAGTTAGACAAAGTATGCCTCTATAGTTTACATTATGATATAAATATACTTTATCAATATCTTGAATATGATAAACTAACAAATAATAAACTACTTTCCATATATCGCCAGTCCAATTTTCACCATATTTTAATATTCCATTTTCATAATAATGTCTTATAGGTATTTTTAGTTGTTCATTATAACATAATGGCAATACATCATCAATAAATATTTTTCCACCATTATTTAAAAACTTAATACTATTATTTAAATCATTTATAAAGTATTCTAATTGATGCATTCCGTCAATAAATATTACATCATATTTAAATTCATTATTCTTAAAATATTCATCTGATGTGCATACATATGTATTTGTGTCAGTATATTTTGGATCCGGATCTATTCCAGTTTTGTTAGTAAAATGTATATTTAAAAATGTAGTTCCATATTCTGTTCCAATTTCTAAATAATTGTCTTCAATTGATGTTAAAGAATTAATAACATCTGATCTTCTACATAGTTGTGTATTATAATTTAATTTATCAATTTCCTTATGTAATATTTTATAATTGGGACACGTTAAATACAAAAGCTTAAAATAGTTAATTAGGTTGTTAGTTGGGGTATCAATTAAACTCCAACATTTAATTCTATCTAATTCAAAAGATTCTAATTTATTCCATAAATATTCATTTGTGCATTTATTATCTAAAAGTAAAAAATCATTTTTTTTATTTGCATATAAACTGGTTATTTCATCTTTGTAAAATATAAGTGAATCAATTCCAAGTATTAAAATTTGATTCTCATACGAATCATTAACTAACAAATTATAATAATTATGTTTATATGTTGACTGATCACGTTCCCAAATTTTAGAATGTTCAGCAACATATTTTTCATCTTCATATGCATTTTTTGTTTTAAAATAATTATTTATATCAAATAAATGATAATAGATAGGACTAATATAATAAGGACCAATTCGATTAATTTCCGCATTTCTGATTAAAGAAAAATTATTGTTTGAATTATTCATATATTGTATATATCCGAGTTTATGTATTTTTGCCATTTTTGTTCCTAATGCAGTTCTAATAAGTATTTCATAATCATCACATATTGGTAACATTTCACAATAACTTCCAATTGCATTTAATGTTGATTTACGCCATATTCGTGGATGATTTGGACAACATGTTAAATGAGATAATGTAATATTATTTATGTTAGGTGTAATACATACTAACAACCATTTATTTTTTTCTTTGTCCTTCTGTGCATAATAGCCTCCATAACCTTTACATATGAAATCTCCGTAATATTGATTTTCTCCATTTTCATATAAACATGCTGAATCCATATAAATAAACCCAATATCTGTATTTGAATTAAATAAATCTGCTGCATCTTTTAATACATATGGTAAAATTTCATCATCATGATCCATTTCTAATACATATTTACCTCGACATAATCCAATTGTTTCATTTTTAACATTGCCTATGCTACCATTATTTTTATCTTTTTTAAATAAACGTATTTTTGGATGTCCGGAGAATTTTTCTTTTAAATAAGTAAAATTATTATCGTCTGTTGAGTCATCTAAAATAATCCATTCCCAATCAAGTAATATTTGTTTTTCTAAACTATTATAAACACGTAGAATTTTATCAAATGAATTAAATGATGAAGTAAATACGGAAAAAGTAGGCCTTATTACTTCTCTTGATGATGCACATAATAATGTATAATTATTATTTATAACTAAATTAAAACCGTGTAATTTTATTTCATTGTTAGTATTATCATTTAATAAATCTTTAATATCAATATGAATTCTACGAACTAACATATTTTCTGAAATTACAGTTAATAATTCTTGTTCATATTCTTCTTTAGACTCACCACATGTAACTAATAAATGATAATTTGAGTTATGTAAATTAGTTACTTCAATAATATTATTAGTTAAAAAAATACTACATTGCAATTCGTTTGAATTTTGTGAAAAAAAAGTGTCAATAGAATTATATTTATCGTATCGATATAAAATTACAAAAGGATATCTCATTAAGTTTTATAATAATTTTATATTTATATTCAAATTATTATAAAATATTTTTTTATATTTATAGATTTTATTTATATTATACATTAATTAAAATTCAGGTGTATGCTTCTTAAATAAACAACCATTTGGAACTAAATTTCTTATATCTCCTGTAACTATTTGTGGATTTTGGTATTCGCAATTCGCTAACCAAATTTTAACAATACAGAAATTCTTTTTTGGTGATATGGTAATACCAGTTACATTATTAACAAATGAACTATTACTGCTAACCGTTTCGCCAACTAATGTAAATGTTAGATCGCGCCAAACTTCAAAAACATTTTTATTAGATACCTTATAAGAGAAACAACCTCCATTTCTATTCTTTGGATCTTCCCACATTGGCGTAATTGTATCCTTCATTATAAATAACATACAATTTTTAACTAAGTGTTCAGGTAATGATTCAGTAATTGCAACAGTTTCTTCTAGTGTCTTAAATTGGAAAATTTTCTTATACGACTTAATGGTCCAATCAGGATCGTGAGGCAAATGAGCCCATAAATTCCATTTATTTTTTAATTTATTAAACTCATTAACATTACTAATATTGTTACTTGCAGTATCCGACATTGCTAATTCTGTATGCATGGTTACCATATGATTAATAATGTTCAATTTTTTTTATATTATTTTATTATAATATATATTATTCTAGTTGGGTATCTAATTTAATATAATCTTCTGAACTTTTTGATCTATTACTATTATCTGATACAACTTCTTCTTCTTCTTTATTTTCGTTGTTATTTTCATTTGTTTTATTTGTTACTATATTTGTATTTGTAGAAGCTCTAACTAATCGATAATTATCTGATTCTAATATTATATAATCATCTGCAGTTAAAGTATGTATATTTACGTTATGATCTATTAAATTTAATGTATAGTTAAATGTATTTATATCAATATCTTCTGTATAATTTAATATATTTTTTAAATAATATTTAATAAAATGTTTATCGATGAAAGCCTTGTTCATATAAAAATTTAATTTATTAGTTTTAAGATCAATATTATAATCATTGTCATTATAATTACAAACAAAAGATAAAAATTTTATATTAGATTCTGAAAATTCCATAACTCCCTGAATATCTTTTAATGAAGTTACATTTGCGTGCTCTATATTATTATTACTTTTATCAACTAGAGTTATTAAATCATATTCTTGTGGTTTTAATGTATTTGTTAAAAAAAGTAGATTACAATGATGTATATATGAATTTGACTTTACTAGCTTTCCGTGCAAATAATAATTAACAATAGTTTTATGATTATCTTCTTCTGATGACAAAAATTTATTTAAATTTTCTTGCAAACACAATAAATGAGGTTTTAATTTATTATAACTTTTATATGCAAATATTTGTATTACGCTATAAAAATATAGTAATTTATAAGATAAACTGATTGCAAAACTTTGTAATGGATTAATAATTTTATTACATTCAGTTATTACAATAAATTTAATTAAATTGTAATTATCAGGATTATATTGTCGATACATTTGAGTTAAAAAGAAACTCCATAAAAATGTATTTATAAACATCTATATATTATTATTATTTACTTATATTTAAATTAATTTTTAATTAATTTAAATTTATTTTAATTTAACTGAAAGTCTGTAGTATAATCATAATGATTTACCTCATCTGCAGTTGGCATTGGTCCATCTGAATAGGTAACATCCATAAAATTATTATATTTTGAAACATTTTTTTTCTTTAAATCATTTTTATTAGTAGCATTATTATTTGGACAATTTGTGCATTGAACTGAAATTTTACCGGTTGCAGGATCTAAACCAAATACATATAATAATATAACAACAATTACAGACATAAAAATAAATGGAATAAAAACAATAATCCATGATATTATTCCCATACCGCTTTCACATAAAGCATTTAAAAGTATTGTAATTATAGTAGCAACAATTGATTTTACCAATACGGTATTATATAAGCCTTTATATGTATCTATAACTATTTGAACTAATGAAAATGCTAAATATATTAATGCTGGAGGACATAATTTAAACATAATTTATTATAATATATTTAGACATAAAATTAATATTTAATTAAAAATAGGTTCGCCATCCTTAATAATTCCTACCTTTTTGCCAACATCTCCATCCTTATCCATTTCATATAAATCACCATTTTCTTCATCAGTTGCAAAGTAAGTTACATCATCAATCTCAATTTCAAACAATTCTAATTCTTCTTCTTCTTCTTCTTCTTCTTCTTCTTCTTCCTTATCTTCTCCTTCTTCCTCATCTTTCTTTTCTTCGTTTTCTTGATTATTAACAGATTGTTTTTCTTCTTCAACTTCTTCATCAGTTCCTACTTCTTCTTCTGATTCTTCTTCTGCTAATTCCTCTTCATTATTTTCTTTAACTTCTTCTAAATTTGTCTCTTCATGTTCACCTAATTCTTCGCCAACAGATAATTCCTCATCTTCATCAGGTTTTTCATCTAAAACCGTAACTATTTTTTTAACTTCAACCTCTACTTCAAATTCTAATCCACCTATTGAAACTACTTCGTCATATTCTTTATTTTTAACATTTGTTGTAATTGATGAACAAGTAATTAATGCAGGATTAACATCATTATCTTCATCATCATCACAAACTTCTTCCTCACTAGTTTCTGTGTCTTTTTCTTTAATTTCAAGATACAATTGCTGATTGGCACTTTCTGGTGTTTCGGAGGCTAGTTGAGACCCCTTGGCAACCGGCTCATAAAAATCGGTCATTAATTGCTGAGAAGATTGTTTTTCATCAAGTTTACGTAACCGATTTTGAGTAAGATTCATATTTAATTCAGATGCAAGACTAGATAATAGAATTTGATTTTTTGCATTTGCATCAGTTACAACAGTAATATAATTAAGTATTGTGTCCAATTTATTATGAATGTTATCTACACGATCATTTAATTCTTTAAACATTTTACTATTAATTGATTGACTATGGTTATCATTTGTATTATTATTATTATTATTTAAATTAATATTTTCTTCAGAATTACACACATCAGTTTTCATACTTTGCAATAATTTATACATTTGTTCAATAGTAGCAAACTGAAGCATCTTTTCAATATTGTTTAAGTTAGACATGTCTGTATACTATATTATAATACATTGCGTTTAATATGATTTAAAAAATATTTTATTTTAATATATATGTCCGACAAAATAAGTTTTTTTAGTAATGATGACATTGAACAGCATTTAGGAACCGTTTTAAGTCAAACTGCATACACTAGAGAAGAAGCAATTAATAAATTACAGATGCATAATGGAGATTATATGAAAGTTATTCGAGAATTTATGGGAATTCCTGAAAAAAAACAAGAATCAAAAGTTAAATCATTAAATCAAGAAATTTATAAACAAATTCGACATAAATTGGATTCTTCAATGCAAGAATATAGAGACAAAAATCCAATTGATTTAAATCATGTTGTTGAATGTTTTGCAGAATCTGAAGAAAAACTTAAACAAAATAAAACAGGCAATAACTAACAATATAATAAAAAATTGAATAATAATTATATTTACATTTAAAATATAATTATTAATATAGTTATAATGAATAATTTAATAAAACAAATAAAACAAATAAAAATACAAGTATTTTCTGACTTACATTTAGAATTGTTTGCTTCTTCTTTTCCAAAACCTAAACCACTATGTCCCTATTTATTTTTAGCAGGCGATATTGGAAGACCTACCGAAACAAATTTTCAACAATTTCTACATTATTGCAATTCTAATTGGTCAAAAGTTTATTATGTTTGTGGTAATCACGATTTATGGAATAAAACAGTTGCATTTGATAAAATTAAAGATTATTTAAAAGAATACATTAAAGTTAACTCATTAACTAACATAAAATTCTTAGATAATGGTCAAATAGATCTTTTAAATGAAGATATTTATGTAATTGGTTCGACTTTTTGGACTAAAGGTTCTAAAGAAGCAAAGAATTTCTTAAATGATTATAATAATATTAAAATAAAAGATGATGAAATAAACATAACTCGTTTTATAAATGAAACTGATATAACTAACATATCTAACAAAGAATATGGGACATTAGAACAATTGTTAGTTTATAGTAGTGTAATAGCTTCAAAATATGTAATAATGTTAACGCATTTTCCTCCATATAGAAGCGGCACATCGCATTCGAAATTTAATTCTGAAAAAGGTCCAATTAAGGAATATTTTTCGTGGCCAAATAATACATTAAATGATTTTAACACATCTAATATATTGGTGTGGATATCAGGACATACTCATTATTCATATGATTTTATTTCAGATTCTGGACTGCGTTTAATTTCAAATCAAATGGGATATATGAAAGAGATGATGAATGGTTCTTCAAATTTTAATGAAGATGGGATATATACAATAGATTATATTCCAATGAATGTATAAAATTTGTTTATTCAGACATTTGACCATAATTAATACCAAATTTTTCATTTAAAATAGAATTTTTATCTTGTTTTTTCTTTTGCAGACGTGCTTTTAATTGATAATTATTGGATGGAATTATTTTATTATTTAAAATAAATTCGTCATTATATTCGTGTAATTCTGGTAAAACTCGGGTTAAGGGTTTATCAACAATTAAAAATAATCGCTCATTTCCTAAAAGAGATCTATATTGTTGAATAGTTAAATTTCCTAAAAATTTACTTAACATATATCTTGGATCAGGAGCAGGATTAATATTTTTAGTATATTCAAATATACTTCCATAAAGATAATTTAACAGGTATAAACATTCAAAACGGGTAGAATTATCAATATTAGGTTTATTTATAATGTATGCTGCAGCACATTGAGGACAACAAAAACAACCTTCAACATATATTATACCATTTCTTCTATATTTAGGAGCATAAATAGAAGGTCCATCAAAGTCACATGTATCCCAAAAACAACACGACTTTTTATTATTAACGTTATTAATATGCAAATTATGTTCTAATTGTTTTAACTTACGCCAAATTTCCTTAGTATGATCTTTATTAATTACATCATAATCCTCATCATCTGTTAATGCTTCATAATTATTCATTTTAATTGGCTCTAAATTTGTTATAGCAGTAGCTCCACTTCCTCCAGTATAATTTGATACATTTATATTACTTGAACCATATATATCAAAACCTAAATCGTGTTTTGTAAAATTAAAAGATTCAACATTATTTCCAATTAATTCATCTATATCTTTTAACGAGCATTTTAAATGCAAAATAATATTTGGTTTATCTTCTTTATATGAATCAATCGAAACTGTTGGTTGTATAATTTTTCCACCTTTTGGTTTACGGCCTCGTTTTTTAATGGGTTGGGGTTGTATATCTACTTGTTGAGTAGATGTTAATTCACTTATTTTGTCGTTGGAATTATCAATAGATTTATCATTTAAATTTTCAGTTACGGTTAAACTTATAGGGTTTGTTAATTGTAGCGCAGCCATTAATTCTTGTTTAGATTTTCGGCCTCTTTTAGCTTTAACTGGAGCAGAAGTTTCGTTAGAAGTAGAAGTAATTGGTTGAGGAGCAATAGGTTGAGGAGTAATAGTTTTCTTAGGTCCCATAATTTAATTATAATAATTAATAATATCTTGAATTTAAATAGTTTTAATATATATTTTATGAATTTAAATTATATATTAACTAACAAAATAAAAATAAGTAAATGTAAATAAATCATTTTTCATAACAACTTCGACATACTGGAATATAATTATCGTAACCAACAACAGTTTGTTGAGTTTCATTGCTGATTCTTTTTGAAAATATTCCTGGACGCCCATTTTTGCACATTAAGCATAATGATGTTAATTTAGTAATTTTATCACATAAAGGAACTAAATCTAAAATTTGTCCAAATTTTTTTTGTTCAAAATCTCCATCTAATCCGCAAATAAATATTTTTTTACCTTTTTGTAATAATATTTTAACAAATTTTTCTAAATCAGAGAAAAATTGTCCTTCATTAATTAAAATAACTTCACTTGTATTTAATTCCTTCTCATTTGTATTTGCAAATAAATCCATTAATTTATCAATTTTTATGCATGGTATTTTTACTTTATCATGAGTTGACAAAAGTTCTGCATCATATCTTTCATCAATACGATGATTAATAACGGTAACCTTTATATCACATAATTTACATTGTTTATATATTTCAACTAAACGTGATGTTTTTCCGCTAAACATTGGACCAATAACGATTTCAAGATAACCAGCAGAGTTGTCACTAATCATTCCAGAATATGAACTCATATTTGTAAATACCATAAAATATGTTTATATTATTTTATTTGATTTATAATAATTGCCTTATAGTTAATATTTACTATAATATTTTAGTATTATATATTAAATATTACTTAATAAGTATTAATTAATATGTCAACAAGTGTTTTTGTAGAAAAATATAGACCAACCAAATTTGATGATATTGTTTTAGATCCTCTTAATAAAATTATATTAAAAAATATAATTAGTTCCGGCTATTTTCCAAATTTATTATTTTATGGACCTCCAGGGACAGGAAAAACTACAACAATTATTAATCTTATAAACGCATATCAGATTGCTTTTAATCAACAAAATAAAGAATTAATGATACATTTAAATGCATCAGATGAACGTGGTGTTGATACAATTAGAACACAAATAAATCAATTTGTTAGTTCAAAGACATTATTTAATAGAGGAACAAAATTTGTTATATTAGATGAGGTTGATAATATGACTAAAAATGCACAACAAGCATTACGTTATTTATTGCAAAATAATACTAACAATGTTAGATTTTGTTTAATATGTAATTATATGAGCAAAATAGACGAAGGTTTACAAAATGAATTTTTAAGATTGCGTTTTAATCAATTGCCGGAATCAGATATAATAAAATTTTTGGATCATATTTCAAAATCGGAGAATTTAAATCTAAATATTAAATCATTAAAAATGATTCAACAATTATATAAAACTGATATAAGATCAATGATTAATTTTATGCAATCCAATCAAAATATAGATTTAAATGACTACAAAATAATTGATGAAACTATTTGGTTAGAATTATTAGATAAACTAACAAAAAAAGAAAATATGCATAATTTAGTTAAGTATGTAAATAATGTTAGTATTAATTATAATTTAGACACTAAAAATATAATTAAAGATTTTTTAAACTATATTATAAGAAAACATTCTCATTTAATTTCTAATAAATTATTACAATTCGTTGAAAACATTATGCACTTTGAAGATTGTAACAACAATTATTTTGTTAATTATTCTTTATTAAAATTATCTTCCTTAATAAATGAGTTATAAACAGCCATTCTTTGATGCAACTTTGACATAAAATTATTTGGTGGTGAACTTTTTGTTGGATCAAAATTATTTTCCTTAAGACTATATTCTTTTCCGAAAAATTGTTCCTTCGTTGATGTAGGGGAAGTTTTTGAAATAATTATTTCGTTAGAAAATCTTTGTGGTATAGCAATAGGTTTACAACTATTCATATATTCTTATGCAAGAAAAAAGTTTTTAAACTAAACCTTAAATTAAAAAATAATTGAAATAATTTATTTGAAATGGACTTAAAGAAATAAGTTGAATAATACATAGATAGTTATGTCTTTAAATACAAAATCAAATAATATAGACGACGAATGGTCATCATTCTTAACTAATCCTAGTGCGTTTGACGAGTATTATGATGATATTAACGCATTTGACAATAATGATAATAATTCTTCTGGACAGCAAAACAGCGGAATAATTTACGAAGGAGATGCTCCAGAACCAACTGAAATATATATATCAACCAAATCAAAAATTGCTTATTTAGAACAACCGATTGATTTAAAATTATTTTGGAATATTCCTGTTATACCATATCATATACCTAAAAATGGCGTAATTAAAAAACAAATCAAAATTAATTCAAAAACAAAAGAAGAATTAGAAGAAATTCAAGAACGACTTCAGAGTGAACCATATTTTGAAGAACACATAATGACTCATATTGATAATCCAAATGGACGCATTAAATTTAAAGATATTAGAAAAATAACAGTTGGTATTTCAAAAAAAGACATTATGTCTTATCGCAGTAAAAAGAAGCAAGCATTTTATAACTGTTTTGTAATGATTTTACGTATTAAATTTGATGATACTTTTAAAGAATTTCATATTAAAGTATTTAATACAGGTAAATTAGAAATTCCTGGGGTTCAAAATGATTCTATGTATGAAACTGTATTACAAACTATTGTTAACGTATTACAACCGTTCCATGAATACACATTAATGTATAAACAAATAAGTGATACCGTTCTAATTAATTCAAACTTTAATTGTGGTTTCTTTGTAAACAGAGAAGCATTATTTGATATATTGAGAAATAAATATTCAGTTCCAGCTATATATGATCCATGTTCTTATCCTGGAATACAATGCAAATTTTATTTTGATAAAGCAACTCAAGTCCAAACTAATGGACTAAATAAAGATGAAAATCTAGTTGAAGTATCTTTTATGATATTTAGAACTGGAAGTGTTTTAATAGTTGGAATGTGTGATGAATATGTATTAGATAAGGTTTATGAATTCTTAACTAACATATTAAAAACAGAATTTAAATTTATTTGCCAAAAACTCATTGACATAAATGAATTAGAAAAAGATAAGAAAAAGAAACAACGAAAAAAAATAATTAATATTATGACCGGTGTTGATGAAGACATTGCTAATGAAATAAACGCAAAAATAAAAGAATCAATTACACAAGAGCAAAATCTGAAGCCAGTTAAGTCTAATGGTAAGATTATTGAACAAAATATTATTAATGCTAACTCAAATCAATTAAATAATGAAAAACAAAAAGACGAAAAACAAAAAGACGAAAAACAAAAAGACGAAAAACAAAAAGAAGTTTTAAATGAAATAGAAGAAATTATTGTAGAAAAGAAAAAAACAAAACGAACTAACAAAAATAACGTAAATGAAATTAAATTAAATGTAGGTATAAAAGAAAAAATCACAAAAACAAAAAAACATGTAGCACAAAATATTGAATTTGATATTGCAGAATAGAAATTTGTTATAATTCATTAAAAATAAAATCAATTATAGAATTATATTGTTCATCATTTATTAAATTTGTAATTTCAGGATAATATAATCTATTTTTTAATAGTTGTTCATCTATTTTCTTTTTTAATACTATTTTTTTTACAAATTCAATAACTAATTCATAAAATTTGTTTATTTCAATATTTTTATCGCATAATATATTTGTTAGTGTATAAACTAAATCAATTTGTGATTTTTTTGGTTTATTATGTTTAATTAATAATTCTGTTACATTTTCCATACATTTATAACATTCATCTAATGAATGTTTATTTATTGTGTTAGTTTGCCCATAAATTGTATTAATAATAACTGCTTTATAAAAATTTATATATGAACCTAATGTATTTAATATAATTGTATCATCTTCATTTGGCTCCATTAAATTCTTCTTATATTCATTATTTAAATCATATATTGTTTTTTTATAAACAAATAATATTGCATCTTTTGAACTTAATTGTAAAAAAGTAATATTATCATCAGAAATTTGTTCAATAAATTCAATATAAAAGTAGTATGCTTTTTGAGTATGATAAAATGTTAGTTCAAGATTTTTTGTATAATAAAAAATAATCGAAAACACATGTATTAATGTTTCTAAACCACGTTCTAAAATAAATAAATAGTACTGTCGATTCTTAATTGTTATTTTTTCTGTAATAATAGTTAAGTATTCAATAATAACTGTTAAAAATTTTGTTAAAATATCTTGTAATAGGTAGTTAATTGTAGGTCTATAGTTATCAATTGAATATAATATATGTTCTAATGAAGGATTATTATTTATTGGCTTAAATGATTGTTTCATATTTATATTAGTAGCATTTATTTTTTTATTTATTTTTTTACACAATATATATATTTTCTTTAAAAAAGAATTTAAAGATTAAAATTTTAATTTTAATATAAGATGTCTTCTTTTGAGCAAAAATCAGGAGCAGTCCCTACTGCCGCACCTCAACAACAACCTACTCAAGCAAGTGCAACTGCTAATATGCGTTTGCCTACCGATTTAACCCTACAACATGCAACTAAAATTGCAATAGCCGATGATAAACCAATTATGTTGGATTATTGGCATAGTTCTTTAGAGAAGAAATCGTGTATTGGTGTTCGCGAATCTGGTGAAAAGTTGTTAGTTAAGTCCGCTGAAGAATATACTTCTCCCATTGCCAAATTATATAAATCTGGAACTGAGTTCATTATTATAACTGAGAATTCAATCTATTTAGTTGCAAGTGATATTCCAACCAAGAAAATTACTTAAAATTAGGAAACTACGTTCCCCGAACCCCTCCTTTGTTTAGAAAATTATAATTTAAGTAATTTTGATAGTTTGGCTCCACCTTTTAAAAGGTGGATAAAAAATTGAAAAATTATACTACTAATATTATTGTTAGTATAATTTTATTTATGTCAACTGCAGAAGATGTATTTTATTTATATGAACGCAACTCATCTTGGTATTATAATTGTAAAAATATAAATAATATATTTGAATGTAAATATATTAGCTGTTGCGAATGTTATAAGGATGAACAATTGGTAATGCCAATAACTTTAGGAAATAGAGATGTATTATGTGATTTATCGCGTCGTTGTTACGTAAAACCGGGAACAGAATGTTCTATATGTTTTGATTCAATTGAAAGAAAATCGGATGCATATTTGACTTGTTGTGGTCACGCATTTCATAAGCGCTGTATATTTAATGCATTTAAACAAAAAGTTCAAGGAAAGTGGACTTCAAATTTTGGTTGTCCTTTATGTCGACGAAGACAGGGGTTTGAATTATATGATATCAATCGTAGATATTATTTATCACATAAACAGTGCAATGGATTAGATATATTAGAGGACTTTTGGCAAAGAAATGAATATATGATACCTGAATTATGTTTAAATGGACATAATCATAATTTGGGGTTTAAAGATGACTGTAAATTATGTTTAAGATATAGAGAAACTGGACAATTAATTTAAAAAATTGAATTAAAATTAAGTTATTATACTTTTTTCATACAAATTATAATGTCAATAATTCTGAATCCTGAAAAAGTATTTCAATATGCTTGTAAAAATGGCCATTTAGAGCTTTCACAATGGTTATTAAATTTTAAATCAGATATTAATATTTCTGCAAATGATGAATATGTATTTCGATATGCATGTGAAAATGGTCATTTGGAAATTGCACAATGGTTACTAACTATCAACCCAAATATTAATATTTCTACAGATGATGAATATGCATTTCGTAATGCTTGTAAAAATGGTCATTTAGAAATTACACAATGGTTACTAGTAGTTAAACCTGATATTAATATTTCTGTTAATAATGAATATGCATTTCGATATGCTTGTTATAATGGATATTTAGAAGTTGCTCAATGGTTACTAACTATCAACCCTAATATTTATATTGACAATGAATATGCTTTTCGTAATGCTTGTTATAATGGACATTTAAATGTTGCTCAATGGTTACTAATAGTTAAACCAAATATAAATATTTCTATTGATAATGAATATGCTTTTCGTAATGCTTGTTATAATGGACATTTAAATGTTGCTCAATGGTTACTAATAGTTAAACCAAATATAAATATTTCTGCATATAATGAATATGCTTTTCGTAATGCTTGTCAAAATCGCCATTTAAAAGTTGCTCAATGGTTACTAATAATTAAACCAAATATAAATATTTCTATTGATAATGAATATACTTTTCGTTATTCTTGCGAAAATGGCCATTTAGAAGTTGCCAAATGGTTATTAAATGTTAAACCAAATATAAATATTTCTGCTGATGATGAATTTGCTTTTCGTTATGCTTGTTATAATGGATATTTAGAAGTTGCTCAATGGTTATTATCTGTTAAACCAAATATAAATATTTCTGAATGTAATGATAATGCTTTTCGTAATGCTTGTATAAAAGGCCATTTGAAAGTTGCCCAATGGTTACTAACAATTAAACCAAATATTAATATTTCTGCTTTAGATGAATATGCTTTTCGTGATGCTTGTTATTGTGGACATTTAGAAGTTGCACAGTGGTTACTAAGTTTAAAACCAAATATTAATATTTCTGCACGGGATGAATATGCATTTCGTTATGCTTGTGTACGTAATCATTTAGAAGTAGCACAGTGGTTAGTTAGTTTAAAACCTAATAAATATATTTTTGAAATTAAAAATGATATAATTATAAAGTATACTGTAAATATACCATTTCTGATTAAAAATACTTTTGAAAAAGAAGAAAAAGAATTATGTGTTATTTGTTATGATAAATTAGAAGAAATAAATACAGATTGTAATCATTCTTATTGTATAAAGTGTATTGGACACTATTATTTTAATCTAAAGAATAAAAGTTGTCCCTATTGTCGTAAAGAAATAGAATATTTTAATGAAATAGTTTAGGAAAAGTTTGTTGTATTAATATAAAGTATTTTTTATTTTTTATTTGTAAGAATATATAAATGGTAAATAGTTATAGAACAGGTAGTGGTTCATATGGACAATTTTGGTTTGGAGGAAATTCATTTCCTGGCTTTTTATATAAAAGAAATACTGGTGTTGGTGGTCGTCGCAGCACTAGAATGATACCAGGTGGTGCAGCAGTATCAAATCAGCCTGGTGAATTTTGGAATAAATATACTCCTGGTGCTGGTGTAGGAGCATCAAGCATAGCAAATCGTCGTGCTAAAATGATTCATTCAACTATATGTCAGCCAGGACAGCAATGTGGTAAATTTTATGTTGAATTAGGTCAGAATCAAATTCGTCCTTCGCCATATACTAATTATCAAAGTTAATTAA